>OODO01001729.1_pt1 | contig 13622 bp, 10 predicted proteins | sample 1671261 | NCBI WGS metagenome assembly OODO01 (sample SAMN06348138, study PRJEB24527) | human gut metagenome | biome: human gut; feature: ankylosing spondylitis patient; material: feces | host: Homo sapiens | place: China | collected 2015-10 | reverse complement strand
TTATGTTGTTAAGAATATAGCAGAATTAATTAATGCTAGAAGATATAATAAAACATTATCATATGGAAAAGAATTTAAATATGATCCATCAATACATTATTTTTCAGAAGAAGATGAAAATATTTTAAATTTTATTGAAGAATATGTATCTTTAAATGAACCTTTTGAAAAGGAGTATTCAATTAATAGAATTACTAACAGTATATTTGGGAATAATAAGTCTTTATTTATACCTCAAAGTGCTTTAAGAAGGTTATTAAGCAGCGTAGGGGATAAATTTATAACATTCACTGAAGCTGTTACTACACTTGAACTACAAGTACTTAAAGAAGAATTGCCGGTAAAGTTCAATATAAATGAAGAAAACGGAGAAATTAAAATTTCTTCTAATGAAGACGTACCAAAACCATTAAATTATAAAGGTGATGTATATCTTTATGAGAATAATATTTATTTACCTAGTGAAAATCAAATAAAATATTATACATTTGCATGACTGGATAAGTCAAAGCGAATAATTGGTATCAAACAATGATAAACTAAAAAACATATGGATTATCTTAGGTTGAAATATTATTAATACGTATATTTGCGACAAGAAAAGGCTTTTTAATTAAGAGCCTCGTGTTGCGTGTGATATTTGTGCTGTAGGACGAAAATCGGCTAATTTTCTTAAATCTCCCTATGCACGAAGAAGGCCCCGCAACCCTTTACTGGATATACGTGTTATCTATGCTAATATAGTATGGATATATTTTGTATACAGATAAAGGGGGCGTGTGGCTGACTTTATTGGGAGTTGGGTCTTAGCCGAACCTTCGTCTACATAAATGTTCAGTCCTCGCCCTTCCTTTATTTTATAAGAAAGGACCACTACTTAACAAAAGCCATATAGCGCTCGTCTTTACGAAGGACATCTTTTCTAAAACATGTCCGGATCTTGTAAATCTAATAATTAATTATGTAAAGTGAATGGCTTATGGACGCTTGTGATATTGATGAGATCCAGAATCTCTTTATTTACTACTCCGCTTGTTTCAGCAAGTATTTTCCAGAGTTAGGGTTTTATTGTAATGAGAGGGAATTCCAGATACATGGTATCGTGCGGAGATATAGTGACGTCACGGGAGTGTCCCATGATGGCTCTTATTTCTTAATTGAGATGCGAAAAGAATACCTGATCTACTTACCGTTATTGGTCGGTTCCAAATTCCGCATTTTAACTAAACAAAAACAACTTTATTCGTAATACAATCTTATGCTTATGCCAGAACTCATATCCATAGAAGAAGCCGCCCGTATTACCGGTTTCCCGTACGAGGAGATTGAAGATTGGGTAAAATCCCGAAAGATAACCTCTTTCCATACGAGAACCGGTACATGTATGGTAGATCCTGAGAACCTACGTGATTTCATTGCCCATATCGAACATCTAGGGATCCAAAAACTATACTTGCAACTGGTCATTCAAGACAAGGAGGAGGAAGCCGACGAGATTATCGCCCAGTACGACGATTACCTTTTCTGCCTACGATCCTTAAAGAACATCTCTCCCCTACTTAAACAAATCATCGCCGAACTATCCACATTTATAGATGATAAGCAAGATCGGTATATATTCACGGAAATAACCTCTGGGGCAAAAATACTGGACGTAGCCAAACGCTGCGATATATTTTACGATAGGATGTGCTACCGATATAAGAACATAGTACTCCGCTTGCAGGAAAACACCGGATTCTTAGCCGAATATAAGAAAACGATCAGCTGTCAAGACCTAGAGATAGAGCGCCTGCGGCTTGAGAAGCGAAACATGGAATATGAGCTGAGAACGCTCTATAAAGCAGTCCTCAAAAGTGGCTTGAGTCTCGATGCTCCGAAATCGTCGTTCGACATCCCCACGGATGCGGCCAGACGGATCTCCCTACCGGTCACAAGCCTAACCCTGTCTCCCTACATCCGTAAATGCCTCCAAAAATTGGAGCTGGAAACTATGGAGGACCTATTGCGCTACGCTAGGAAGAAAGGGCTCGATTCTTTGTTGAAGATCCCGGGATTCGGCCCTCTCGGTTTAGACCAGTTAAAATTTCAGCTGGAAAAGCATAAGATCATGAATAAGGCCGGAGACTCGGATCTCTATCAATACATCATCAATGAACCGGATAGCTGAACACAAAAAGAGCCTCTCTTCACAGGGAGGCCCTTTTTATGTGATGCCGGAAATAACCAATAAAAACTTCCCGACACTACGGTGTTAATCATCTTATATGCTTACATAAAATTAGCAGAAGGCTTTGGTTTGCGATATACTAATAGTGTTACATTCTTTTTGACATTGCAAAGATACGTCGGCCTATAAGGGTGCGCAATACCTATATATATGTAAAAAAGGAGAGCTCATACCTATTAATTGTTATATATCTTTTCATGGAGATCGATTTTTAGAACTAATGATCTTCTCGCTTGTAATAACTAACGCTTACCTCTGAAATAATACAAAACCGTATTTTCCAAAATTAACTATCAAGTTGTCTTGCGGGTCAATAATGGGGCCTATTGGGTGTGACGTCCTGAAAATATTCTTCCGGGATACCTATGAGTAGGTAATTAGGGTCTTATTTTACCTACTTCGGGCGATTGTAGCAAATTCTCAGCCCCTGTAATTTTGCCAAAAATTATAAAACGCAATGAGAACGTTAACAAATTTATTAGCGATTGGATTACTTTCCTTTACCGCTCTACATGCTCAAGAGAGTAATATGAGCTCTACCGTAAAGGCATCGGAGATGTATGCCGACGGTTTTTCTAAATTCCGTTTTGGAGGATATGGTGAGATGGCTGCCAGTTATATGGATTATGATTGGAATTGGGTGACACCTCAAGGTACATCACATATGAATCGGGCTACTGTCTCTATCCCTCGTTTTATTTTAGCTTTTGATTATAAGTTCTCTCCCAAATGGGTACTGAGTTCCGAGATTGAGTTTGAGTATGGAGGAACAGGCGCCGCACGGGAAGTGGAGTGGTACGAGGAGAATGGAGAATATGAGACCGAGATCGAGAAAGGTGGCGAGGTCGCCTTGGAGCAGTTCCATATCTCTTATCTGATGAACAAGCATTTAAACTTCCGTTTTGGACATATGATCGTACCGGTAGGCTTGACCAACGCACATCATGAACCCTTGAACTTTTTCGGTGTATATCGTCCGGAAGGAGAGACTACCATATTACCTTCTACTTGGCATGAGACGGGTGTGGCTCTATTTGGTGATTTAGGAAATTTCGATTACGAGTTACAAGTCGTTTCCGGTCTGGACCCACAAGGTTTCCGTATGGAGAACTGGGTTGGCAAAGGTACGCAAGGCGCTTTCGAGGAAACTCAATTTACGCATCCTGCCTTTGTGGCTCGTGTCAACTATAATGGAGTGAAGAAATTTAAAGGCTTACGTGTGGGCGCTTCTTTTTATTATAACCAACCCTCTAAGAATAGTAGCAAACCGCTGCGTAACCAAGGTGAGAAATATCCGCTTACCATCGTGACGGCGGACGCTCAATATAAAAGTCCGAACAATAATTTGATCGCCAGAGGTAATATCGTTTACGGCCATCTGGGCAACAGCAACGCTTTGACAAAGGTAAACAATAACTCATCTTCAGCTTCCGGATATCCTAATTCAACCGTGGCGGAGACCGCTGTCAGTTATGCGGCTGAGGTTGGCTATAATGTAGGTTCCTTCTTTAGTCGGAAAGCCCCTAGAATTTATCCTTTCGTTCGCTACGAATATTATAATCCGATGCAATCCGTAGAAAAAGGCAGTAATAAACTGGCGGATAGACGTCTTCAAAAGAGCGTGATTACGGCTGGCCTTAACTATTACGCATTGCCTAATCTGGTCGTAAAGGCGGATTATGCGCACCGTATTGTAGGTAAGGGTGATTATAATAGCCAGAATATGGTTTCTGTCGGTATCGCTTATATCGGCTGGTTCTTATCAAGATAATAGACTATTAACAAATATATATGTAAGAATATGAAAAAAGTACTTTTATTACCCATGATGTTGATGGGTGTGGCTTTGAGCTTCACTTCTTGTGGAGACAACGATGATCCGGGCAAGGACCCCGATGTTGTAACTTATGACTTTAAGAATCTTCCTGCGGATTCGGGTGCAAAACCAACAGAAGATCAGATGAGTGCGGTTGTCGCTACTTTCGTTGATGAGGTAGCTTTGCCTACCTATAAGGACATGTTGACAAAGATGACCGCTTATAAAAATGCGGTAGACAAGTTCATCGCGTCTGGTTCTAAGAATGATTTAGCGGATGCCTGCGACGCTTGGCGTGCGGTTCGTGTACCTTGGGAACAAAGTGAGGCATTCTTGTTCGGTGTGGCGGATTTGGCACAGCTCGACCCGAGCTTGGATAGCTGGCCTTTGGATAAGAACGGTATAGAGGAGATTATAGCTACAGGAGAATTCAGCAAGATTTCAGGAGCTGTAGACGAAGATGCGGAAGATGGTCCTCAAAATTTACGTGGATTCCATACGGCGGAAAAGATGTTATTCTTAGACGGCGAGCCTCGTGATCTGGAAACAAGCCCGTTCGCAAAGAATGAATTGGAGTATTTGAAGTTAGTGTCCGAACGTATGTTATCTGATACTCAAGACTTATACAATGGTTGGTTGAAAGGCTTAGGAACTTCGGATGTTCCTTCTTCTTATGCGGAGGCTATGAAGAAACATGACGGTTCTGCCTATTCCATTGGTAATGTTTATCAGGCGATTGAGCTTATGCTGAATGGAAATAATGGTATGGCCGGAATCTCCAATGAAGTAGGTTCCGCTAAGATAACTGACCCGGTGACCGCATGGAATGGAAGTAATAAAGACGCTACTGACCCGAATAACCCCGGTGTCTTGGCTGTAGAGTCTTGGTATAGCTGGAATTCCTTGGACGACTATAAGAACAATATCGTAAGTATCAAGAACGCTTATTTCGGCGGTCGTGATTTGGATGAGAAATCCGCTTCCGAGAGTAGCTTGCATGCGTTGACTAAAATGATTAATCCTACGTTGGATAGTTTGATGGTAGTTCAAATTGATAAGACAATCGACGCTATCAATGCGATCGGCTATCCTTTCCGTAACAATCTAGGGGATACGGAGCATATCAATACAGCTACAGAAGCTTGCGCTGATTTAACGACAGGTTTGGGCGTTGTTAAGTCTAAGTTCACGAACTAATCGGACAAGCCGATACGATGAAACGAAGATTACTTCTATTATTCGCTTTATCCGGTAGTCTGCTGTGTAGTTGCGAATCCGAGGACTTGGAAAATTGGCAGGTTAAGAAACCCAATGGGCAGGTAGCTTCCGAGAAGGAATTGTCCGCGGGTATCTCAACCATTTTCTCCAATGCCCCGGATGCGTACGATACGCAGGCAAACTGGGTTACGGGCGAATTAGAGACGCGATTTAATCGTGGTGATGGATTGTACGACGATGCTCGCGGTGTTGAGAATGTGGATGGTGGAGGACTAGGGCCGCTTTATGCCGGATATTCTTGCGGTTCCTGTCATAAAAGTACCGGGCGGACCCGTCCGGCTATAGCCGATGGAGGGTCCGGCCCCGGCTTCTCATCCATGCTTATTTATATATCACGTAAAAGTGGCGGCTATTTTCAAGATTACGGCCGGGTACTACATGATCAAGCGATATACGGAACGAAACCGGAGGGAAGGGTTAAGATTACTACTACTTCCCAAAAATATACGTTCCCCGATGGGGAGGAATATGAGTTGGTCACCCCTCATTATGAGATAAAGGAATGGTATGCTGATAGTATCCCGATGTCGGATTTACGGATTTCCGTACGTCAACCCTTACGGCATGTCGGAATGGGGCAGATGATGGCGCTCGACTTGGATATGCTAAAGCAGATCGCCGCTAAAAGCAATTATCCGGAATATGGTATTAGTGGACGTATAAACTATGTGACGGAAAAGGGAAAGAAGCAGATCGGTATCTCTGGTAATAAGGCGAATCATGCCGACTTAACGGTGGAATTGGGATTCTCTTCCGACCTCGGTGTAACGAACGATCGTTTCCCGCATGAGGTAGGAGAAGGACAGGGTAATATGATGGGCTTTGTATACAGTGTATATGCACTCTTTGCCATGACCGGGGCGCAGGTCTCTACGGAAGATATGGAAGATGTGGATTTATACCTCCAGACCTTGGGGGTACCCGCCCGTCGGAATGTGGATGATCCTACGGTTCTTCAAGGAGAGCAACTTTTCTATCAAGCGAAATGTCATTTATGCCATGTGACTTCCTTGAAGACACGCCCTCGCGGATCTGTCCTTTTGAATAATACGGAATTGCCTCAATTAGGTAATCAGGTGATCCATCCTTATTCGGACTTTTTATTGCATGATATGGGGGTTGAGCTAGGGGATGATTATCCCAGTGGCTTGGCCAACGGTAATGAATGGAGGACTACCCCGTTATGGGGATTGGGATTACAAGAGGTCGTAAACGGCCATACCTATTATTTACATGATGGCCGTGCCCGGAACCTGACGGAGGCTATTATGTGGCATGGTGGGGAAGGGGCTGCGTCGCGTACCCTATTCTCTCGCATGACAAAAGACGAGCGGGCCGCTTTGATTAAATTCCTACAAAGTTTATGAATAAATAACGCATAGAATCGAAATGAAAAAAATATATAGGACGTTGCTTGTGGTGCTTCTATCAGCGGGTGTTTTCTCCGTGAAAGCTCAAGATACAAAGAAAGAGATGGATGATAAATATGTAGAGAACGATGTGGTTTCACTAGCGGGAAAGAAGGGCTTTTCCTTTTCTACCAAGGCTGGTGACTTTTTGTTTAAGCCCTATGCGTTGGTACAGGCAAGCGCTTGCTACAACCGGTATGACGACCAAGGGCTGGAAAGCCATTATGCCAAGAGCGTAGCGAACTCTGGTTTCGCGATCCCTAACGCTATTCTCGGTTTTACGGGTAAGGCTTTTGGACGGGTTACTTTCAATTTATCGCTGAATGCCGCTAAGAGTGGAGGGGCCTTATTGCAACAGGCTTGGTTCGACGTAGCGATCAAGGAGTCGTTTCGTATCCGTGTCGGTAAGTTCAAGACACCGTTTATGCATGGCTATTTAAGTACTTTGGGGGAGACGTTGTTTCCGGTACTGCCTTATTCCGCTTCCCAATCCGTATTGCTTCCTTACGACGTGAATTATGTTATACCGAATATGTCCACGGGATTCGACTTGGGTGTACAGGTACATGGTTTGATCCATGATAAATGGAATTATCAAGTCGGTATTTTTAATGGTACGGGTATCGACGTGAATTTGGCGACTAAGACAAACTGCGATGATCATAAATGGTTGCCTTCGCTGTTATATGCGGGTCGTCTGGCCTTTATGCCGAAGGGGGAGATGCCAACGTCTCAAGGCTCGCCGGAGAATCTGAACGACGATAAGATGTCTATCGCCGTATCTGCCTCTTATAATGCGGAGGCTGAGTTCTTGACCAGTAGCGACACCCGTGTGGGCGTTGAGTTCGCATGGATCAAGAACCGCTGGTATGTGGCTGCCGAAGGTTACTATATGAATATGCATTTTACCAAGATCATGCAAAAGCCGGATAAGAATTTCTGGGGAGCTTACGCTCAATTGGGCTATTTCATCACTCCGAAATTACAGGGTGCTTTGCGATATGATTTCTATGATCGAAACGCTACGGATGAGGGTGGTTTGTTAAATATGCCCGCCGCTGGTTTGAATTATTATTTCTTTAATAATAATTTGAAACTACAGGTTATGTATCAATATCTAGGTCGTAGCGGTCATGCTACGCAGAATGACCGGGATGAGGACGCTATTGGATTGGCTCGTCACTCCGCTACGGCTATGTTGCAGGTCACGTTCTAATCTTTGGGTATGAAACTATATAGTCTATATATAATGTATGCCTTATTCCTGTTATTCGGGCTGGGTTGTGATGAGGGTAAGATTTATCCGGATGAGACGGTTGATTCCGGGCGAACCGCTACCGTGTCACTTTCTTTCACTGGCCTGAAAGCTTGGCCGAAGGAGAATATGCTCTCGTTATGCGCTTTTGGCGAGGATAAGTCGAAACCTTTGCAAACCCAGCGTATCAGTAAGCCGGCGGAAGACGGCAAAAGACTAAAACTCCGATTGAATAATGTCACTCCGGATACGAGGAGTATAGAGGTCGCTGTGATTAGTAGGGGATTGCGGTTGGTTTACTCCTATTATACGTCTCCGGTGGATGATTCGGACGAACCGCTTAATTTGTCTGTGGGCGAATTGGATTGCCTGTCTTGTCATGGCGGGGGATCGGGATTGGCCGGTCAGCTGGATCTTAGGGACGATGTGGCTTATAAATCTTTAGTGAACGTAAAGGCGCCCCTTTCGGAAGAGGGTAAGAACTACGTGACCCCGGGTGATATAAACGATAGTTTCTTGCTGGATATATTGGAGGATAATCCGGTACATAAGGATATGTTCAATAGTTCCGGGAAACAGGAGGTCCTTGCTTTGATCCAAGGTTGGATCTTAGGAGGGGCATTGGATAATTGATAAGAAAGAAAATGATGAATTATACGAGAAAAATAGATACGGATAAAGCGGTAGAAATGCAAATCTCTTCATTCACGGGTAAAGGTGGAACAACGGAATATCAGGTGATGGTATCGATTACAGACCCTTGTTTGTCTTTCGTGGAGCAATTGCAAAACCTTTTGCGGGTTTATGTGACTGTCGTGAAGGAAGAGCTATCGAATGACGCTACCGCCGTTTTCCGCCGTTATTTTTTAAGTGACGCAGCTAATCAGACGGATAGCGTGATGGAGTGGGAGTGCGAGAGCGCCTTTTGCCCGCTCTCTATCGTTCAGCAGCCGCCTTTGAATGGAACAAAGATCGCTATGTGGACCTATTTGCAAACGGGGATGTCGGTACAAACGTACGATTCCGGTTTACTGGAAGCGTCGCATAACGGTTATAGGCACCTCTGGGGGGGAGGTGCCTTCAATAAGGCGGCCAATTCGGAATACCAGATCCGGCTTTTATTGAATGACTATGTGATGCAATTGATGGGGCAGCGTTGTACGTTGGCCTCTCATTGTGTCCGTACTTGGTTCTTTGTGCAAAACGTAGACGTGAATTACGCCGGTGTGGTGAAAGCCCGGAAAGAAGTTTTTATCACGCAGAATCTTACGGAGAAGACGCATTATATCGCTAGTACGGGTATCGAGGGACGTCATGCCGATCCCTCGGTGTTGGTACAGATGGACAGTTATGCGGTGGATGGGTTGGAGCCGGGACAGATTCAGTTCCTTTACGCTCCCACGCACTTGAATCCTACTTATGAATATGGAGTAACCTTCGAGCGGGGTACGGCTGTTACGTATGGGGATCGTAAACAGGTCTTCATCTCGGGTACGGCGAGTATAGATAACCGGGGAGAGATTGTCTATCCGGGCGATATCGTAAAACAAACCGAGCGGATGATGGAAAATATCAGCGTGTTGCTGAAAGAGGCGGACGCTACTACTCGTGATATTACGCAGGCGATCACCTATTTGAGAGATATGGCTGATTATGCGGTGGTTAAGAAGTATTTTGAGGCGCATTACCCGGATTTGCCACATTTGATAGTCTTGGCCCCCGTTTGCCGTCCCGGATGGTTGATAGAGACTGAGTGTATAGCGGTCGTGCCGACGGAGTCGTCCTTTAAGCCTTTGTGAAATAATAATAAATGTACGAGATATGGAAGAAAAAGGAGTATATTTGGCTATTCAAACACCAAGACAAGTTAGAAAGAAGCCTATGTATAAAAATGGAATGTACCGGGAAACCGATAAAATGAGTGATCTGATCTGCGAGAACTATCCGATGGTTTTAGTCATGAGCCGTTTTGGTATAGCGCTCGGGTTCGGAGAGAAGAATATCGGGGAGGTTTGCCGGCAGAATGGGGTGGATGCTTGTACTTTCCTGACGGTCGTGAATTTCTTGGTCGAGGAAGTGAATACGCCTGTCGAGAATATCAGCAAATGCCTGTCGATCGAGAACTTGATCCGCTATTTGCATAATGCCCATGATTACTTCTTGAACTTCCGCTTGCCACATATCCGTCGTAAATTGGTAGACGCTATATCCGGGTGCCCGGAGGATGTCGCTTTTGTGATCACGAAGTTTTTCGATGAGTATGCGGAGGAGGTAAATAAACATATGTCTTATGAGGAACGTGCTGTTTTCCCTTATGTCCGTAATTTGTTGGAAGGAAAGAGAGATCCGAAATACAATATTACGATCTTCCGCAAGCGTCATGATCAGATCGAGATGAAGATCACGGAGTTGAAAAATATCCTGATCAAATACTATCCGGGAGCGGGTACGAATATGCTGAATAGTGTCTTGTTCGATATTTTTGCCACGGAGGAAGACTTGGCTTCACATACCCGTGTGGAGGATTATTTGTTTGTACCGGCCATATTGGCTTTGGAAAAACAATTATAAGCATGAATCGATGAGTACAAATCTAAAGATTGCGATAGCCGAACCTTCTGTTATCATAAGGAGCGGACTGGAGAACCTGTTGAAACGGTTACCGGGTTTCCGTATCCAGATGGTGGAGATTCATTCGGTGGAATCTCTTTTCGACTCGCTTCGTATGCACAAACCGGATGTGTTGATCGTGAATCCGGCTTTGCCCGGCTATTTCACGTTGCAGCATTTGAAGGAGGAAAGCGGCTGTGCCGAGATGAAATGTATCGCTTTATTATATTCTGTCTCAGACAGTGTGTTATTGCGTTCTTATGATGAACAAATTAACATATACGATAGCGCTGATGAGATCAAGCACAAATTGGAACGGTTGAACGCCGAGGTACTTCCGGATGACGAGCCGGAAGGGGATGACGAGCAACAATCGTTAAGCTCGAGGGAAAAAGAGATCGTAGTCTGCGTCGTGAAGGGAATGACAAACCGGGAGATAGCGGATCGTTTGTTTCTTTCTACGCATACGGTCATCACCCACCGCCGTAATATCGCTCGGAAACTTCAAATTCATAGTGCTAGCGGTCTTACGATCTATGCGATTGTCAATAAGCTGGTCGAATTAGGCGACATCAAGCAGTAATCGTATATTTATAAGTAAGTTAAAGGGAATGTGGATAAGCGATAAAAGCGCCTTCCGCATTCCCTTTACTATTAATATAATTAAATTTAATGATCATATCTTATTAACGCTTATCGAAAACTAAAACCCGTTTATTCCTGTTTCTTCTTCAAATCATTAAGCTTATAAGAAATGAAGAAAGCATTTTTACTTGGATTAGCATTGTTATTTTCCTTATCTATGGGCGCACAGCATTTCGCGTTGAAGAACAATCTTCTCTACGATGCGACTACGACTCCGAACTTAGGATTCGAGGTGGGCTTAAGCAAAAAGGTTACATTGGATGTCTCGGCGGGATATAATCCTTTCAAGTTCAATGACGGTAAGAAACTGAAGCATTGGCTTGTCATGCCGGAAGTGCGTTATTGGACTTGCGAGAAATTCAACGGTACGTTTATTGGCGTGCATGCGTTGGGCGGACAGTATAATATCGCTGGGATTAAATTACCCTTTGGCATATTCCCTAATTTGAAGGACCATCGTTATGATGGTTATTTGTACGGTGGCGGACTTACGTTGGGACATCAATGGATACTGAATAAGCGTTGGAGTATAGAAGCCGCTATCGGCGCCGGTTATGCCCGTGTACATTATGATAAGTATAATTGCGGGGAATGTGGCTCCAAGATCGAGACCAAGAACTCGAACTATTGGGGTGTAACGAAAGCGGCCCTTTCTATCATTTATTTTATCCACTAAAAAACGATCTAGAGAGATATGAGACATTTATTGAGTATATGTATCGCTTTATTGTTCCTCGGAGGTGTGAGCCTACAGGCACAGAACGGTGTGCGAGGAACTGTTAGTTTCGAGAATGTAAGCGCAAAGAAGGACGGAAGCCAGCTTATGATGAATTTTACGACCAATCTGAGCAATCTGCGTTTGAAATCCCAAGAGATGGTCATCCTGACACCGGTATTGCAATCGGTGGATAAATCGCAGTCTTACCAGTTTAACCCGATCGTGATTACCGGGCGGGCACGTATGAAGGCGTTGAACCGTGAGTTGGGTTTCGATAGTTATGAATTTCCCCAAACTCCTAGCTTGATTATCCGTCAGACGAAGAAGGGGCCGGAATTGATTCCGGTGGAATTGTCCGTACCCTATGCGGGATGGATGCGAAACGCTACCTTGATGGTGGATGAGAATACCACGGGATGCGCTTCTTGTGAGGTCTCAAATGACATCTATGGGGTGATGAGCCGTGTATTGCCTCCGTTAGCTCCTCCCGTTTATGAGCTTAGCTATGTTACTCCTCCGGTAGAACCTGTGAAACAACGGAGCGAGACGCATTCCGCTTATTTAAACTTTGAGGTAGGCAAGTCCGTATTGTTACGTGATTTCAAGGATAACGCTACCGTGCTGAATGAGGTGAATAAGATTGTAACGGAAGTCCGTAACGATAAGAATCTTAGCTTTACCGAATTTAAGGTTACCGGATACGCTTCCCCGGAAGGTGGCTACGATTATAATATGAGATTGTCCGAGAGTCGTGCCAAGGCTTTTGTCGCTTACATGAAAGATAAGGAGAAGATGGACCCTTCCTTGATGAAAGTAAATTGGATGGGTGAGGATTGGATCGGATTGCGTCAAGAGGTTACGAAATCGGATTTGGCGAATAAGAAGGAGATTCTGGAGATCTTGGATATTCAAGATATAAACAAGCGCAAGGCTAAACTACATGCCTTGAACGGAGGTCGGACGTATAAGATATTATTGGATAAATACTATCCTCCTTTAAGACGTATTGATTATACCTTGGCTTATATCGCACGTCCGTTCGACGTGAACGAGGCCAAGCAAGTGATCAAGACGAAACCTCAATATTTAAGTTTGAATGAGATGTTCTTGGTAGCCAATTCTTATGATAAAGGTAGCGATCAGTTCAAGGAGGTATTCGATATCGCCGTTCGTCTTTATCCGACCGACCCGATCGCTCAATTAAATACGGCGGCCCTTGAGATTGAGACTGGTGCTTACGATCCGGCCATCAGTCGTTTGCAAGGTATTAATTTGCCGGAAGCATGGAATAACCTAGGTGTCGCTTATGCGATGAAGAAGGATTATACGACCGCTATGCAATATTTCGATCAAGCTGCCCAAGCCGGCGTGCAAGATGCCGCCGCGAACCGGGATGAGCTGGCCGCTTGGTTGGCCGAGCAATAATGGAGATACTTACCTTCGAATATAAAAAAAAGCCCCCGTTCCCGGAGGCTTTTTTTGTGCTTATAATTTCGCTTTCCATTCATTCATCAACTCGGTAATGGTTTCTCGTACCGAAGTGATCTTATTCGCTCGCCAAGCGTTACTGCCGGCGAAAGCGTATCCATTCTCGAAATTCCCTTTGAAGGCGTTGTATAAGGCGGTGACGATACAATACGGGCTGCGTGATATATCGCACG
>OODO01001727.1_pt1 | contig 13630 bp, 15 predicted proteins | sample 1671261 | NCBI WGS metagenome assembly OODO01 (sample SAMN06348138, study PRJEB24527) | human gut metagenome | biome: human gut; feature: ankylosing spondylitis patient; material: feces | host: Homo sapiens | place: China | collected 2015-10 | reverse complement strand
TCTGGATCAGCACCGCATAAATCGCCACGCAGATGAGGATGAGAAAGCCCTGAAAGCCCAGTGCAAACAGGCATTTCAGGTAGTTCTGCCCCATGTGCGATTGCTCGTGGTTGCCCCATGTTGCCATGGGAATGGGCGCAAGGCTCACCATGCAATATATCTCGATCATTCTTCCGTAGACGATGACAAAAATCACGATGCTCAATATCCGCATGGTGATGCCGATGAAGAAACTTTGCAGGAAAAGCCCGAACAGGGGGCCGACATCCATCTGCATCAGGCTGGATTGCAGCATGGACAAGCCAATGTCGTTGACATGGGTATTTCCGGCAATGATGCCGCTGGAATCGGACACTACCTTCTGGGTGATGTCGAACACTGCCATCACGATGTCGAAAGTATTGCTGATGAGCCAGACCGAAATAGCAGTCTTAAAAATCCAGCGCATGATGAGGGCAGGCTCAAACTGCGCCATATTGTTGTGCTGGGTGATCATCTCAATTAGTTCATAACAGGCGATGAAGGTCAAAATGATGCCTGCAATGGGCAGCACCACGTTCCGGGAGAGGGCTTCGATCATGGCGAACACTCTTGGCTCAAAACTGGAGGGCTTGGTGCCCACCTGCTGGGCGATGTTTCCCACCTGCGTGTTCACATCGTCGAACAGACCGGAAAGGTTTGACATAATGCCTGCCGTCAGGATGCCTTTGATCCAATCGGCAATGGCTTTGAGAACGGTTTCCATTCAGCATTCACCGTCCTTAGCTGAAGTGATTGATGAGGGTCTTGAGCAGGTTCAGAAGAAAAATGATGTGGGTCAAAAACTGCATAGAAAACACTCCCTTTCAGTTATCAGGTGGATATTCGATGCAATGCGCTCCTTATTATAAAGGGCTGTTATCCACAGCAGAGATGGAGCGATTGCGTATGTACAGGCGGGAAAACCCGCCTGCGGCTCTATTAGCCGAAAAGACCGGACAGCAGAGGAATCAGGGTGATGCCCACCAGAGCAACGCCGCCGCCAGCCATGAGCTGTTTTATCCCCAATTAGGTGTAAAACTCTGCTCAATGGCGGGCGGCGGCGTGTCAAAAAATATATGAAGTTTTCAGAAGTTCCCCGACGTGGGGCAGATCATCCCGTGACCTGCTCTACTTCCGGCAGGGGCTTGAGATTGAAATGAATTTCGATAGAAATGTGCCTTGTCTTGTCGCTGTCAATGGTTTCATGGACAACGATCTCTTTGATAAGGCGGTTTAGAGTGGCAGCGTCAAGCTCCGCAATGTCCCGGTATTCCTGTATGGATTCCACCCATTCCCTCGCGTCCACCGCAAGGCGGGCTTCATCGTCCAGCCGCTTCCGGGCTTCCGCGGCCTTTTCCTTTAGCTCGGCCTGTTCCTTCTGCGTCTTTGCCAGCAGAAGATCGAAATTGTTTTCCGTGATGCGTCCGGCTACCATGTCCTCATAGAGCCGCAGCACCATCTTTTCCAGTGTTTCGATCCGTTCCTCATCCTTTGCCAAAGCCCGTTCCAGTGCCTCCCGCTGTCCTTTCTGCTCGGCCTCGCAGTTGCCGGTCAGTCTGTCGGCTACGGCCTCGCCGTCCATCAGGGCAGCGGCGGCGCACTCCCGGATTTTGTGCAGCACAAGGCTTGTGAGGGTGTCATACTCAATTCTGTGCTGGCTGCAATGCTGCTTCCCAAAGGCATTGTAGGTCTTGCAGGAATAAATCCGCTGCGGGTGCTTGGCGTTGGTGTAGCGGACGGTCAGCGACTTCCCGCACTCCCCGCATTTGAGAAGCCCCGCGAACAGGCTCGGCTCGCCGGAAGCCCCCGGACGCTGGCGGGATTTGAGCTTTCTCTGCACGATGGCAAAGTCCCTCTTGTCCACCAGCGGCTCATGCGTCCCCTCCACCACGATCCAGTCCTCCGGCCTCTTGCTGCCGATAGTCCCAATCTTGAAGCGGTACTCCGTTTTCTGCGAAGCGATCGCCCCGGTGTAGACGGGATTCATCAGCAAGTCTTTTATTACGGAGAAGTCCCAGATATATTTCCCGTTCTCCGGGTCTTGCTGCTCCCACCGGGTGCGGACGTTGCGTATCCCGCGCTCCCTGTTCCACCATGTGGGGCAGGGGAGCTTCCGTTCCTCCAGCCTGCGCCGGATATAGTTCGGGCCGTGCCCCTCCAGCGCGTACCCGAATATCAGCCGGACAATGTGGGCTGTTTCCGGGTCGATCAGCAGGTGGTTTTTGTCCTCCGGGTCTTTCCTGTATCCAAACGGGGCTACGCAGCCGGTAAACTGGCCTTTCTGCGCTTTCAGCAGGTAGGACGAATGGACTTTCTTGGAAATGTCCTTGCTGTACATCTCGTTTAGGATATTTTTGAACGGCGCAATGTCGTTGTTCTCCCGCAGGGTGTCTATGCCGTCGTTCATGGCGATATAGCGCACTCCGTTCCTTGGGAAAAAGTCCTCAATGAGATGCCCGGTCTGCAAGTAATTTCTGCCCAGCCTCGATAAATCTTTCGTTATCACAAGATTTACCTGTCTGCGCTCGATGGCTTTCAGCATCCGTTTCAGGTCGGGGCGTTCCATGTTCAGCCCCGTATAGCCATCGTCCTGATAGACTGCCACAACCTCCCATCCCTGCTTCTCGCAGTAGCTTTCCAGCATATCCCGCTGGTTGGCGATGCTGGCGCTCTCCCCTTGCTGGTCATCGTCCTTGCTTAACCGGCAGTAGATAGCTGCCCGGAAGCCCCCGGCAAGCGCCGCGCTCATCACATCATATCCGTTCATCATAACCGATTTACCCGCACAATCCAGACGGAACGCCGGTTACCTGAACCTTGTCTTTAGTATAGCATAAATCTTGTGTTTTCGCAAGATTATTCTTGCCGGATTCCTCGCTGGATTTCTGCGAGTGCTTCTGCGCGATCAGGCTCACAAAAACATCGGTAGCGTCCAGCTCCCCGTCAAAGACGGCGATCACATCGATTCGGGTCTTGTTTTTCGCCATAGGCAGTTACCTCCTTACATGAAAATAGCCAGACAGGGGAGCGTCGGCAACGAAGTCCGGCAACGGGCTTCAAAAGACCTTGCAAACAATCCCTATCTGGCGGGTTGGCTACTATTTACTTTTTCTTTTATTTTTCTGTTGTTTTGGTTGTCAGAGAGGGGAAAAGCCTTGCGGCTACAGCATTTTCCCCGGCAACGGGGTCGGCAACGGGATAGCAACGGGGTATGCAACGAGCTGTGATTTTCCCGGATTTTTCAGAATGGAAGCTCCATCTGTTCTGTGACAGGCACAAAGCCGTCGGGGATTTTCTCGTCCTCGTTGCCGGTGTCCGTTGTCGCATTTTCCCGTTCCCAGCCCTTTTGCCTGCCGTACTGTGGGAACATACGGGGGTTGGAAAAGTAGTTCCAGCCGGTCACGCACTGGTTCATGATCTCGTTGATCTCCCGTATCTCCCATTGTTTCGGCTCGTCAAAGGGGTGGTTCAGGGCTTCTCTGTATAGCTGCTTGGAGCAGACCGCATCGCCGGTGCAGCGGTCGAGATAGGCAAGTATCATCCCCGCCTTGGTGTCCTCCGGCATGAAATCCCGCTGGTGGTCTTTTAGGTAGCGCACCAGCTCCGGGCTGAACGTCAGCTTCCATCTGCCCGCCCGGTAAAGCGCCATTGCCTCCGCCCATAGCTGGCTGATATATGCCCGTGAAGCGGCCTCGTCCTCCAAAATGTGTACCTCCGCCTGCTCCGGGTTTACCAGCACCGGGAGAAAACGCCGGTTGCCGCTTCGGTCAAGGGGCAGGAAGTCCAGCGCGTTGGAAGTGCCGCCGAACACGCATTGCCGCAGTCGGTCTGCCGGGTGGGTTTCATAGGGTATCTTGTAGACCTCCTTCTGTCGGCTCAAAAATGATTTGATTTCCTCGATGCTCTTTGCGTTGGCTGTGGCGATCATTTCCGACATTTCAATGATCCAGTGACCTTGCAGCTTTCGGTAGACGTTATCATCGTCCAGCCTCCGCAGGTCGTCGGAAAACCATTCGTCCCTTACCGCCAGCAGCCGGAAAAAGGTGGACTTGCCCGCGCCCTGACCGCCCACCAGACAGAGCATGACCTCAAACTTGCAGCCGGGTCTGTATGCCCGGTGGATCGCGCCCAGCAGAAAGAGCTTCAGGGCTTCGCAGGTGTAGGTGTCCGCTGCGGCTCCCAGAAAGTGCCGCAGACAGAAGCGTATGCGCTCCGTTCCGTCCCATACCAGACCGTTCAGATAGTCCCTTACGGGGTGATAGCTGTTCTGATGGGCGGCAAGGTCGGCAGCGTCCGCGATCTTCCTCTCGCTGGTCAGGCCGTAGGTTTCTTCAAGGTACAGCCGGATATATTTCATATCCGTGTCGGTCATGGACGTACCGGGTGGACGCTGGCAGCCGATGGGCTTTACAAGGTCTGTTCGGTCGGTCAAAAGGTTGTAGGCCAGCGCCCCGGCAAGCAGGGGGTCATACTGGAATACGGTCAGGCAGTTCCTTATGCTGTTGCGGACGCCGCCTTTTTCGGTGGTGTCCAGCATCGCCTTTACTTCCTCAACGCTCCGCATCGGCGCGGCGCTGTCCGGCGCGTTCCTCACGGCCTCCCGGACCTGCGGCGGCAAGTCCTGAAATTCTATGCTCAATCGCTCTCACTTCCTTTCCGTACTCTGTGACGATGGCAGCCCGTTCCCGCAGGTCATCGGACAAAAGCCCGTCAAGCAGGTATTCGATATAGTCCAGCCTTTGCAGGGCTTCCACGAACAGCGGATGCCACGCCTCATCTGGCTGGCAGGGGGCGTGTTCCTCCCTCCACCGGAGCAGCAGGTGATAATAGTCTGCAAGTACCTGAAAGCAATGCCGCTCCATGCGCCTGTATTTCTGTTCCTCGGCTTCCAGCCGCAGCTTCTTCACGGCAGACTGGCGGGGTGCGTCCGTTCCGTCCCCGCAGAGGATGGAGAAATCCCGCGCCAGCATGAGGGCGGCCTCCTTTGCGCTTATCCCATGCAGCAGGGAAACAAAATCGATCACGTCCCCGGTCGCTCCGCAGCCGAAGCAGTAATAGCGGCAGTCAACCTTCATGCTTGGGTGTCTGTCCCTGTGAAACGGGCAGACCGCCATGCCGTTTCTGTTCACGTTCAATCCGTATCGCTCGGCAGCCTGCCTTGTGGTGACAGACTGCTTCACAGCTTCAAATAAATGCAATCGCAGCCTCCTTGAAATGAAAAAGGCACCCGTCATTCCAGAATTGAAAATGGCGGGTGCCTGATGTTAAAGTTAAAGCTCCATATCCTGTTGTTTCTGTGCCTGGGGCGGTTGCTGCCGTTTCTCCTGCTCCTGCCGGATACGCTGCTCCCGGCCTTTCAAGCCCTCCACTATGGATGGCTTTTTCCCCGGCTCGGCGGTCTGGCGGTACTGCTCCGGCGGCAGCACCTGATTGAGCCAGTGCCGCACGTCCCGCAGCGTCCGCACGTCTGCCTGTACCGCTTCCAGCTCCTCCCGTTTGCCGGGCAGAGCGGCGGCAAGGTCTTTGCGCTCGGCTTCCAACTCCTTGCGGCTGTAGGACGTGCCGGGCAGGTGGGTCTTGACATACCGGGCGGCTGCCCGGTATGCGTCCAGCTCGCCCCTGTGGGCTTTCTCGAATTTCTCCTTCTGCTTCTTCCAGCCGATGGCGGCATACTCCCTGTAGACCGGCTTGTACTTCTCATAGTTCCCGATGTGGGAGAGCAGGGTGTCGATGTCCTTGATCCGGCGCTCCGCTTTCCTCATGCTGTCACGGATGGCAACGGCGGTTTCGCTGATACCATCAAGCTGTCTGTCAAGGGTTTCCACGGTGGAGATTTCTTTCTGCCGCAGAAACTCCATTGCCGCCTGCACCTTGTTGAAGTCGGAAACAGCGCCCTTGAGCTTGCCCTTGGAAGTCCAGTCGGCGCGTTCCTCGCCGCGCTGCTCCATGTACCGGGCAAGCAGTTGTGGGATGGTTGGCTCGCTGGCCTGCGCCCGTGCCTCTGCCAACGCTTCCAGCAGGGTGGCCTTTCTCTCTTTCAGTTCCGCGATCCAGTCCTTTAGGCCGCGCACAAGTCGGCAGATTTCCCGCAGGATACGGTTCGCCGCCTTGATGTTTCGGTTCATCTCCCCGCGCTCGGTCACAATGCCTTTCTTCTCCATCTGCGTTGCCGATACGCCCACATGAACGGTGGGGATTTGCTCTATTCCTTGTCGCTCATAGCTGCGGTGGTCGATGCGCTCCGGGCGGTTGTTCTGCGCTAAAAACTCGTTGGCAAGGTCAGCCCACGCCCTGCGCCAGACCTCGGCGTTCTCCCGGTCGTTCCAGTCCACAAGGTCAACCTTGCGGGTCTTGTACCTGCCGCTGGGCAGACGGATTTTCTCGCCGTTTTCGTCCAGCACATATTCCTTTTTGGACTTCGGAAGCCACGCGCCCTTTTCGTCCAGCGGGCGCATGGTCAGCAGGATATGGGCGTGTGGGTTGCCGCCTCCCGTGTCGTGCAGATTGAAGTCGGCGATCATGCCCTTGGAAACAAATTGAGAGGAACAGTATTCCCGCACAAGGCGGGTCTGTTCCTCTCTGGACAGCTCCACGGGCAGGGCGATCTCCACCTCCCGCGCAAGCTGGGCGTTATTAGATTTTTCGGAAAGCTCCACGCTGTTCCACAGGATGCTGCGGTCAGAAAAAGCGGGCGGGGTGTGTGCCGGAAGCAGTATTTCCGAATGGACAACGCCGCCCTTTTTCGTGTAGTCGTGGGTCAGTCCGTCCCACTCGTTCGTCAGCTTTTCGCCGCTTCGGTAGGCGGCTGCGGCAACGGCTGATTTGCCTTTTCCTCGGCTCACAATGCCGATGTTCCAATGGTAAATGGCTATGGGTATCACCTCCCGGATAGGATAATAAAACCCGCAAAAATGGTACAGACGCCAACGGCGGGTGTACTGTTTTTGTGGGTGTGCAGGGATAGCCGCGAAGCGGCGCAAGGGGTGCAGCCCCTTGTTGCGGCAAAGCCGCCATATCGGAGCGCAGGGAAAGCTCCCTGTGCGGAGATAAGCCCTCGGCAGAGCGCACACGCCCGTAAGGGTGTATAAGTGCGCCCTTGTTACCAAGGGATTATTCAGCTTGTCGTTTCCTCGGCTCGCTTTCTCAAAAACTCCCGCGCCGGTTCACTCGTCAAAGCAAGTCGGAAAAAGGTCTGCGCGTCCTCGTCCGTCATGGTGATAAGCTCCGGCACGATGCTTTCAATAAAGCCGCCCCGCGAACAAAGGCGGTGGTTGCGCTCCTTGCGCTTCTCTATGGCAAGCCTGCGGTCAAGCATCTTGCTTCGGTTCTCGTACTGCCGGATTTTCTTCTGCGTGAGTTCCAGCTCGGCGTTGCATTCCTCGATGGTCTGCGGCGTTTTCTTCTTTGTCATGGGTGGTAGCTCCTTTCTTGATTTTGGGTAAAAAAAGACCGCTGACTGTACGCACACGGCGCGGGTCAGCGGTCTGTTTTTCGGTGTGTGGTTATTGCGTCACTGATTTCTTCACGAAGGACAGTAGGGACAAGCGCAATGCTGTGCTTGCACATTTTTAGTCCATATCAGGATTTACTGATTTCAGAATTTGGTATGATGTTTCAGCATCAAGATCAACTCCCGACAGAACAATGGAAACATCTCCATACCAGATGCCAAGCTCGATCCTGCTACCATACGAAATTGAATTGCCATTCGGGGCGGTTTTACGAATGTACTCGGATACATTGTCTTCTTTCAACTCGGATGCGTCCACCATGGGACCCGCCCAGCCATTTTTCCCATATTCTGAGGCCCATGTGACTGTGATCGCATACCATTTCGATGAATCGTCATTATCAGAATACTCTATTGTAATCTCCTTTGTCCCCGTTTCCTTCGCAGTTTCAGAATCCAAATAATAAAGAATCTCAACTCGTTCCACTTTCATATTGTCTGGAGCATAAGAAGGTACATACTTTCCGAGTTCCGGGTCATTCATGCAATCCTCTAATGTCTTTCCCCCAGAATGGTAATCTACCGGCACCGCCCCTGTGTGGCTTTCCAGTATCTCAAGCAAATTGTTATAGCTTTCTTCTTGCACCTGTACACAAACTCCAAGTAGTCCTTGATAAAGAACATATCCGTCTTTCCACAGCCGAAGATGTACCGTTGTACCATTCTGCATATTGAAATACAGGTGGTATATTTCCATCTCATTGACGATGTCTCTTGCATCATCGTAGGAGATAGAATTCCGAGGAATAAACTCAGCAACGTTTAATCCATCAATAAAATCACGGATTAGCTCATCGGAATCTATCAGCTGATAGAGTTCGTGCTTGCTTTTGTTCCACGAATCGCGGCTCTCGTATTGTACAGACGTATAGTTCCCGGCAAGGTGAAGCCGATCCTTATAAAGTTCGGAGCCGTACTTTAACGTGATTCCTGTATCGCACACATAGAGGGAAATCGAGCCATCCGTATGTTTCATACAGAGCATGAAGGACGGGTCGTATCCCTTTACCTCGTAGAAATCGCCTTTCACGCTGCCTGCGAGCTCCACATATCCGTCTCGCGGAGTCCACTCATCAATCAGCCCTGTCGCAGTGCCGAGATGTTTTCCAACAATATCAACATCATCATATATCCAGTCATAGTGAACATAGCAATTCCCTTGGTAGATGAAAAATGCCAGCATATCCGCAGAAGATGCCGCTGAAAGAGAAACCTCCCGTTCGGGAATTATTACACCTTTATCGGACACGGTAATTCCGGGAGTATTGCCAGGCTGATTTGGGAAATGTCGCCATGCAAATACTCCTGTGATGATCAAGCAAACACAAGCTACGGCAGCAACCAACCGCCCCCACTTGCGCTTCGGCTTCGCATTGGCGCGGACATTGTTGGTTTCCTCGATAATATCATCGTTCAGCATATTCAAAGCGTCACTGATGTGTTCTTTCTTCATAGCTCATAGCCCTCCTTTTCCAAATATTTTTTTAGTCCCTGCCTTGTTCGGTAGAGCATACTCTTGACCTTTGGCTCGCTTACGCCGTAGTAGTCTGCGACTTCTCGGATAGAATCCGCAAAGTAGTATCTGCCGACAAATGTGTTTCGTGCTTCTGCTGGGAGCGTGTAGAGATAGGTGTTGATTGCTTCCGCAAGCAGTTTCAATTCTACGCTCTGCTCCGTGGTTTCGCTGCCGGAAATACAATCTTCCAGCTCAGAAAGAGAGACTGCATATTCCGAGTGCTTCCGTTTATCCCTGTTGCGTGTGCGGAACGCATCAATGGATAGTTGCCGTGTGATTTTTCCTAAATAGGTGGAGAGGATGCTTGGCTTGTGCGTTGGCATGGAGTTCCACGCCTTTAAGTAGGTGTCGTTGACGGTTTCCTTGCTGTCCTCCCAATCGGAGAGGATATTGTGGGCAATCTTTGTAAGATAACGCCCGTACTTCCGCTCCGTTTCGCTGATGGCTTTCTCGTCCCTTTGCCAGTATAGGGCAACTATCAATTCATCCTGCATAGGCGAACCTCCTTTCTCGTCTGGTGTCAGGTTCCTTCACTATATATCCCGACAAAAATCGGATTTGGTTTCACGGTTTTCAAAATTTCCTCAAAAAAATTATAGCAGATTTTTGTGAACGCTTCTACCCGTGCCGTTTACGCTGTTTTTCTTCGCCGCCTCGCTTGCCGCCCTGCGGCGTTCCTCGCTGTATGGGGCAGGCAGTGAAAAAGCGCAACCGATTTTCGTCGATTGCGCTTTGCTGGGCGGGAATTGTTCTATGAACTTTTTGCAAAATCACTCCTGCTGGAAATGCCGCAAGAAAACCTCATTCGCCGCTTGCAGGGATTTGTGATACTCCCGGTAAGCGGGGCTAAGCCTCTGCATTGCGGGAATGAATACATCGTTATAGCCGCTCTCCCTTTGGAATTGCTTTAGATATTCTTGCAGTCGGTAGACGGGAGATGCCTTATATTCCTCCGATTCCGCAACTGCCCGATATTGTTCAAGCATTTCCTTGTTGTCGTGAATATACTTTTCCGGGTCTGTCATAGCTGCCGCAAGTGCGGCAGATGCGCTTTGCGTCACAGCAGCATCAGCATTTTCTCTAATCTCATCAAGATACTGCTGCACATCGCTGGGAACGGCTATTGAAATGCCGTCCAAGTATCGGATGATCGTTTCAAACGCTTCCCTCTGCTCATCTGTTGTGATTGCTTCGCTCAAAAACGGAGCGAAGTGCAAGCATACGAATTTTCCATAGAAGCCCGGAAACTTATCAAGGATACGGTTCAATATGGATTGCTTGTTTTGAAGCGCCTCCACTTGTCCTTCAATATGCTCCCAATCGCCGCTTTCCACAAGTTGTTTTATCAATGCCTGCTTTGTTTGCAGCTCGACGATTTCAAGCTCTTTCCTGTTGAGGACATCGTAAATTGCTGTACGGCTATCATTCTCAAGAATTGTGCGAATCTCTGGAACGGAAAAGCCCAGTCCGCGCAAAACTGCAATCCGCTTGAGCTTCAAAGCATCCGTCTCGGAGAACTGCCGATACCCGTTTTCTGTTATCCTTGGTTGGATTAGTCCCTGTTCTGTGTAATACTCAACTGCTTTTTTGGTCAGGTTACATTCTTTGCATACTTCATTTATGAGCATTGTACTCACCTCCACAAACAGGATAAGCTATCCCCCAAGGTGCCAGTCAATAGGTTTTTCAAAGAATTATAGCAGATTTTTATGAACGCTTCTACCTATATCGTTTACGCCGCTCTTTTTCGCCGCCTCGCTTGCCGCCTTGCGGCGTTCCTCGCTGTATGGGGCGGTCAGACGGAAAGAAAGCCGTCCCTTGCGGATTTCAAACTCCATGCAGCCTGTGTCCGGGTCTGCATCTGTCTGGCGGCACTGGTCGAGGTGCTGTCCGGCGTAGGCGGCAAGCCGCTTCTTTAAGTCGGTGTTGTGGGTGCGGATATGGATCAGCGGCTCTTTCTCGTCGAAGCAGATTTCCGTGATTTTCTGGCTCTTTGTCAGCCCTGTTCTCATACAAGCTCCTTTCTGCCCTCTGTCGTGCAAGAGTGGCATTTTTCGGCTGTTTTCTCCGGCTCTTGGCTTGGGGAAAACGGCGATTTTTTAATGGGAAACGCTCCGGCGATACATTCCTCGTCCGAAGCGTTCCCAGCGTCAAATATGCGATTTTTCCGGCTCTTGACCGTTTTCGTGTGATCTGCCTTTGGTATCAGCAGATAAATCCTGTTGGGCTTGCTAAAATCCCTCCGTACCCGCAGGACAAGCCCCATATCGTCAAGCTCACTCATGGCGCGTTTGATCGTCATGGTACTGCGGGAAAGTGCCGCCGCAAGCTCTTTGATGGGGAAGTGGATATACAAAATCCCATTCTCGTCCTCTATGCCGTAAGCAAGGGCTTCATCCAGCATACGGGCATACATCACCTTTGCGGTGCTGCTGGCAGGCAGCCGCAGCAGAACGGGCGGCAGGGGCATACAGGGCGGCAGGGCTGTTCCTGCGGTCATAAACTCAAATTCCATTCAGCGGATGTCCTCCTTGTTCTTTGCTCGTTTCGACAGGTAGCGGGGGCAGTCTATCACGGTCGCCCGGAAGCTCTGCTTGCAGGTATGCCGACATTTCCGGCACAACTCATTGTAGGTCACGCGCCCCCGGTCGTTGAGGAAGAAAGCAAGCTCATTCTTCCGTTTCTGGCTCATTCTTGGCATAGTGCCTCCTGTTATGAAAATCCGTCCATTTCTGCCGTAACAGCGTGAACGGACGGATAGCGGTTTTAGTGTCGTGTTTCGGGGCGGTTTTCAGAGCTTTTCTGCCCTCTGCGCCGCCCGAAAATCCTTTGTGACAGTACGGGCAGGGGCTTCTATCCCTCTGTCCGCTGTCGTGTTTCGGGTGTCTTTTGTGTTCATTTTTCGCCGGTTCTCCCTGCTGTCGTTCCTGCCCCCGAATCTCACGGCGGCGTATCCCTCCCCTTGGTACGCTCGCTGCGGTCTGGGTTCCTCCATTTCCCATTCCGCAGGTCTTTGCGCTACATCGCCGGGGAGCATATCCCTACAGGCCGGTCATTCGATTGGATTGATCCATCGATGAACTGCCTATAGCATAGAACATTTTTGCGCCCTCTCCTGTATGTCCTCAAAAAAGGAATCCTGCCCGAAAATCAAAAAATTCCACGATTGCGGAATGGAATGGTATGGTATAATGGGGAAAAAGGCGGCGGCAGCCGCAGGAAAGGGGCGGCTGGCAATGAAAACAGAAGTTAGCATATCGGAGCGGCTAAAGGATTTACGGGTGGAGAAAAAGCTGAATCTGGAAGAACTTGCGGAGCTTACCGGCATTTCAAAATCCGCCCTCGGCAGCTATGAATTGGACACGCCAAGAGAAATGAATCACAAAAACCTTATCGCTCTGGCAGACTTCTATAAGGTGTCCGTTGATTACCTGCTGGGTCGGACGGAAAACAGAAGCCTCCCAAACGCGCCATTGTCGGAGCTTCGCTTGAGTGACGCGACGGTGGAGCTTCTGAAAAGCGGCAGCATCAATAATCGGCTGCTGTGTGAGCTTGTCACCCATGAAAAATTTGCGGAGCTGCTGGCAGACGTTGAAATCTATGTGGACGGCCTCGCCGCCTCGCGCTTCCATGATTTGAAGCAATCGCTGGCAGCGGACAGGGCGCGGCTGCTGGAAGAACATCCCGAAGCGGTCACGGATCGGGCATTTCGGATTTTTGACGCAGGGATGATAGAGGAAGATGATTTTTTCTGCCATATCACGCACAAGGCATGGGACGCTATCCTCCACGACATACGGAAAGCCCACGAAAAGGATTTTGAGAGTGCGCCGGTCACAACGCCCGCCGATGAAATATTCATGGAAATCCGGCGTATCGTGCAGTCACCCGTCCACAATACGATTGATACGTTCGTGGAAGCGTTCTGCAAGGGCTTCCAGATAAAATCCAAAAACCTGCCCCCGAATGAAAAAGCGGCTCTGATAAAAATATTCAAGCGCTCCCCGGTCATAAAAAACTCCGGCATAAGTTTCCGGCGCAAGAAATAGAAAAAAGCTGCCGTGTGGGAATGGTGCTTCCCATAGCGGCAGCTTCTCTCGCCAGCCTGTTTTAGTCGCTCTCATGCGTCCGTTCCTCGTCCTGGGCTAATTCGATAACGTCCAGAATCCCGCAGTCAAGGGTTTCGCATATCTTTGTCAGCGTGTCCATGCTGATATGCTTGCCCTTTCCCATGTTGGCGATCATGTTTGTGGTAAGACCGGCGGCAAGCCGCAAGTCCTCTTTTCTCATTTTCCGCTCCTTTAGGGTACGCCAGAGCGGTTGGTAGCCGATGTGCATTGATTTTCCCGCCTTTCTCCCAGTGCCGGGGTGGTTGACCTCATTATATCAAAATTCTTGCCATTTCACAAATATTTCTTGACTGCGCCGCCGTGTCCGTCTGGATTGTGCTTTTCCTTTCTGCGTTTTTTACATCTATTTAGCCATAAGCTGCTTCATGCCCTGAGACTTGGAGCCGGGGTTGTCGTTGCCATAACCTTCCAGCAGGTTGATGGCACCCCAAACGCCGAGACCGGCACCCAGAG
>OODO01001719.1_pt1 | contig 13671 bp, 18 predicted proteins | sample 1671261 | NCBI WGS metagenome assembly OODO01 (sample SAMN06348138, study PRJEB24527) | human gut metagenome | biome: human gut; feature: ankylosing spondylitis patient; material: feces | host: Homo sapiens | place: China | collected 2015-10 | reverse complement strand
GACCGTAGGGAGCGATAACTTCTTTAACTCCTTTAACTCCTGAACTTGCGAAACTCCTTGCTTTTTTCAAGGCAATTTATCCAACTTAATCTTCCAGAGTCCCTTTTCCATACACATCGGCAGTTGGAAATCGGCCTGTTCTATGAGCTGCGGATCCTGTCCGATACTGTCCATCAGCAGAAAATTATGAACAGTAAGGGTAACGATGGCACTTGTTTCATCGTCACCGAAATCAATATCCGTAATCTCGATGCTGGCATCCTCCGGTTTCTGGCGCAGCAGTTCCACGTCGGTCTCGTTCACATTACTTGCAGCATAGCGCAGCCAGCGCTCCGATTCCTGGGTGCAATACTTCACGGCTTTCGGGAAATGCCAGTTGAAATAATAGTTGGCAAACGAATCAACATCAGCCTTCAGCTGGTCCTCGCTGCCTTCGTGAGGTTCACAGCCCGAAAGGCTGAATATACTTGCGGTCATGCATGCCACAGCTATGCATAAACCTATCATCGACTTCTTTATCATGATTCTCAAATCTTAAAAATTCTATTTTTTTTGCGATATTTCGGCACAAAGATAGTAAAAAACTTTGTAATAAGAATCTTTTTTGCTAACTTTGCATGGAAAATAACAATTAAAATGCTGAAATTTATATCCTTTGGCAGTGGAAGTAGTGGCAATTGCTATTATCTTTACACTGATACGGATTCGATACTGATAGACGTAGGAGTAGGAATAAGAATATTGAAGAAGCATTTCCATAACTATGGACTTCGCTTCGAGGATGTGCATCACGTCCTCATCACCCATGACCACGCCGACCATGTAAAGTCGGTGGGGAGTCTGAGTACTGACTATCATCTACCGGTATATACGACCCGTAAAGTACATCAAGGCATCGAGCGCAACTATTGTGTTCGAAAGAAGATAGAGCCTAACCATGCTCGTGTGATAGAGAAGAACGTAACTTTCACACTGGGCGAATTTAAGATTACCCCGTTCGGCGTACCCCATGACAGTACCGACAATGTTGGCTATTTCGTGGAGTGCGGAGGTGTGAACTTCTGTCTCATCACCGATGTAGGCCATATTACCGAAGAGATGCACGACTTTATCGGCCGTGCCAACTATCTTGTGCTCGAGGCGAACCATAGTGTAGAGATGCTCCAGCAGGGTCATTATCCCCAGTATCTGAAGGATCGCATTCTGGGAGATAACGGTCATCTGAGCAACGACGATTGTGGCGAGGCGCTTGCCAATTATGCTACACCGGAGCTTCATCACGTCTGGCTCTGTCATCTCAGCGAGGAGAACAACCATCCTGAGCTGGCACGCAAAACCGTGGAGCAGATCCTGCGCAGCAAAGGCATCATAGCCGGCAAGGACTTCCAGCTGGAAGTATTGAAGCGCAAGACACCGAGCGAAATCTTTAACCTGGTGTAGGGCAGGTGTAAAACTAAAAAGGTAGCCGGATAAGGAGTTATATTGAGTTAACTCCTTATCCGGCTATTTCATGAATACGAAATAAACGGCTGCAATCAGGCAGCAGAAGGCAGCGAAATGATTCCAGTGCAATCCCTGTCCCTGGAAGAGGATATTGGCGATGATGGCGAAGACGATGAGCGATACGCATTCCTGTATCACCTTGAGCTGGACCAGATTAAACGGTCCGCCATTATCCACGAAACCGATGCGGTTGGCTGGTACCTGACAGCAATATTCGAAGAAGGCGATGGCCCAACTGAAGGCGATGACACCGATAAGAGGCCAGTTGCTGCTCACGCCCGTTTGTTGCAACTTGAGGTGTCCGTACCAAGCCAGCGTCATGAAGATGTTGCTCAGCACCAATAATAATATAGTATACAATCCGTTCATAATCTTATCTTTTTTGCGGATGCAAAGGTAATATATTTTTTTTAACCCTCCAAATTTCAGGGAAGTTTCATTCCTTTTTTGTTTTGATATAGCTGTTTTTGGCAGATAAATCTCCGATGTTCTGATATTTATCTCCGAAAGATAAGTGTGCTGTTTGCGTATGGCCAGTAGGCTGTTCCCCTGTGTTTATCGGCATTTTTATTTGTGTTGCCATAATTGTTAATTTTAAATATTTCATGTGCAAAGATACAGATATTTGCTAATACTCCAAAGATTTTAAGAAGAAAAATTAATACCGGGTCGGTTTTTATACAACATAATCTGTATAATCCATTATATTTCAGCTTTCTCCGCAATTTTCTAGCATTTTTCTTGCGAATACCAATCTTTCTTCGTACTTTTGCACCAATAAGCAATGTAGAATTTAAAAGCGAAAGAATTATGGAGGAAAAGAAATATCATATCGATGAATCGAAGATAGCCGGGGATAAGGTTTGTGAGCCATCTCCTGTTTATGCATCTGTTGCATCAGAGTCTGTATCTCATCACGTGATTGATTCTGGAATAGAGCAGAAAGATGAAATTCCTGTTCTTAAAAATCATTTTAGCTATGAGGGTCTTTTGGATAGTATCGATTATTGTGAAACCATTAAGGATGATCCTTCTAAATGGGAATCTGTTGATACCTTTAACGAACGTTTGTATGAGGAATTCCCATGGCTGAGATAGTTGTCCACAAGCTGTATGAAGAAAAGGAACGCCAGTATATTATCGATGCTTATGAGAATTTTGGTAAGAAAACAGCTCGAAGATGGAAAAAGGAACTGATGAAAATTCAGAACTTCCTGAAAAAATATCCTGAAGGTAAGCCCCCTTTTCTTGGTGCTCCAAAGTTTAGCTATTTGCTTCGGGGTGCTAATTTTATGCGTAATTTCAAGTTGGTTTATTATTATGATGAATCCTTGGATGTGGTGCATATTGTTGATATTTGGGATATGAGGCAGAATCCAAAAAGGCTCTCTGTCTCAAAATACAAGTGATTTTATATATCTTTAAAAAGCGAAAGAAATATGGAGGAAAAGAAATATCATATCGATGAATCTAAGGTAGCAGGGGATAAGGTTTGTGAGCCATCGCCTGCTTATCGTTCGGCAGCATCAGCATCATCGGTATCTTGGGATGAGGCTTACGACACCGATTCCTATCCTATGGGGCGCTCGCTGGAGCAGGTGATGGAGCATTGCGAGAGCATTTTGGACAAGTTGGATGATCCTAATTATGGAGAGCCAATTTCCGTTTTGGATGCTGAGATAGAAAAGATGATTGCAGAATGGAAATAAAAACTGATGCCCTTTTCAAGAAGGAGATAAAAAAGTGTATTGAGTATGCCTTGCAAGAGTTTGGATTAAAAACTGCTCGTAAGTGGCAAACACAATATAAGGAAATTAAGCGTTTATTAGAATTTATGCCTAAGCGTTATCCTATAGTAGCTCATTTCCGTAATGAAACAATGGAGTTTCGTGGTGCCACCATCATGAAGAACTTCAAGATTATCTATTTCTATAATGAAGAGAAAGATATCATCTGGCTGGTGGATCTCTGGGATTTGCGCCAAGATCCTCGTAAGCTGAACATGCGAGCCAGGAGGATAGAAAGAAAGGATTATCATTAGTTTTTATGATAAACAAAAGAACCCGCCAGGTGTCCCAACGGATTTTGAATTCGGTAGGACACCTGGCGGGATGTTTGTTTGGAGTTGTATTTTACAAAGACTCATCCACTTCTTTCCAATCTATCAATCCCTTGCCTGTTTCATCGAGTTCCACGGCCAGGGCGATAACCTTGCGCTTGTCGGCCTTGAATGGTTCTGTGTAGCTCTTTTCCTTTATCTGGCTCTCGGCTGCAGAAATGCCGCCATTGTTAGATAGCTTCAGTTCCAGGACGTAGATGAAGGATGGAACCTCTACAATCATATCAATCCTGCCAGTGGCTAGCATCCTTTCTACTTCCACCCTAAATCCCAAGGCTCTGAATATCGTGCTCATTATCAGTCGGTAACGCTCCTCCATATTCATGCTCGCCATCTTCTTGTTGCTGTATGGAACATCGGCGATTAGAGCCTTTAATGCCTTCTTGGCTTCAGCGGCATTGCCGTCCTGCATCATTTTTCTGAGGAAGCTCTGCGCAGAAACCACTTCCGAATTTGACTTCATGGTCAAGGCAGGAACCACTACCCGGTATAATGCCTTGCGAACCTCAAAGTTAGGGAAGCCCAGGATGTAAACGCCATCGTCGTACCCCTTGATAGTGAGATACCCCGACTGGTAAAGGAAGAGCTCGGCTCCGCCATTCACCACATCCGATGTCTCCAGGGTATCGCCCTCGATGAAGCAATGGTCAAAGTATTCCATCTTCATCTCCATATTATCCACGAACTTTGGCAATAGGGAAGTGGCACCTGATGAAACCCAGTAATTTCTTAATTCCCTATCCGCTAGGGCGTTGATGAGGCTGAATGGATTGAAAATATCTACCATGTTTCTGTGGCAGAAATGATATCCGTCGTAATAAGCCGTGAGCTGCTTTAGCGTCTCCTCCGGAGTCCATCCGTTTCCTTTTCCCATCGCCTCAATCTCAGGCATGAAGTTTTCTGCAACTTCCTGTTTCGAAATGCCGCAGATGGTAGCGTATGGTGCATCAAAACTGATGTTGCTCAGGTTGTTGAGTACGGAGAAGAGGGAGATTTGTGTGAACTTGGTGATGCCCGTGATGAAGACGAAACGCTCGTGTTCGTCTTCTTTTTTCAAGACGGCAAACACGGACTTGTAGATGGCTGTGCAGGCATCATGCTCTGGAGTCTTCCAGGAATGCTGCAATGGAGAATCATACTCATCGATGAGGATAACCGCCTGTTTTCCGGTATTTTGAAACATCGTTTCGATGATGTTCTGGAAGCGGACGGCAAGGGAAGCCTCCGGGCGTACGGCTACTTCATACTTCTGTTCGTATTTATAGAAGGCATCGTCGAGATAGGAGTTGAGTTCTTCGGGGGTAGCTCCTCCGCAACTCATGTCGAGTCGAATGACGGGATAGCAGGTCCATTCTTTCTCCAGCTCCATCACCTTCAATCCTTCGAAGAGTTCCCGCTTTCCCTCGAAGTAAGCCTGGAGTGTATCCACGAGAATCGACTTGCCAAAGCGGCGTGGGCGGCTCAGGTAATTATACTTTTTTCCCCTGTTGGCAAGTCTCCAGATTATATCAGTCTTGTCAACATACAGATAACCACCCTTTCTGATTACCTCAAAAGACTGGATGCCTACAGGCAATTTTCTATCGTTCATTTCTGTCATAATCTAATCTCCTATGTTTTCAGAACAACTTTTGCGAGCTATCCTCTTTCCATAAATTCTTTCTGCAAAGATACGATGAATATTTTGATTTTGCAAGAAAAATGGGGGATAATATAAAAAAGATGGCGAATCTTTTTGTTATCTCTGATTTTTGCAGCATCTGGATTGATCCGCATAATCCGTTAAATTTCAGTGTTCTCTGCCATTTTCTATAAGTTTTTCTTGCGAGTTCCAATCTTTCTTCGTATTTCTATCTGCTTCCTAAGCTCAAGAGCCGCTTCTTGTTTGGCAGTTCCGTACCTGCCATTTATCAGAATTATGCAGGTGGAGTAGCTGACGGTTACTATCTGCCTTGGCAAGTGGCATGGGAGAGTGCGCAGCATGTGTCTTAACTCCTTAACTCCTTTAACTTCCTGATATGCGAAAGTTCAGTAAAATGAAAGTTTTTATCAAAAAATATCCATAAAAGTTTGGTGGTTTCAGAAAAATGTATTACCTTTGCACTCGCTTTTGAAAACAAAGCTTTTAGCAGAGGCACCCTTAGCTCAGTTGGTAGAGCAACTGACTCTTAATCAGTGGGTCTAGGGTTCGAATCCCTAAGGGTGTACAAAAAACTCCGGAGAATCAATCTTGGTTCTCCGGAGTTTTTTTGTAATAATGATTACCATTATACGATAGAGGCGATTTTGTAATTTTGTGCCATCAATCGTTGTATTGTGCAAATACTGGCAATTATAGGAAATATTCGCCAACTGCCACAACGAATTTGGGTTAACTGCCACAACGAAAATGCGTCAACTGCCACAACGAAAATGCGTCAACTGCCACAATGAATTTGGGTCAACTGTCACAACGAAAATGCGCCAACTGCCACAATGAAATTGCGCCAACTGCCACAATAGAATGGAAAAGCAACAAAGTTTAACCATTTTATTTGCTTGATATTCAATAAAATATATTATTTTTGCATCAGAAATTAAAAATGAGATTTTATGAAAGAATATAAAGCAAGAATTGCAGATAAAATTTTGGCAGAAAAACTGGATGCGATGGGGGCTGTTTTGATAGAAGGTCCTAAGTATTGCGGTAAAACTACTCTAGCCAGCCAACAGGCTAAAAGTATCCTGTCTATGTCTGATCCAGATACTATGGAGCAGAACATTGCTATGGCCAATACCAATATCAAACTGTTGCTTCGGGGTGAAACGCCACGTTTGATAGATGAATGGCAAATAGCACCTAAGTTCTGGGATGCCGTCAGAAATGAAGTGGATAAGCGTGATGATGATGGGCAGTTCATACTGACCGGGTCTGCTGTACCACCTAGTTATGACGAAATCTTTCATACGGGTACGGGGCGTTTTGCCTGGCTCAAACTCAGAACGATGAGTTTGTGGGAATCAGAAGATTCTACAGGAGAGGTGAGCCTTGCCAAATTGTTCGCAACCGACAGGACCGATTACTTCGTAGAAGGAATCAACCCAATTGACTTGGAGCATCTGGCATATTTGACTTGTCGGGGTGGCTGGCCGAAAGCCTTGGATAAGAAAAGCAAGCAGGCAGCTTTACAGCAGGCCATTGAGTATTTTGAGGCAGTAACCAGATTCGATGTATCCCGTGTAGATGGAGTCAACCGTGATAGTGAATTGGCAAGGAGGATTATGCGTTCGTATGCGAGAAATCAGGGAAGTCAGGCTACTGCAGGTACCATTTTGGCAGATATTGCCAACAATGAGAGTACTGAGGTTAGTGAGAATACCATCTATTCCTACATCAAGGCTTTGAAGAAGATATTTGTGATAGAGGATTCTACTGCCTGGAATCCGAATATGAGAAGCAAGTCGGCGATACGTACTTCTGATACCAGATATTTTACCGACCCTTCGATAGCAACGGCTGCATTGGGAATGGGACCGGATGACTTGATTAATGATTTGAGTACATTTGGCTTATTCTTTGAAACCTTGTGTGTGCGTGATTTGAGAGTCTATGCCGATGCATTAGGCGGCTCCGTTTATCATTTTCGTGATAAAAATGGTCTGGAGTGTGATGCTGTGGTTCATCTTCGTAATGGCAAGTATGGGTTGATAGAGGTGAAGCTGGGTGGCGACAAGCTCATAGAGGAGGGTGCAAGAAACCTGGTGACATTGGAAAGTAAAATCGATACCGATAAGATGAAGTCTCCGTCTTTCAAAATGGTGCTGACTGGTGTCGGTAAATATGCCTACCAGCGTCCGCAGGACGGCGTATATGTTGTGCCGGTAGGGTGCTTGAGAGATTAGGAATCTATTTGTTTCTTTTCTCTATTGGTGGACAGCCTGTGTTTTCATACGGTGTGGCGTCCTTGACACATTAATATATTATATAGGGGCATCTTTGTTTCTTGAATAGAGACAGAGGTGCCTCTATCATATATTAATAAACTTCATAAATACACAATCGTTATGTCAAGAAACAAGAAAACATCAGAGTCTTTATTCCAGTTCATGAACCTCCTCATCGCCCTGTTGCTGAAAAACGGGCAATACCGCACCTCGCTGCATTACAAGGCAACCCTCAACAGCTTTAAGCGATACCGAGACAATAAGGATATTGCCCTAAAAGAGATAGATGCAGAAGTGATGCGCTCGTATGAGGCGTACCTGCATCATACGGCGGAGGTATGCAGAAACACCAGCTCCTTCTATCTCCGCATCCTCCGTGCCACCTACAACAAAGCTGTGGCAAAGGGACTGACGCCACAGCAGCATCCCTTCTCGGATGTCTATACCGGTATTGCCCAAACTCGCAAGAGAGCCATACCTACAGAGAATGTCAGCCAGATCAAGAGTCTGCAATCTGTCAAGGATCTCACTCCCAAGGAAGAGATGGCAAGAGATACATTCCTGATGAGTTTCTATCTGCGTGGTATCTCTTTCATCGACCTGGCTCATCTCCGCAAATCTGACCTCAAGGACGGTTATCTTCATTATACAAGAAGAAAGACAGGACAGCGTCTCACCATCCGATGGGAGAAGGAGATGCAGGAGTTGTTGGAAAAGTATCAGGCGCAGACCGCCTCCTCATCTTATCTCTTTCCTTTCCTTGTTGATGATGGAAACAAAAGACAGGATAAAACTATTGACAAAAAGCAGGATGAGGCACGCCTATATCACAATGCGGAAGCGCGTATCGCCTACCACCTCAGAAAGTTTGGAGCTACGATAGGCATCAAGGGCAAGCTCACCCTCTATGTTGCCCGCCATTCCTGGGCAACGACGGCAAGAGATAATCATATCTCTATCTCTGTCATCAGCGAGGCATTGGGACATCATTCCGAAACCACCACACAAATCTATCTCAGTTCCATCAAAAGCTCAGAAGTAGATGATGCCAACGCCAAGATACTGGCAGCCCTATAAGCCACAAAAAAGAATAAAAAGAGGGATTTTGTAAAATGAACCAAAATGAACCAATTTTTCTGAATCTTTATATAAGAGACACAGGAAACCGAAAAACATTCTTTCAATCAACGACTTAGAAGATTGTGTACGAGAAGAATGCTGAAAAATTGTAGAATTTCGTAGAATGATATTAATTTTTTAACACGCATAATTTGCTTGTTTCCAACAATTTTCGTAATTTTGCGGTAAGATTCTGTGTCTCTTATATAGAGATTCAGAAGAACGGGAGTGATTGAGGGAAGGATTTTGAGGACAAAGGAATCGGACAGCTAATCATTCCAAGGGTTGCAGACTATTATGCTCTTGGATCAGGAGTACGTCTGTGATTAGAGGTTTCCGTTATTGGAAATAGACTAACCAACCCTTTCTTGCCAAGTGTTTTGAAACATGATTTCACGACACGGGGGAATGAGAAGTATACCCTGATCAAAATAAAAAAAATAAACAATGATACAACCAGACAACGAGGAGAGTTGGTACGCATTCAAGATATTTTTTGGGAAAGGAAAGCCTATCAAGGCATATTTCGTTGCCAAAGGAATAGAGCATATTTATGATGTGAAACAAGAATATTGGGACAAGAATAAGAAAAAGAGTCTGGTGAAGGAAGTTCCTATTATGCCAACTCTCATTCTTTTCCGTACTACGAGAACAGAAGCCGAAGAGATTGAACGCATTTTTCTCAATAAAGTGATGCTCTATCGTGGCAAAAATTCTGAGAACTTGAAAGAACCTTCTAAAATTTCAGAACGTGAAGTGAAAATCTTCAATATTGTAGCAACTTCTGGAGTTGAAGGACTGGATTTTTACGATGAGTATAATCCCAAGTTTACCAAAGGCGACAAGTTCCGAGTCATTGAAGGTCCTTTGAAAGGAGCGGAAGGCTATGTCGTCCGTATCAAAAAAGATCATAAACTTTATGTGAGTATCAAGGGGTTGTGTGCTGTTACGACAGGATATATTCCTAAAGCATACTTGCAAAAAATCGAATAGAGTATATGGAAATGTCAGATATTAAGCAAGTGGTACTGACGAGGAAAAGTACCTCGCCAGTAACAGAGTATTAATCGAGATGATGATGAGCAGCCCAGCTGCCCGCATCCAAACACGGACACTCTTTGGGAGTAGTCCCCGGCAAATCCCGATGCCCCACAATCTTCGCTTTAGGAAAGAGAATCTTCAGATTCCTGAAAAGGTCAATGAGTCTCGTTTCCTGCTCAGTTGTCATGGTGTTGCACGGCTTGCCTTGCTCATCGAGCCCTCCCTCATAGCAGATGCCGATAGAACATCTATTATAAGGTCGGGCATGAGCCCCCACCTCCAGCAGCTTACGGTGCTGCGTCATCGTACCATCCTTACGGATGTAGAAGTGGTAGCCGATGTCATAAAACCCACGAGCCTTATGGTCACGGCGCAGCTGTTCCACACTATAGTCCTGATTGCATCGGCTAGCCGAGCAATGCAGAACCAGATATTTAATGTCGTTAGCCGACATATATTGACTTTGTCTCATAATTCATAATTCAACATTTAACATTCAACACTTAACATTTAACATTGTTATAAGGCATTTGCGCACGAGCTTACTCCCAGTGCTGTAAGAGCTGCAATCAAAGCTTGAACAGCAGCATTCAAAATTGAAACCCAAGAAATTTTCTTGGAACCATCATTAAAATTCTTCATAATCAGAAATGTGTTTAAAAGTGAAACATAAGTTTGAAGGGGTGACCACACCCTGCATTATGCAGGATGCAGTCACAGGGAGAATCCTACTCCAGACCATCACCGCCACCGTCGGTGCCAGAGTCGGTACTGCTTCCACCGCCAGGGTTTGGTGTATCACCACCATCACCCGATGGCTTGTTGTCATTCTTGTCGTCCTTGGTAGGCTTCTTCTTCGCAGCCTCCAGGTCAACGGTACTCTCGTTCGCCTTTTCAGCCTTAAGCAAGGCAGCTTGACCAGCACGGCTTGCCACGAGTTTGAACTCAGCTTTATCAACAAGGTTCTCAAAGTCCACACCAGGGTTAAACTTGATGTTCACCGACTTGATGTTCTCCTCGCTAAACTTCTCCAGCGACTCCGCACCCTCACAGTTGATGGAGATGCCAAAGACACCAAACTCACCGAGTTTAATCTTGTTGCCGTTGAGCAGTTGCTCTACAATGCTGTCGCACATGTCCGACAGGATGGCTTTCACCATACCTCGGCTGTAGCCAGCGTTGTGTGAGGCAATGTGCTTGCAAAACTTCTATGGCGACCAGTTCGCAGAGAAGACGCTTGCCAAGGATGGCGAAGCACCTCAACCTCTCACCGAGGAAGAACAGGCTTTATCTATATATATAAATAAGGTGGAATCCTTGCGAGGCTACATCACCCTCCTTCGCTCCTGCAAGACAGCGAGAGACCTGGGCGAGGTGGTGGCAACCATGCGACAGCAAGAGCCATCCCTCACCGACGAGCTGATAGTGAAGCAGAGTTATCCTAAGATACTTCGCCAAGTATCCTAAGATACTTTGGAAAGTATCCTAACCCTCTTTCTAACATTCAAATTTTGAAAATGGCAGATACATCATTTGATATCAACAACGGAGCCAATCAAATTGCTCCCAATGCAATGACTCAGAACCAATATTTCTATGGTGAGGAATTCGCTCGCAAAATATTGGGAAGCAAGGATAAGCCACTTAGTCTGGTAGTGCTCGGTGCTGGAGTGGATGCCACAATAGGCTTGCCGACATCAGCCGACCTTATACCTCGCATTGTCGATTTCTTGGAAACCGACGAAGGCAAGACGCTTGATGCCATTTTGCGTAAGGCAATAGGCAGAGTACATTTCCATTTCGACAAGTTTGTGAGTACAGCCATCGACCGCTTGGCAAAGGATTTGGACAGGGAGATTGTTTCCATTTGCCATAATATCAACGACGAACTTGCCAACAACGCAAGCCTTGATGAGTCACAACGTAAGTTGGGTATGCTTATCGTTCGCCTTTTCAAAAAGGTGTTGGACTTCAAGAAAGGAGCTGAGATAGATGCTGAGACGATGAACTTGATAGAAGAGGTGTTTGAATATCCGCGACTATCTATATATATCCTGGATTCTATGGGCATACTTGGTAAGCGAGGAGCAGCGAAAGGCGCAAGAGAATGTGGCTGTAGAGAACAAAGACAACCACACTATTTACGACCAATTGGACGGAAAAGACTGCCAAGTCATCACGTTCAACTATACATCGTATGCTTCCCAAACTTCTCCGACTGCTCTCTATTTCCATGGCTCACTCAAAGAGTATGTAGATGTAGAGAACAAGAACGATTTTCTGCATGATGATTTAACGACCATTGATTTAGAAGATTTCTTCAAGAATCAACTTGCAGCCGAGATAAGTTTTGATCCAGACCACAAGTCTATACCCATCCCATCATTCTTGCCACCATTAAAGTTACGCCCTGTTATATCCAAGCATTACATTGATACATGGTATCATGCTTCTCAGATGGTGCTGCGTGCAAGTAAGATCATCATTCTTGGCTATTCATTCTCTTCTGCCGACAACTATTTCTGTGATATGTTGCGAGAGAACCACGATGCACAAATCATCATTATCGACAAGAACATGGAAACAGCAAGTCGCAATGTGTGTCGTTGCCTCCAGTTGGATGCCAATCGCTACACCAGGCAAATAAAGGATGGGCATGAGATACGCAAATACAACAATCGAGTGACGATTATTGGAGCAGACTTGTCGGATGTGAATTTGGATGATGTGGAACTTTAGAATAACCTCCTCATTCGAGTGACGACTAGTGCAGAGCGATACTGCAATGAGGAACAAAAATGGTAGTCTCAATCAACAAGCTGTAATAAGGCGGTCCCATCCCGCAAAAACTGGCGAAGACCTTTGATGGTCCGCCAACCTTAGAGCGTAGCGGTTCTGAGCACCGGAGGGCGGTTACATCCCTTGCCCTTTTGGAAAGGGCGAGGGCTTGGGAGTGGGTTAAGGACCCTCCCGCAGGGGAGGGACAGGTGGGGCATAAACAGTACCGAGTAGGTCGGTTACATACGAATCGTTGCTTGCAACGAAAAAGAATCCGTGAGATCCGTGTGGGAGATTAGAACAAGAATCAAAAACTCCCCAAAAAATTTGGTAGTTTCACAGAAAAACCTTATATTTGCACAATAAACAGAGAAATGGGGTATAAACTTCATTAAAACCAATAAAATTACGCTGTTATGATTAGTAAGAATGTACAAAATATGATTCCAAAGATACAAGATTTCTTTGGTAGCCAGCCAATAACAAAGGCTTGGCTCTTTGGTTCATGCTCACGAGGAGAAGAAACTACTGATAGTGACATAGACATTCTTGTAGAGTATGATCGTCAGCATAATCGAATTTCTCTGATGAAAATAGCAGGTATTATGTTGAATTTGGAAGACTTGCTTCATCGCAAGGTGGATATAGTAGAGGCTAATCGACTCCTCCCTTTTGCTCAAGAAACAGCCAACCAAGATAAATTCTTGATTTATGAGAGAAAAAGTTAGAGATAGGGGAAGGTTAGAGCATATTCTTGAAGCGATAGAAAGCATAGAGGAGTTTCATGCTCAATATACTTTTGAAGATATCAAGAAGAATAAGCTCATCTTTTATGGCTTTACCAAATTGGTAGAAGTTATAGGTGAGGCTGTCTATATGCTTTCAACAGAATTTCGTGATTCTCATTCTGACGTGAATTGGCGTCAGATTGAGCGTATGCGCCATGTCCTTGTGCATGGCTATTATACCATAGACCCCGAAAGTCTATGGGATACGATAGAAGTAGACATTCCTGAGCTGAAACCTTGGATAGTTAGGTATCTGTCGGAGTAATATGAGCATAATAGCAAGTTTAAAGCAAGTTATACCCCGGCGGTCCCATCCCGCACAACATGGCGAAGACCGCTTTGGTCCGCCAACCTTAGAGCGTAGCGGTTCTGAGCACCGGAGGGCGGTTACATCCCTAA
>OODO01001712.1_pt1 | contig 13727 bp, 9 predicted proteins | sample 1671261 | NCBI WGS metagenome assembly OODO01 (sample SAMN06348138, study PRJEB24527) | human gut metagenome | biome: human gut; feature: ankylosing spondylitis patient; material: feces | host: Homo sapiens | place: China | collected 2015-10 | reverse complement strand
GGCAATCTGTTAAAGAAACTGAATCTGAGTATTTACGAATACAACGAAGCACTTTATATCACTCCGGGTGAAGGCAACCGGGTATTTGGTTATACAAATGACGATATGAAGCGCATACTTGGACTGCGGCTGAATAAAGAATTGTTCCTGTGCTATTTCCTCATGTATGTGATCCTGCTGTATTTTTATAAAGATTCCGGAAGCTATCAGTTCCGTGAATTTATCAAGCCGGAAAAGGTGATCGAAGAGGCGGACAAATATCTGGCAGATGTGACGAAGCGGTTGTCTGTATTTTCTGCAGAGGATGTCGGGGCAGAGAGCTTTAAAGCGGTTGGGCTGCTGTGGGATGAGCTTCCGGCAGTCAGTCATGCAGTCTATGACGGAGAAAAGACGAAGGCGTCAAAGGCATCCAAATCCGGTTATGTGAAGCTGACATTTAACTTTATGGTCAGCCAGAAATTATTTGTCGAGAACGAAGAACGCTACTATCCGACCGATCGGTTCAAGGCGTTATGTGAGAATTATTTTGAAGAATACAGGGGACGTCTGTATCAGCTGCTTGGAGGTGAAGAGGATGCCGTGCATTAACCGAATACGGGTAAATAATGTAAAATACAACTTTGGTACACAGCAGTACGATGATTTTTCGATGCGTATGTATGGCAAGAACACGCTTTATGACCTTGCAAACGGTGGAGGAAAGAGTGTGCTGATGCTTCTTCTGCTTCAGAATCTGATACCGAATTGTACGTTAGATGATAAGCAGCCGATCGAGAAATTATTCCGGAATGGTGGCGGCAATACGACTATTCATTCCCTGATCGAATGGAAATTAGACGACGCGGATATCAAGGATGGATACCGCTACATGACGACCGGCTTCTGTGCCAGGAAAGCAAAGGAATCCGACGAGGGAGCATCACAGGACGGACAGACGGCGGCGATCGAGTATTTCAATTACTGCATTTTCTATCGGGATTATAATAAGAACGATATCATTAATCTTCCATTGTCAAATGGTAATGAAAGAATTACATACAGTGGTCTAAAATCCTACATTAAGGAGCTTGGACATAAGGATATGAGCCTTGAAGTGCGCTTATTTGAGCGGAAAGGGGAGTACCAGCGGTTCATCAGCGAATATGGTCTGCATGAGAGCCACTGGGAGATCATCCGTGGAATCAATAAGACAGAGGGTCATGTCCGTACTTATTTTGAGACGAATTATAAGACGACCAGAAAAGTAGTAGAAGATCTGCTGATCGAGGAGATCATAGAGAAAGCATTTCTGACCCGTACCGGTAGGGATGGGGATGAGAGCACGATGGCAGAAACGCTGCTTGATATTAAGGATAAATTGAACGTGCTGGCACAGAAGAAACGGGATATCGCGAACTTCGATCATCAGATCGAGCTGATCAATGTCCTGCAGGCAAAGGTCAATTCCTGTATTAACCAGTACGAGGCACACGAAGATATCACAAGGCAGCTTGCGGATATCTATGTGACGGGAAAAGAACTGACATCGAGAGAAAATGAACATCTGGAAGAACTGCTTGTGGCAAAACAGACTGCATTTGAACAGAAGGAAAGCCAGAAGAAGCGGTTGGAGAATCTGAAGATCACCAGAGATGGTTTCCGTCTGCAGGAGCTCCGGGATAAGTCAGAACAGTTAAATGCAAATCTTGCTGAAAATGAACGACAGGTATCGGCATTAAAGCAGGATATGAATATGAAAGAAAGTATCAATGATTATCTGGGTTATCTGGAAGACAGAAAACAGTTATCCGAGAATCAGAAGATCATCGATCATATCTTACAGAATACCGGGGCAGACCGTGAGAAAATGACGGTCTATGCCTATAACAGAAAGCTTCGGGATGATGCGCGTTTGAAAGAGCTTCTTCTGGCAAAGGAAGAGGTCGAACAGTCGCATGAGTATGCAGTGAAAGAGGCTGATTACTGCATGAAATGTATCAAAGAGGGCGAGATCGATCTGGCTGTATCCGGGGATAATCGGAAAGCGGCTTCGGACAAATTACAGTCCTTAAATAACAAGATATCCGAGCTGACCTCACAGGTTGCCCTGCTTGTTGTGTCGGATGCGGCAAACGTGATCGAAGCATCCGAAGAAAAGGCAGCAGAATTTGAGGCATCCTTACAGGCACTTGCAGAGAGCATACGGGAAGATCAGGAGCAGGTATTTGAAGACCGTTACCGGTTGTCACTTGCGGAAAACAGTCTGGAAACACTGGAAAAAGAATATGAGACAAGCCATCTGGATGCAGAGGAATATCGTCAGGCAGCTAAGAAGTTAGAAAGCATTATGGCGGTATATAGTGTAGAGAAAGCAGAAGAAATCATAGATGCGATCAATGCAAGAATCACAGGAACGCTGACCGAGACGGTCATCAGAAAACAGGAGATTGACCGACAGCTTGCAAGACGCAAATATCTGGAATCCGGACGTTTATTCGGACCGAGTGCAGGAGCATCGGCAGTTATTGATTATATCGTGACCAGACATGGACATATGGCGATGCACGGAGCTGATTATCTGGCAGCACTTAAGCCGGAGCAGCGGACGGAGATCTTGAAGAAAAACAGGGCACTTCCGTATGGAGTAGTCGTGAAGAATTTCGCTGATATTGCAGAGGATATCAATCTGGATTCGATTCAGACAGACAATGAAATGGTTTTGATCTACGATATGGATGACCTGTCTGAAAAGGCAGTTACCATAAACGAAAATGCCGTTATGGTCTGCAGAAAAGGAGAATATTTTACAGATGATGAGATTCTGAAATCGTTAAAGGAAGAACTGACGATCCAGATCCGTGGCCTTGAGGATGAGATATCCATGATCGATGAGAAGCTTGCGACCTACCGGGAAGATCTGGCATTTGTCAGTCATCTGGCAGATGAGAGGCACCTGGATGCGGCGGATATCGAACGAAAGCTGAATCAGGATCTGTTAAATAAAAAGGATGAGATTCGTGAGCTTCAGGATCGCATAGCAGAACGGACAAGCCGGATCGCGCATCAGAAAGAAGATGAGGCATCCGTAAAAGAAAAGCTGCATGAGCTGGAGGAAGACAAATCAATCCTGCTTCGTATTAAGGAGCTTTCTGATCTGGCAGTTGAGGAAGAAGCCCGTTATACGGAGAATGTTCAGAAAGAACAGCGGATCACAGGACAGATCGAGGAGCTGAAGCGGGATGCAGTCAGATGGAATACAACTGTGAGCGAGACGGAGGCACGGATGCTTGCGATCGCAAACAGTATTCAGGATATACAGGATAAATGGCAGAATTACTTCAAACCTTATTACCTGGAGGATGGCAAAGTGGATGTGTCACTGGATCCAAAGCAGAAGATTCAGGTGGCACTTGGACAGGAAACGGAAGATGTATCCAGACGGGATATCGAGATCCTTACGATCTCTGATGAAGTGCTGGAGACAGAATTTATGGCGATGTATGCAGTAGCAAATAAAAATGCACCGGATGTAGAGGATAAGAAGAAGTTGGTTCAGGCATTGTCACAGTCAATGGATCGTATCCTGCATACGATTGAGAAGCGTGGCGTGAAACTTTCGGATCTGGAAGCACAGACACAGTTATTTGCCACATCTGAACAGCAGTTACAGGCACTTTCTGATGAATTGATGCGTCTGGAACTGGTATCAGCATCCATGGCGGAAGAACTGAAGAATGTATCAAAGGCTTCCGGCAGATTGGAAGGAAATATCGAATATGCGGTTGCCAGTCTGAAAAAGACTTATGGTGAAGATGCATATGCAGAAGAACAGATTTCTCTAAGTGAAGCAGAGCAGGCGATCGCACAGGGCGATCAGATCCTTGCTGAGCTGGAACAGAGTTATAAGAAGACAGCAGAGGAATATGAGACCTGTAACAAAGAGCAGGGCTATATGATCGAGCTTTATAAAGATGTAAAACGTATCGTAGATACAAATGACATCAATGTAGAAAATGGTAAGCTGTTAGAAGCTGGGAAAGAGGAGTTGCGACAGGCATTTGAGACCAGTTTGTTACGATATGACAGAAGCCGCAAGAATCTGGAAAAGACAAGAAATGAACTGATGCGGTTCAAGGGACAGACAGCGGAAGCACTCAGTGAAATGGGTGTATTCGAGATGGCAGAAACGATCCGCAGAGATGTCATCATACCTGAAAACTACTATGATGCAAAGGCGTTACTTGAAAGCCTGTTACAGATCATTTCCTATATCGATCTGGAAAAGGAAAGAGTGGAAAAAGGAATCGAAGATATGGTTGCGATCAAGGAGAATTTTTGCAGTCAGTGTTTACAGCGTTGTATGGATGTAAAGACCGAGCTTGAGAAGCTTCCAAAATTATCGAAGATCACCGTTGGAGAAGAAGTCATCCGTATGGTTGATCTGACGATCCCATATGTGAAAGAAGAATTCCTTGCACAGCGTATGTCTGATTATATTGACGATATCGTAAAGGGCGCAGATGCCTATGAGGATGAGAGGAAGCGTGTCCGTTATATCCGTGACTGTCTTGCATTGAAGCGGTTATTTGGCGTAATGGTCACAGACATGAATGCGATCAAGCTGAAACTATATAAGAGAGAGCGTATCAAGGAGCAGAGCCGGTATCTTCGTTATGAAGAAGCGGTTGGTAGTACCGGACAGTCACAGGGTATCTACATTCAGTTCCTGGTTGCGATCATCAATTATATTGCAGGTATGTATTCTTATGGCGCGGAGGGTGAGATCTCTACAAAGACGATCTTTATTGATAACCCATTTGGCGCGGCAAAGGATGTATATATCTGGGAGCCGATCTTTGCCATGCTTGCAGCTAATCATGTGCAGTTGATCGTTCCTGCCCGTGGCGCAACTCCGGCGATCACCGGCAAATTTGATGTGAACTACGTTCTTGGTCAGCAGATGGTCGGTAACCGCCAGCAGACGGTTGTTGTCGATTACACCAGCAAGACCTCGCAGGAGGAACTGGAATATCAGGACATCACCTACCAGCAGGCAACCTTTGACTTTATATAAGGTGTTATACCGTACAAACAAATGCCGAACATACCATTTGTTACGCAAAACACTTGCGTTCGATTCTCACGCAGCGGTACTAAACTCACTGCTTAAGCAGTGAGTTTAGTACCGGCGTTCGAATAGGTTTGCTACACAAAGGTATGTTCGGCATTTGTTCTGATATGATTGTCAAACAGATCTATAACCCCAAAAGCAGGTATAGAACCAAAATGTTAGAATTGTTTTACAATAGCCCCATGCATATTATAGTCTGTAAGCTTTTTCTGCATTTACGCAAAACACTTGCGTTCGAATAGGTTTACTGGTGGTAGTAGCTCAAGAAATCAGCAATTCTTCCCATAGCGGTTTTAAGCTGCACGATATTTGGCAGATATACGATACGGAAATGATCCGGGTCTGTACAGTTGAAGCCGGTACCACAGGTGATCAGGATCTTCTTCTCACGGAGAAGATCAAGGGCAAACTTCTCATCATCCTTGATATGGAACTTCTCCTGATCCAGTTTCGGGAATATGTAGAAAGAAGCTTTTGGTTTCACAACGGATACACCGGGAATGTCACAGAGGGCATTGTAGATATATTCACGCTGTTCGTAGATTCGTCCGCCCGGAAGCAGGAGTTCATCGGCACTCTGATAACCGCCCAGAGAAGTCTGAACGATACTCTGTGCAGGAACATTTGAACAAAGACGCATTGAAGACAGAAGATTCAGACCTTCGATATAGCCTTTTACATGATCCTTTCTGCCGCATAGACACATCCAGCCGATACGGTAACCGGCTACACGATGGGATTTGGACAGACCGTTGAAGCTGATCGTGAACACATCCGGTGCCAGAGATGCGAGTGCAACATGCTTTCTGCCATCCATAACCAGTCTGTCGTAGATTTCATCTGCAAACAGGATCAGGTCGAATTCTCTTGCAAGATCAACAATCTGTTCCAGAATCTCCTTTGGATATAAGGCACCTGTTGGGTTATTTGGATTGATCACGACGATACCCTTTGTATTTGGAGTGATCTTACTTCTCATATCATCGATATCCGGATACCAGTCACTCTGTTCATCACAAATATAGTGAACAGCAGTACCGCCTGCCAGTGTGACAGAAGCTGTCCATAATGGGTAATCAGGAGAAGGAACCAGAATCTCATCTCCATTATTTAAAAGTCCCTGCATAGACATGGTGATCAGTTCACTTACACCATTTCCGGTATAGATATCGTCAATTCCGACATTTGGAATATGCTTTAACTGGCAATACTGCATGATAGCCTTTCTTGCGGAGAATAAGCCCTTGGAATCGGAATATCCTTCGGTGTCTCTCAGATTGTAAGACATGTCTTTGATGACTTCATCCGGTGCGTGAAAACCAAATGGTGCAGGGTTTCCGATATTCAGTTTCAGAACATCAATGCCCGCTGCCTGCATGCGGTTTGCTTCGTCCATAACAGGACCTCTTATGTCATAACAAACGTTATCGAGTTTCGTTGATTTTTCGTATGTTCTCATGCGATATACCTCTCTTTATAAGAATTTATCCGGCTCCCAAAACCGGAAGTTAAGCAACCTTAAGAATCCATTCTTGTACAGGAAACTGTTGTTATGGGAATTTGCCGGACTTTATAAGATGACAATAAAAAAGCCCAAGCAAATAAATTTTGCTTAGGGCGAACTTATTATTTTTATAGTCCGTGTTACCACCTAACTTCAGGAAAAACTTCCTGCACTCTGTACGGCCAGATCTCTTAACCGCTGTTCCTGTAACGTGGAACCTTCCGTTGACTGCTAATCTAAAACCTATTTCGCAATCACAGCTCGGGGACTGCTTCCTTAAGATGTTCTACAGGCTCACACCAGCCGCCTGCTCTCTGAAGTAACACTTGCTTAAGTACTCCTTCCTGTCATAGCCTTTGATTTTTCTAAAAGTCTAGCACTGCACAGGGGAAAAGTCAACTTAAATTTTGTCAAGAATTATCATTAGCAAAATGAAAACCAGCTACAATAAAATCTCAAGAATAGTGTAGCTGGTTCTTCTGTTGATTATGATCGTATATCAAAGAATCAGATAAGAAAAGAATCAGAATAATAAAATGCATAGGTTGCAATGTAACTGTTAATAGGTTTTTACCTTACATTTATAGAGCTTGTGTCCGGCGATCGCATAGATATAAGCAGTACCTTTTTTCTTTGCTTTTACCACACCCTTAGAGGAAACGGTTGCAACTTTTTTATTGCTGGATACCCAGATCACACGTTTTTTGTTGTTTTTTAATTTTAAGGTAGTTTTTTTATTGACCTTTAATGAGAGGACGGACTTGCTCATTTTTGGTGCAGGCTTTGCCGGTGATACGAGCTGGATATCAACCTTGGCAGCGAGCAGTTTATCATCATAATAAGAAGAGTCTCCTTCGATATAGAAATAGATTTTTTCACCATTTTTCAGATTATAATTTTTAAATAATACATATTCGGTTGGATGTATAGTATTGAAATATCCGGAAGCTTCTATCTTCGTCTAGTATGTGGAAGGAGCTATATGCTTCACCATTATTTGTAATATAAAATTGATATTTTCCGGCTTCCGGAGCAGTAAAGCAGCCCAGCAAAGTATCTTCACTCGTATAATAGTTGTTATAGGTTAACTGATTCTTACCTATCGTCAGTGCCTTTGATTTTGTCATAATAGTTGGTTCTTTTGCATAGCTGGTTGCCGGGAGCGCAGCGACGCCTAGTATAGCGATCAGGAAGACTGCTATGAGTTTTTTCATGATTCCTGTTTTTTTCATTATGTTCTCTCCTTTTTTCAGATTCTGACTACTTTTCGTTATCTGATGTTTGATCTTATCTTATGATAGCAAAATCAAAAATAAAATGCAATACAAAATGTAATGCAATAAGCAATGCTTATTTAGCTCGATTTTTGCAATATTATTATATGAGGAGGGTTGATAATATGGCATTTCAGTTAAAAACAAATCGAAAAGAAACGGAGAACAAGACAATCCGCTTTCCGGTTCAGTTGATCGAGCAGATCGATCAGGTGATTGGGAATCAGGATGTTACTTTTTCCAGTTTCGTGATTCAGGCATGTGAATATGCATTGGAAAATATGGACGTAGACGCAGGACAAAAGAAATAAATATAGGTATAAATTATATGAAATATCAGGTTTGTAATTGGATTCATATTACATAGCCATATAATTATGAGTACATAAAAGTATGGTACAAAACATGAATTGTATAAATAACATATACAATTAGCTCTACAACTAAATATATACTTGCAAAAAGACAAAATAAATGTAATAAAATGATTAAATTGTCAAAAAATAATGTTGACAAAATGGGTATTATCACATATAATAAAGATACATTAAAGAACGGTCATCAAACAGATGCCACCTGGATAAACAGATCGAGGTCCGGTACACGGAAACTGGTCAAAAGTAAAAGGTGTTTTCCAGAAGTTCAAGGAAGGAGGAGATTCCGTTGGATACAATTGAAGAACAGTTTTATCGTAGCAGCATACATGATTGGGAAGTTGTTTCCACACGGGATGCCTTATCGATATAACTTGAAACAAGTCCCCACACAGATGCCGGTTCGGCATAGATTGAAGTATCGGGACGTAGGTATTAGATTACCGGTTATGTTCTGCTAGGATTGTTCAAAACACAAGATATAGGTAGTGTTTCAAGGGCATTAGGCTATATCACATAGACGCTTAGAAGTTGTTGGAAGGATTGGTACAACATAGTATCTGTTCAGGCAGTGACTGTTACAGATGCCACTTGTTTAGATTCGTTATAAGCAGGAGTTTATATAATATGTACCATTGCGGTATAACATTTCACATCTTTTGAAATATTGTACCATACATCTAAAATTTGAATGATGCAGTTGCATCGGGAGCATACATAATTGCTCATCCTTCAGTAGAATTTATTTATAGATTTTATATAAAATGGCGTTTTATATGGCGGGTGTGGAAACCTCGAATATTTACAGAATACTTCGACAATAATCTAAAATTAAATACATACAAAGACCCAGGTGCTTATGCATCTGGGTTTTTGTATGTATTTAAATTGATCCGGTTTCAAATATTTTAAAACTTTTAGTTCACATGATCTGTCATATAAATAGCGGCAGAAAATTTGTAAGTGGATTTTGCAAAATAAACAGTGTAGCCGCTTGCGTTTGTTTTTGCAAACGACTATATTAAATATTAGAGAAAGCGAAAGCTGAAAGACCTGCATAAGGACATTTTATTACAAAGAAGAGGAGACGAGAAAATGGCTACAAATGAAAACAATAATGTTCAGGAAACGACCGGACAGACCCAGAACACGGCAACAGCGACACAGACGCAGCCGAATACAGCTGCAGCACAGAATGTGTATGGAGCACAGCAGGGCTATACATATGGAGCATATGATACGAATGCACAGAATAATGCATACTATCAGCAGAATGCCTATTATAACAATGCACAGGCAAATCCATATAATACAAATTATTATACGCAGATGTCACAGCAGACGACATCGTCGGAGAACAATTATTACAATAGTCAGGTATCCGGAGATGTATTTGACGAGGTATTCGTTGAAAAAGGTGAAACGCCGGTTGCAACATTAAGCAATGGCATGGTTCTGAATCTGATTTCGGGTGAGGGGTTAAAAAATGAGCAGGCAGTACTTACAGATAAACGATTATATTACAATCACCGGGAAGGACTGATCAACCGGATATCTACAAGAGAGATTGTAGATGCAGCAGATATTACCGGTACAAAGATAACAGATAACAAGCCATATTCCATTCTGATCGTTGCGATACTGATTCTGATCGGTTCGATCATAGGAGCTTCATCAGCCGATGATGGCAGTATATTGGCAAGTGGTATCATTGTTGCAATTATATTCCTGATCACATTCCTTGTTTTGATCAAGAAATGGCTAGTGATCGAATATGCAGGTGGACGCATCAGACTTAGCGTAAAAAAATATGGTATGAATAACATTATTGCATTTCAGAAAGCTATCTACAGAGTAAAAACGGAAGTTAAGCAGCATTAATTAAAAAGGAGACAGTCAACCCATAGCAGGTGGGGTGACTGTCTCCTTTTTTTTCATACCGTCTGATCGGATGGAACAAAGATTGGAAAATCCGGGATATTATAAGAGAATACAGCCGTAATTATGATAAGGACGATCAGGAATATATAGCCGATGGCATATATCCATTTGGGGATCCGATGAAGTGGCAGCAGATGTATGGCACTTAAGAACTGCCCGGCAAGAATACCGATTCCATAGGCGGTCAAGTCGATCGCCATGCTGGTACGATCGAAGCCGCCGGATAAGACATAGTAGATGCTTACAATGATAAGATTGGCGATACAGATACCGGTTGAGATCATCAGGATAACTTTATGAATAGAAGGCTGATCGGGAATGTAGTGCAGTGCATAAAGAATCAACATGACGATCAGAGTCGGAAACAGGGTAAGCTTCAGATGCTCCCAGATACTTTCATTGATCGGAGCACACCAGGCAATGAGGCTGTTTTTTCCAAGAATATCATAAAGAAAATGCCAGATACTTCCGAGAATGACAATACAGATCGAAGAAAAGATACCCCAGATAAAAAAGTTATATTTGCCGGAATGATACATAAGAATGATTCTCCTTGTAAGATTTTCATAAAGCGCAGAAGCAGTTTTGTATTTAAAAATAGAATTATATTTTTACCATAATAATTAGCAGGATTCATTGATGCAGACTGCTTGTTTGTGCTATTATATCTATATATTATATTCCGTATAAACAGAATATATGCATGAACAGAAGCATGCAGAAATGCGGGCAGTCAAGCAGTCTGGCATAAGAAAATAATGAGAGATTAAAAGGAGAATGTATACAAATGGATTACAATAGCCTGAGCTTAAAGATGCATGAAGAAAATAAAGGAAAGGTTGAGGTCATTTCAAAGGTAAAGATCAAGGACAGAGATGATCTAAGTACAGCATATACACCGGGTGTTGCAGAGCCATGCAGAAAGATCCGTGACAATAAGGCTGATGTATATAAATATACATGTAAGGGCAATATGGTAGCGGTTGTTTCCGATGGAACTGCAGTTCTCGGACTTGGCGATATCGGACCGGAGGCTGCGATTCCTGTTATGGAAGGAAAAGCTATCCTGTTTAAGGAATTTGGCGGAGTAGATGCATTCCCTATTTGTCTTGATACAAAGGACGTAGATGAGATCGTAGAAACCGTAAAACGAATCGCTCCTGTATTTGGCGGTATCAATCTGGAGGATATATCAGCACCAAGATGTTTTGAGATTGAGAGAAGATTGAAGGAAGAACTGGACATCCCTGTATTCCATGATGACCAGCATGGAACAGCTATCGTTGTATCTGCAGGTCTGATCAATGCACTGAGGTTGGTAGGTAAAGACTTTGATAAGGCAAATGTTGTAATCAATGGTGCAGGCTCAGCCGGTATCTCTATCTGTAAGCTGCTTCTTCAGCTTGGCATCGGAAATGTAGTTCTGGTTGACAAGCAGGGTGCACTCTGTCCGGGTCAGGACTGGATGAATCCGGCACAGGCAGATATGGCAGAGATCACAAATAAAGACAGACAGACCGGAAATCTTGCAGAGATCATGAAGGGGAAGGATGTATTTATTGGAGTATCAGCACCGAATATCGTAACGGCAGAGATGGTAGCATCCATGGCAGCCGATCCTATCGTATTTGCTATGGCGAATCCGACACCGGAGATCATGCCCGAGGAAGCAAAGAAGGGTGGCGTTCGTGTTATGGCGACTGGACGTTCTGACTATCCAAATCAGATCAACAATGTTCTGGTTTTCCCTGGTATCTTCCGTGGCGCACTGGATGCAAAGGCTACAGGAATTACAGAGGAAATGAAGATGGCAGCAGCAAAAGCAATCGCATCAATTGTAACCGATGAAGAATTAAATGAAGAATATATTATTCCGGGTGCATTTGATGACAGAGTAGCAAAGGTGGTTGCCAAGGCAGTTGCGGATGAAGCACATAAGCTTGGTATAACAAAATAATAAAGGCTTGCAGAAATGTCCACTGGCAGAAATGTCGTGGTAATTCTTATAAGGTAAGCAGGTTTTGACAGAAAGGAGACCTAATATGACAGATGATTTTGTGACACTTACGATTGAGAAACAGAAGAATATTGCACTGATCGCACATGACAGCAAAAAGGCTGAGATGATCGAGTGGTGTAATGATAATAAGGACATACTGAAAAATCATTTTCTCTGCGGAACCGGAACAACAGCCCGGATGATCGCAGATAAGACAGGACTGCCGGTGCGAGGTTACAACAGCGGACCATTAGGCGGTGATCAGCAGATCGGTGCCAAGATCGTAGAGGGCAGAATCGACATGGTGATCTTCTTTTCGGATCCTCTGACAGCACAACCACATGATCCGGATGTAAAAGCGCTGCTTCGTATCGCGCAGGTGTATGATATTCCAATTGCAAATAACAAGTCGACTGCAGATTTTATGATCAATTCCAAATACATGGATCAGGAATACGATCATAAGGTGATCAATTTCAAGAAGAATATCAGACAACGTGCAGAAAGTCTGTAAACGGTATATCTTATAAATTTACAGGAAAGACAAACATATAAAAATAAAAACAGTGCCTGGTTTTAATACTGTCAGATTCACGGTGGATTCGTGGAAATGGTTGTATCGGTCAGGCACTGTTTTTGTATGCAGAAAAAAATGAAAAGAAAAAACGCTCTGCGCAAAAAACAATTTAGAAATTCTACTGTTGGTTAGAAAATGCTTCGTTGGTTTGTTCTATAAAAAGACAAATTTTGACAGAATACAAAAGAGAAGGTTGAAGCATATTAATCCGGAAAGCAATATGGAGAGAGATTAGTGAAGATTAACAGAACGTTTCTAGGACAACGGTTGAAAGAAGCAAGAAAGAAAAAAGGTCTTACCCAGTAACAGTTGGGAGAATTGACTGAACTCAGTGATAAATATATCAGCAGGATCGAAACAGGTAAGGCAGATATGTCACTGGATTGTTTTGTTGCATTGATCAATACGTTGGAGATATCTGCTGATTATGTTCTTCAGGACAGTTTGTATATGGATTATGAAATTGGGGATGACGAGAAGAAAAAACATATCTCATATCAGAGATTTGGGGCTGAGAAAACAGAACAGTTGTTATATATGCTTGATAAACTTACAGCAATGATGAAATAAGTACAAATTATATTATGGGGGGGAATATTATGATTCGGATTGCGGTTTGTGATGATGAGCAGCATGTTCTGGACGAGATCAGTCAGATGACAGCAACGTATATGAGAAACTGTAATTTCAATTTTCAGATTGATACATTTTGCAGTGGCGAGGAGCTGCTGATGGAGATCGACCAGAGCGGGATGTATCAGATCGTATTTCTGGATATTGAGCTGACGGAGATGAATGGGATCCGGGTGGCAGTACAGCTTCGGAAACAGTATCCATCTATGCTTCTTGTATTTGTGTCCGGGTACAGTGAATATTATCGGGCGGCCTTTGATGTCCAGCCATTTCAGTTTTTAGATAAACCGGTAAATGAACAGACCTTTCTTCCTT
>OODO01001700.1_pt1 | contig 13788 bp, 10 predicted proteins | sample 1671261 | NCBI WGS metagenome assembly OODO01 (sample SAMN06348138, study PRJEB24527) | human gut metagenome | biome: human gut; feature: ankylosing spondylitis patient; material: feces | host: Homo sapiens | place: China | collected 2015-10 | reverse complement strand
AGAGAATATCGTGTTACTCGGCAGACCTTGTACTGCGCCAGTATAAGATGATTACTGGAAATCGGGAGATAGGAGGTGCTGGAAGTGATGGGGGTTCAATGAAAGGTTCATCAAAACCTTCGTATAAGGATATGCGACCAGTTCATACTATTATTCTGTTTGATAACAGTAGCAGCAGCCTTATCAGCGAGGTTGATAAGGCATTATATTTTCATGTTGGCAAGACGAAATTCAATACTGGAATTAAGATAAAACTTTTGCAGGATTATGTGCTGGTAAGCCTTGACACATTTAAGAAATACAGATATTCTGATATAAGAAAAGGGCGTATTGAAGTGACGAAATACGATTATGACAGAACGCAGTACAGCGAAAAGCAGGTGACAGAAAAGATGAAGCTTGACCGTTTAAAGTACCTGTCGTTATTCGTAGCTGAGACACCGGAGGAGATAGAGCGATTAATAGAGATATTTCCTGACTTGGAATCAGTACGCCAGGATATTAATGAGTATTTGGAGAGACCGAGGGAGGTGCTCAATATGTTTTCTGAGGCGTTAAGGATATTAGATAGGAATACGGCGGAGCTGATGGTTGACAGGATGAAAGATGAGATGGATGAGCTGAAGTTACAGAAAGGTAAATTGGAAGCACAGAATGGAGAACTTGAAGCGCAGAATGAGGCTCTTAAAGCATCCTTTAAGGAAAAAGATGCTGCAATTGAAGCAAAAGATGCTGAAATAGAAAGATTAAAGAAGTTACTAGAAGAACAGAATAAGTAATTATTACAGATGCAGTTATCATGATGGAGTGGTAACTGCATTTTTCAAAAGCAGAGAAAAATAAAAAAGTACTGTACAAAACAAAAACATTGTTTTATAATAACATACAAACATAGTATGTTTGTGCATTACATAAACATATCACCAGATTCTTGAAATGTTTTCATGAATTGATATTAGAAAATGTGGAATAATACCACAAGAAAAGAGGATTGTATGGGAAAGATATATAAATCAGCAGCAGATTTAATAGGTAACACACCACTTGTAGAAGTAGGACATATTGAAGAGAAGTTTGGACTTAAGGCAAGAGTACTTGTTAAGCTTGAGTATTTTAATGCAACAGGAAGCGTTAAGGACAGAGTTGCCAAGGCAATGATTGAAGATGCAGAGGAGAAAGGTATTCTTAAGCCCGGTGCAACAATTATTGAGCCCACATCTGGCAATACAGGAATCGGACTTGCTGCTATTGCAACAGCAAAAGGCTACAGAACAATAATAGTTCTTCCAGAGACTATGAGTGTTGAAAGAAGAAATATAATTAAGGCATATGGTGCAGAAATTGTACTTACTCCTGGTTACAAGGGAATGACAGGTGCTATTGCGAAGGCAGAAGAATTAAAGAATGAGATTGAAGGCAGCATGATTGCAGGACAGTTTGTTAATCCTGCTAACCCGGATGTACACAGAAGAACAACTGGTCCAGAGATATGGAATGATACGGATGGAGAAGTTGACGCATTTGTTGCAGGTGTTGGTACAGGCGGAACAATTACAGGCGTTGGTGAATATCTTAAGTCTAAGAATGACAAGATTGAGATAATTGCAGTTGAGCCTGCAACTTCACCGGTACTTTCACAGGGCAAGCCAGGACCACATAAGATTCAGGGAATTGGAGCAGGTTTTGTTCCAGAAATTCTTAACACTAAGATATATGACAGCGTAGTTCCAATTGATAATGATGACGCATTCGTGTATGCCAGATTGATATCACACACAGAGGGAATTCTGGTTGGAATATCGGCAGGTGCAGCACTTTACGCAGCAATCGAGTGGGCTAAGAAACCAGAGAACGAAGGCAAGACAATCGTTGCACTGCTTCCAGACAGCGGCGACAGATATTACTCAACATCACTTTTTGAGAACTAATAGCAGAATAAATGTGTCAAATGTGGACATTCTATAAGGGCAGGGCGTAAGTCCTGCCCTTTTCATGCTTTGAAGGGATTTAGCGGCAATATGGGATATCGAAAGGTGTTTTAAAGTGCGGTTGAAAATGTGCAGGTGAAAGGAGTAAGCATGACTGATTTTACAACTAACATAGACATGAATGTCCGCATGATGAATGAAAAGTTAAGAGTGGACAGGAATTTTGACATTCTGCAAAGAGATGTATTAATAGGTGGGAAGAGAACACATTTTTACTTTATAGATGGATTCGTACAAGAAGAAACAATTGAAAAACTGGTGCAGTTTTTTTATTCATTGAAAGAATCGGACATAAAGGATATAGATACATTCTTAGAAGTCGGAGTGCCGTATACAGAGATTGAAAAAAACGGACATTACGACGAAGTGGAGAAGGCATTTCTTTCAGGACAGACAGTCATGATAATAGATGGCTTTGATGAATGTATACTTATTGACTGCCGCACTTATCCGATGCGTTCAGTTACAGAGCCTTACAAAGACAAGGTTCTGCGTGGCTCAAGAGACGGATTTGTCGAGACGCTTGTGTGCAATGCAGCACTTTTAAGAAGAAGAATAAGGGATAGCCGCTTTTCAATGGAAATGTATACTGTAGGGGAACGCTCCAGGACAGATGTTGCTGTGTGCTATATTGATGATAAGGTTGATAAGAAGCTGCTTGAAAGAATTGAGAATCTGATAAGCAGCATAGAGGTTGAGGCGCTCACTATGAATATAGAGAGCCTTGCGGAATGTATGTTTAAGGGAAAATGGATTAATCCGTTTCCTAAGTATAAATATTCCGAAAGACCCGATACCGCTGCAGCAGCACTTTTTGATGGAAATATAGTTATTATGGTAGATACATCACCTGCAGTAATGATAATTCCAACAAACGTATTTGATATAATAGAAGAAGCAGATGATTTTAATTTTTCGCCAATGATAGGAACTTATATAAGACTGTCGAGGTTTTTCTTTACATTGCTGACTGTTTTTCTTACACCTGTGTGGCTTTTGCTTGAAAGCAATCCACAGTGGGTGCCTGAATGGTTGAAATTCATAACGATAAGTGAGGATATAACGGTTCCGGTTATATTGCAGCTTTTTATTCTTGAACTTGCAGTTGACGGGCTTAAGCTGGCGGCGGTCAATACGCCAGGAATGCTGTCGACACCTTTGAGTATTCTTGCCGGTATTGTTGTGGGAGAATACGCTGTGGAGTCCGGGTGGTTTAATTCAGAATCGCTTCTTTATATGGCAGTTGTAACGGTTGGAACTTACTCACAGGCAAGTTTTGAGATGGGATATGCATTAAAATTCATAAGAATAGTCAATCTGATTCTGGTGCAGTTCTTTGGAAGAATTGGACTTCTGGCAGGAGTCATATTTGCAATAGTGCTTGTATGCTTTAACAGGACAATATCAGGAAAAAGCTACATTTATCCGGTGATACCTTTTAACAGCCAGATGTTTAAAAGAAAAATTCTTCGGGTACGACTGCCGCACAAAATAAAAAATAACTAGCAATATATGGCGTATTAAGCATTAAAATATAGCTTAACACGCCATATATTGCTAATTAATTGCAAATGTGATACAATACAAAAAACATTTGAATATGATATATAAGATTTATGGATTTGGAGATGTTTAATTATGATTAGTGATTATGAGGAAGTTGTTATCAGGTTTAAGGCATATAGGATAAGTTATCCATTAACACAGAAAGAACTTTCGGATAAATCAGGCGTTTCATTAAGAAGTATTACTCGGTTTGAAAGTGGAGAAGATATAAGTCTTGTTAATTTTATGAAATTAATGAATGCGATGGAGCTTATGAATAATTTCGTGAATGTGATACCAGATATGAACAACCGGCCATCATCTTATTTGAAAAATGTTAAAACAAGGCAGAGAGCATGTGCAAAAAGAAAAGCAGATACTGGATTTAAATGGGGGGAAGATGAATGATAAATACAGCGGAGGTAATGCTTTGGGGCACAAGAATTGGAATAATTCATATGAATGAAGCAAATGGAGTTGTTGCATTTGAATATGATAAAGATTTTTTAAAGAGTAATATTGAGGTATCACCTATACATATGCCATTATCAGAAAGAGTGTATGAATTTCCGGAACTTGCAAGGACAGCATTTCATGGAGCACCTGGATTGGTAGCGGATTCGCTTCCAGATAAATTTGGTAATAAAATTATAGACAGATGGCTGGCTGAGCAGGGAAAATCAATTAGTGAATTTAATGTTATAGACAGACTGTGCTATACAGGAAAAAGAGGTATGGGTGCATTAGAATATATACCAGCAACAAGTCCGTTTGACAGTACAATAGAGGATGTTAATATATCGAAAATGGTAGAGTTTGCATCTGATGTATTATCTGATAGAAAAGATAAGCTGATTAATCTGAAAGATAATGCTGGATATAGCCAGCTTGTGCTATTGGGAACATCTGCAGGTGGTGCAAGAGCAAAGGCGCTGATTGCATGGAATGAAGATACGGGAGAAATAAAAAGTGGACAGATTAATGCTGGTAATGGATTTGAATACTGGCTTATGAAGTTTGATGGAGTATCTAAAAATGGGGATCATAATCTGGAAGATTCAGTAGAATATACAAGAATAGAATACGGATATTATCTTATGGCAAAAGCAGCGGGGGTAATTATGAATGAATGCCGTCTGCTTGAAGATGCCGGATATGCACATTTTATAACTAAACGTTTCGATAGGAACAATAATAAAAAAATTCATATGCAGACATTAGGAGCAATTTCACATATAGATTACAATATTCCGGGATTATGCAGTTATGAACAGGCAGCATATTATATGAATAGACTAGGTATACCATATTCAGATGTGGAACAATTTTATAGAAGAATGGTTTTTAATGTTATTCTGATTAATCAGGATGATCATGTAAAAAATGTTTCTTTTCTGATGGATAAGAATGGTGTCTGGAGATTGTCACCAGCATATGATGTCACATTTGCATATGACAGCAGCAATATGTGGTTGAAAGCACATCAGATGCTTATAAATGGAAAAAGTTCAGATATAAGTTATGATGATTTGATAAAATGTGGAATAAACATGGGAGTAAGCAAGAGGAAATGTGATGCAATAATATCGTATATAGAAGATGTTGCAAAAAGATTTTCAGATTATATGGAAATGGCAGGTGTCAGGGAGAAAACCTGTCAGATTATGAATGCCATTATAATTAGCAATAATATTAGAAAAACAGGAGATTAATCATGGAAAAAACAAACGAGAAAAAAGATTTTTTACAGAAAACATGGGTGGTGTGCGCCCTTGCACTTGTGTGTACATTCCTTTGGGGAAGCGCATCGCCTTGTATCAAATTAGGATATGCGTTGTTTAAGATACCGTCAAGTGAAACATGGACACAGGTATTATTTGCAGGAACAAGATTTGTTTTTGCAGGAGTGCTTACAATCTTAATTGGAAGTATTCTTAACAGAAAAATGCTGCTTCCAACGAAATCAAGTGTACCAAGCATTGTAAAGCTTGCAATGTTCCAGACAATTCTGCAGTACATATTCTTCTATATCGGACTTGCACACAACAGCGGAGTAAAGGCGTCAATAATTAACGGTTCTAACACATTTTTCGTAATACTTGTATCGACAATTATATTCAGACAGGAAAAGCTGAATCTGAAGAAGATTATAGGCTGTGTGATTGGTTTTGCAGGTGTTATCGTAGTCAGCATGAATGGACAGAAAATCGACATGAACTTAAGCATTATGGGTGACGGAAGTCTGTTCTTATGTGCGTTGTCATATGCATTTTCATCATGTCTTATGAAGAACTATTCAAAGAAAGACAATCCGGTAATGTTGAGCGGTTATCAATTCATATTCGGTGGAATAGTAATGATTATATTAGGACTTGTGATGGGCGGTAGAATTACACACGTGTCAGTATCAGCAATACTAATGTTATTCTATCTCGCATGCATATCAGCCGTAGCCTACTCAATATGGGGAATACTGTTAAAGCATAACCCGGTATCCAAAGTGGCAATCTTCGGATTCACCAACCCTGTATTCGGTGTACTTCTTTCAGCCTGGTGGCTTGGAGAAGGAAGCAGAGAGCTTGGAATAAATGCATTAATAGCGTTAGTATTAGTGTGCATAGGAATCTGCATAGTTAACGTGAAGGGAAAGAAAGCAGAGTAAATACAAGAAAATCAAGCGAGCAAAGCAAGCAAAGAAAATAAATAAGACCAGTCCAGGCATTGAGGAGCCGCCGGTACTTAGCAAATCAGGACAGCCCCGAAGGGGCAAATCCTGATGAGCTTAGTACCGCTGCGAGCGACGCATAGCGAAAGCGTGCCTGAACTGGTCTTATTTATTTTCGTAGCGGTCCGCCATTACCTTAAAGCTTCTTTCACAGCTTCCGAAGCCTCATGCATGGAAGCTGCTTTCTCCTCATTAAGCTTGTCAATAGGAGCTTTAGATATAAGCTTGCCAAGATGTCCAATCTGAGCCTTAACATTCTTTTTCTTATCCTTCTCCCAGACCTTTTTATTGGCGGCAAGTGCGTTGTTAGCCTCGTTAAGAGTCCGTACAGCATCTTCCCTTATATCAATAAATCTCTGGTATGCTTCATCCTGCTTGCTGTAGACTTCGGCTTCCCAGCGGGCTTTTGCAATCTCTTCTTCGGTCATGTTAGAGCTTGAAGTAATAGTAATGCTCTGTTCCCTTCCGGTACCTAAGTCCTTTGCAGATACATTGACAATACCATTAACATCAATGTCAAATGTTACTTCAATCTGTGGGACTCCTGCCATTGCACGCTTAATACCGTTAAGACGGAAGTTGCCAAGCAGTTTATTGTCTCTTGTAAACTTTCGTTCACCCTGAAAAACCTTGATATCAACGGATGTCTGGAAATTGCCGGCAGTAGTAAATATCTGGCTGTGTCTTGTAGGAATAGTAGTGTTTCTTTCAATAAGCCTGCTTGCAATTCCACCCATAGTCTCAATAGAAAGAGACATTGGAGTTACATCCATAAGTATGATTTCAGAAGCAGCAGAACCGGCCTGAAGCTGGTTTCCAAGCTTGCCACCCTGAACGGCAGCACCAAGGGCTACACATTCATCAGGATTAAGATTTCTTGATGGCTCTTTTCCCATAAGCTGTCTTACTTTATCAGCAACAGCAGGGATTCTTGTAGAACCACCAACCAATAAAACCATATTAATGTCTGTCTTGGAAAGACCTGCATCATGCAGTGCATTCTCAACAGGGGTGATTGTTCTGTCTACAAGGTCAGCAGTAAGCTCATTAAATGTCTGTCTTGATAAAGTGATATCAATGTGGTGCGGTCCGTCCTTAGACATAGCGATAAAAGGAAGATTAATATTAGTTGTCACAGAAGAAGACAGCTCCTTCTTTGCTTTCTCAGCTTCTTCTCTTAAACGCTGCATTGCAGAGACGTCCTTTGAAAGATTGATGCCGTCACTTATCTTAAACTGCTCGACAAGATAATTAACTATTCTTTCATCGAAATCATCACCACCTAAGTGATTGTCACCTGAAGTTGCAAGAACTTCAATGACATTATCACCGATATCGATAACAGATACATCAAAAGTTCCACCACCTAAATCATACACAAGAACCTTCTGTGCCATACCATTGTCAAGTCCGTACGCGAGAGCGGCAGAAGTAGGCTCGTTGATAATTCTTAATATGTTAAGCCCGGCAATCTTACCGGCATCTTTAGTAGCCTGTCTTTGTGCGTCAGTAAAATAGGCAGGCACAGTTACAACAGCGTCTGTCACAGGCTGTCCTAAGAAATCCTCGGCATCCTCCTTTAACTTCATAAGTATAAATGCAGAGATTTCCTGTGGAGTATAATACTTTCCGTCAATTTTCCTGCGATAGTCCGTACCCATGTGTCTCTTGATAGAGAATATAGTTCTGTCAGAGTTGACGGCAGCCTGTCTCTTGGCGGCATCACCAACAATACGTTCCTTTGATTTCGTAAAGGCTACAACAGAAGGGGTTGTGCGGTAGCCTTCTTTGTTGGTGATGACAGTAGGCGTATCACCTTCAATAACAGCCACACAGCTGTTAGTTGTTCCTAAATCAATTCCTATAACAGTTCCCATAATAAACTCCATTCAATATATTGATATATTTATTTTACCATATAAAATACATTTGACTATTAAGAAAAAAATAAAAATAAGAAAAAATTAATAAATTGGGGTTTTGCTTGATGATATATATTTTAATATGTTAAAATAAATCCTATTGAAAAGATGAGGAGAATATATTATGGCAGGGTCAGTGTTTGGAAATATATTTAAGATATCAACATGGGGAGAGTCGCATGGAGAGGGACTTGGAGTTGTAATTGACGGGTGTCCTGCAGGTCTGCCTCTTTGTGAGGAAGATATTCAGGAGCAGCTAGACAGAAGAAAACCAGGTCAGTCAAAGTTTACTACACCAAGAAAGGAAGATGATGAGGTACATATTCTTTCAGGTGTATTTGAAGGCAAGACTACCGGGACTCCAATATCACTTGCAGTATATAATAAGACACAGAGGTCTGCTGACTATTCAGAGATAGCTGATTATTACAGACCAGGACATGCTGATTATACATTTGACGAGAAATTCGGATTCAGGGATTACAGAGGCGGAGGAAGAAGTTCTGGAAGAGAAACTATCGGAAGAGTTGCAGCCGGTGCAATCGCTATGAAGATTCTTAAAGAGCTTGGAATTAATATTACAGCATATGCTAAAGAAATTGGTGGGATTGGCATTGATTATGATAAGTTTGATATAGCTGAAAGAGATAATAACGCATTTAACATGCCTGATAAGGAAGCTGCAGAGAAGGTTAGGGCTTTTGCAGAGAGCAAGATGTCAGTTGGAGATTCAATAGGTGGTGTGATTGAGTGCAGGGTTACAGGCATGATGACTGGAATTGGCAATCCTACATTTGAAAAGCTAGATGCTAATCTTGCCAAGGCAATAATGTCAATCGGGGCTGTCAAAGGCTTTGAGATTGGAGACGGTTTTGAAGCGGCTAAAGTTACAGGAAAGTATAATAATGATGAATTCGTAATGAAGGATGGCAGGGTTGGCAAGCTGACTAATCACAGTGGCGGAGTGCTTGGCGGAATAAGCGACGGTGATGAGCTTGTGTTCAGGGCAGCGGTAAAACCGACACCTTCAATTAGTGCATTGCAGGAAACTGTTAATAAGCAGGGCGAGAATATCGAGGTTTCAATCAAAGGAAGACATGACCCGATGATAGTTCCAAGAGCAGTTGTTGTGGTTGAAGCTATGACAGCACTTACACTTGTTGACCTGATATTTGACAATATGACGGCTAGAATGGACAGAGTTAAAGAGTTTTACAGAAAATAAAAGGAGCAGATATGTATAAAATTTTAAAGACGGATGGCAGGGCAAAAAGAGCAGAGTTCACAACAGTACATGGAACTGTGCAGACACCTGTATTTATGAATGTCGGAACAGTTGCGGCCATTAAAGGTGCAGTTGCAACAACTGATTTACAGCAGATAGGAACGCAGATAGAATTATCTAACACTTACCATCTTCATGTAAGACCGGGAGATAAGATTATTAAGCAGCTTGGAGGACTTCATAAGTTCATGAACTGGGATAAACCGATTCTTACAGATTCAGGTGGATTTCAGGTGTTTTCACTTGCAGGACTCCGTAAGATTAAAGAAGAAGGCGTTACTTTCCAGTCACATATTGACGGACATAAGATATTCATGGGACCAGAGGAAAGCATGCAGATACAGTCTAATCTTGGTTCAACAATCGCAATGGCATTTGACGAATGTGCGCCGGCAAAGGCTGACAGAAAGTATATCCAGAATTCTGTTGACAGAACATACCGCTGGTTAGAGCGTTGCAAGAAAGAGATGGCAAGACTGAACTCACTTCCTGATACGGTTAATCCTGATCAGATGCTTTTTGGTATAGATCAGGGTGGCGTATTTAATGATATAAGAATTGACCACGCCAAGAGAATATCAGAGTTAGATCTTGATGGTTATGCAGTAGGCGGGCTTGCTGTTGGTGAAACACATGAGGAAATGTATGATGTACTTGATAATGTAGTGCCATATCTTCCAAAGGACAAGCCGACATATCTTATGGGAGTGGGAACACCTGCCAATATATTAGAAGCAGTGGACAGAGGAATTGATTTCTTCGACTGTGTATATCCTTCAAGAAACGGACGTCATGGACATGTGTATACTAAGTTTGGAAAGATTAATCTTTTTAATGCAAAGTATGAGACAGATACAGCACCAATTGAAGAAGGCTGTGGATGTCCATGCTGTCAGAATTACTCAAGAGCATATGTAAGGCATCTTCTTAAGGCTAAGGAAATGCTTGGAATGCGTCTTTGCGTTCTTCATAATCTTTACTATTACAACCATCTCATGACAGACATAAGAGCTGCGATTGAAGAAGGAAGATATGCAGGCTTCAAGGAAGAGGCATTATATCAGATGAAGACATATGATAAGCAGTAATGCTGTATGTTTATAAATATTTTGTTAAAAATACATTTTGAGGTAGACAAGCAGCTCTCAATTATGTATTATATGTTAAGTTTGAAAGAGACATTTTTAAGGAGGAGTATCAATGAATATTGCTATCATAGTTTTTTATGTCGTAATTATTGGTGCAATGATGTATTTCATGGCAATCAAGCCACAGAAGAAGGAACAGAAGCGTCAGCAGGAACTTATGGATTCTATGGAAATCGGTGATTATGTTCTTACAACAAGCGGTTTCTATGGTGTTCTTATCGATATATCAGAAGATGATGTAATCGTAGAATTCGGTAACAACAAGAATTGCCGTATCTCAATGCAGAAGAAGGCAATTGCTCAGGTTGAGAAGCCATCAGACAGCACATCAGCAGAATAATTAAAGGCAATTAATTAAAGCAGGATTCCTGACCAGACACATTTGTCTGGTCAGGAATCCTTTTTTTATTGAAAATGTTGTGCAAATGTTATATCATATTAAATTGAATTATCATATGAAAAAGGGGTAAAGGTTTATGGAAAGCAGAATAACTTTAATTCCAGGTGATGGAATAGGACCAGAAATCGTCAGAGAGGCTGTGAAAGTGCTTGACAGTGTGGCTGACAAATACGGTCACAAGTTCGATTATACCAGGATTCTTATGGGTGGATGCTCAATTGATGAGTATGGCGTTCCACTTACAGATGAAGCAGTAGCAACAGCTAAAGCATCTGATGCTGTACTTCTTGGAGCAGTTGGAGGCAATGTGGGTAATTCCAAGTGGTATGATGTTGCACCTAATTTAAGACCAGAAGCGGGACTTTTAAAGATTCGTAAGGAATTAGGACTTTTTGCTAATTTACGTCCGGCATATCTTTATGATGAACTTAAGGCAGCGTGTCCATTGAAGGAAGAAATAATCGGTGATGGATTTGATATGGTCATTATGAGAGAGCTTACAGGCGGCCTTTACTTTGGTAATAGATATACTAAGGAAATTGACGGATTGGAGACAGCCGTTGATACACTTACATACAACGAAGAAGAAATCAGAAGAATTGCAATTAAGGGATTTGAGATTGCAATGAAGAGAAGAAAGAAAGTAACAAGCGTTGATAAGGCAAATGTTCTTGATTCTTCAAGACTCTGGAGAAAGATTGTACATGAGGTTGCAAAGGATTATCCGGAAGTTGAAGTTTCAGACATGCTTGTAGATAACTGTGCTATGCAGCTTGTTATGAATCCTGGACAGTTCGATGTTATTCTTACTGAGAACATGTTTGGAGACATATTATCAGATGAGGCAAGTATGATAACAGGTTCAATCGGAATGTTATCAAGTGCAAGCCTTAATAAGACTAAGTTAGGTCTTTATGAGCCAAGCCATGGTTCAGCACCTGATATTGCAGGAAAGAATGTTGCTAATCCAATTGCTACAATTCTCAGTGCAGCCATGATGTTAAGATATTCACTTGATCTTGACAAGGAAGCAGATGCTATTGAGGCAGCTGTTGCACAGGTTTTAAAAGAAAATTACAGAACAGTTGATATTATGTCGGAAGGAATGACACAGTGTACAACTACACAGATGGGCGACCTTATTGCTAATCATCTTGCGTAAATAAGTTTTTTGATATTTTATAGTTTAATGAAATAAAATGATAATCCTGCCGGAGTTTAAACCGGAATTAAATAAAAACAGAATGAGATAAGGAGATTAATTTTTATGAAAAGTGATAACGTAAAAAAAGGCATGCAGCAGGCACCACACCGTTCGCTGTTTAATGCACTTGGCTTTACAAAAGAAGAGATGGATAAGCCATTAGTTGGTATTGTAAGTTCATATAATGAGATTGTTCCGGGACATATGAATCTTGATAAGATTGTTAATGCTGTTAAGCTTGGCGTTGCTGAAGCCGGCGGTGTTCCTGTTGTATTTCCAGCAATCGCAGTATGTGACGGTATTGCAATGGGACATGTAGGAATGAAATATTCTCTTGTTACAAGAGACCTTATTGCAGATTCTACAGAATGTATGGCTACAGCACATCAGTTTGATGCACTTGTTATGGTACCTAACTGTGACAAGAATGTACCTGGACTTCTTATGGCAGCAGCAAGAATTAATGTTCCTACTGTATTTGTCAGTGGCGGTCCAATGCTTGCAGGACATGTAGGTGGCAGAAAGAGAAGTCTTTCGTCAATGTTTGAGGCAGTTGGCTCTTATGCAGCAGGTACAATGACAGAAGAACAGGTAAGAGAATACGAAGAAAAAGTATGTCCTACATGTGGTTCATGTTCAGGTATGTACACAGCTAACTCAATGAACTGTCTTACAGAAGCATTGGGCATGGGACTTAAGGGTAACGGAACAATCCCTGCTGTATATTCAGAAAGATTAAAACTTGCTAAACATGCTGGTATGGCAGTAATGGAATTATACAGAAAGAATATCAGACCTCGTGACATTATGACAAAAGATGCAATTCTTAATGCTCTTACAGTTGATATGGCACTTGGATGCTCTACAAACAGTATGCTTCATCTTCCTGCTATTGCACATGAAGTGGGCTTTGATTTTGATATTAAGTTCGCAAATGAAATAAGTGAAAAGACACCTAACCTCTGTCACCTTGCACCAGCTGGTCCTACATATATGGAAGACTTAAATGAAGCAGGTGGCGTATATGCAGTTATGAAAGAACTTGCAGATATTGGACTTTTACATACAGACTGTATGACTGTAACAGGTAAGACTGTCGGTGAGAATATTGCAAATGCAGTAAATCTTAATCCGGAAGTTATCCGTACAGTTGATAATCCATACAGTAAGACAGGCGGTCTTGCTGTTCTTTCTGGAAATCTTGCTCCTGACGGAAGTGTTGTTAAGCGTTCCGCAGTAGTAGAAGAGATGATGGTACATGAAGGCCCTGCAAGAGTATTTGACAGCGAAGAAGATGCAATTGCAGCTATTAAGGGTGGAAAGATTGTAGCAGGTGATGTTGTTGTAATCAGATATGAAGGCCCTAAGGGTGGTCCTGGTATGAGAGAAATGCTTAATCCTACATCAGCGATTGCCGGTATGGGACTTGGTTCAAGCGTTGCTCTTATCACAGACGGAAGATTTTCAGGTGCAAGCCGCGGAGCTTCTATCGGACATGTATCTCCGGAAGCAGCAGTCGGTGGTCCTATTGCACTTGTTGAAGAGGGCGATGTAATAAGATCGGAAGAGCA
>OODO01001697.1_pt1 | contig 13806 bp, 7 predicted proteins | sample 1671261 | NCBI WGS metagenome assembly OODO01 (sample SAMN06348138, study PRJEB24527) | human gut metagenome | biome: human gut; feature: ankylosing spondylitis patient; material: feces | host: Homo sapiens | place: China | collected 2015-10 | reverse complement strand
TGAAGATGACCCGTCCCGCATTCGGCGGCCATCTGATGGCTACCATCATCTGCCCTCGTTTCCGTCCGCAGATGTCCACCGTCCGTCCCGGCGTCATGAAGAAGGCTCCCTTCGATCAGGCCAAGGCCGATGCCTGCCAGATCGTGAAGCCCGCCTTTGAGCTGGCTGCTTCCGACATCAAGACCGAGGTCCTGAGCGTCGAGAAGGCTGCTGAGAAGCTGGTCGATCTGATCGGTGCCGACGTCATCGTCTCGGTCGGCCGCGGCATCAGCAAGGATGTCAACAAGGGCATCGAGCTGGCCGAGCAGCTGGCAGCTGCACTGGGCGGCGGCGTAGTCGGCGCATCCCGTGCCGTCACCGATGCAGGCTGGATGACCGCTGACCATCAGGTCGGTCAGACCGGTAAGACCGTGCACCCCAAGATCTATGTGGCTCTGGGTATCTCCGGTGCTATCCAGCACACCGCCGGTATGCAGGATTCTGAGTGCATCATCGCTGTCAACAAGAACGAGGGTGCTCCCATCTTCGGTGTTGCTGACTACGGCATCGTGGGCGATCTGTTCAAGGTCGTGCCTGAGCTGATCAAGCAGATCGAGGCAGCAAAGGCTGCTCTGTGATCGCCTGTTCCTGAGCATCATTCAATAGCATAGCCTGAATTGTGAGAGGCCGTTGCACATTTTTGTGCAGCGGCCTCTTTTTTGTGCTTTTTAATGATGGAGCTGTTGTGCCGGACACTGCACAGCAGCTCCAATTTGCTTTCCATGGAAAAGGAGCGGAGAAGGGAACAGAACGAAGCGGCACAAAAGCGTACACAAAGCTTTGATATGCAAATAAATGTATATAAATACTATAATATGCAAACTGGAGCGCACCAGAACGTCCCCAAAAGTGTGCGATGCCTGTTGCACTCGGCTAATTTTGAGGAGAAGCGCAACACAACTGTAACGTTTTCGGACTTTTTGTTACGCTTGAGTTGCGATAAAAGGCCGGGATTTTTTAAAAAAATCTGTATTTTTTCTTCAAAACAGCCTCTGAACCTCTTGACGTCTGTATGGCTTTGTGATACTCTTGTGACACAAGAGTTGCGGATGTGATACGACAGAGTTGCAAACGAGTTGCAACATCCAACGTCACACTGCATAAGGCAACAGACCGGAGGCAATCTTATGAAGCGTGCAATGAGTACCGTAAAGAATATCGCAGCGACTGTGATGACGCTGGCTGTGGTTTTTGGCTTTGCAGGCTTCAAGCCCGTCACCGCAAACGCTGCACAGGCTGCCATGCCTGCCACCGCTTCTGTGGAAGAAGAAAACTCCTACTTTGAGGAAGACGCCTACCAGCGCAGCTTCCTGACTCTGGTCAATAACGAGCGCGCACAGGCCGGTCTGGCTCCCGTTGCTCTGGGCGACAGCAGCCACAACGCCGCTGCAATGGAGCGTGCCGAAGAGCTGGCAGTTTCTTACTCCTACGTTCGTCCCAACGGTCAGCGCGATTTCACCGTTCTGGCAGAGAACGGCATCAGCGATGTTTCCACCGGCGAGAACTACATGGCCGGCTGTTCCACCCCCGATGCCGCAATGGATCAGTGGATGGCTACCGATTTTACCCGCGAGCGTATCCTGAACGCCGATGCTACTACTGTGAGCGTTGGCCACTACGAAGGCGGCGTCTACAATAACTACTGGGTGCTGATCTTCTCTTACCCCGAAAATTCCCACACTGAAGATTACCGTCAGGAAGTTCTGGATTTGGTCAACGCCCAGCGCGCAAAGTACGGTCTGACTGCTCTGGAAATGGGTGATGACGACCTGACCGCCGCTGCACAGACCCGCGCCGAGGAGATCGCCGTTGTGAACTCCCACGTCCGTCCTGATGGCTCCAAGTGCTTCACCGTCCTGAAGGACTACGGTGTCACCGATACCCCCACCGGCGAGAATGCCGCATGGGGCAGCGTCTCTCCTGAAGAGGTCGTCAACGCATGGATGAACTCCGAAGGCCATCGCGCTAACATCCTGAACCCTGAGGCTCGCAAGATGAGTGTTGGCTACTACTATAACAGCAACAGCACTTGGGGTCATCAGTGGATCCAGATCTTTACCAAGTGATTAACTGCTTTCTTCTTATAAAAGACTGGCGGGGCCGCAAGGCTTCGTCAGTCTTTTTATTTGTGCCTGTTTGTGTTATACTTATTTTGAATTATTATCAGGAGGATCTAACGTGGAGGATTACCGCACCGTCCGGGGCACGGCCACCGGCGAATACGAAGAGAAAAAGAGCCGCTTTATCGCGCAGCTCTCCTTTGCCGACAGCGAGGAAGCTGCCGTTGCCTTTCTGGAGCAGGTGCGGGCAGCCAACCGCACCGCGCGGCACAATGTTTACGCCTACCGCCTGCGGGCGGGCAACCGCGAGCGCTATTCCGATGACGGCGAGCCGGCCAAGACCGCCGGTACGCCCGCACTGGAAGTGTTGCAGCACAGCGGCCTGACAGACCTGATTGTGGTGGTCACCCGCTACTTTGGTGGAGTGCTGCTGGGCACCGGCGGCTTGGTGCGTGCCTACACCACCGCTACCGCCCGCGCACTGGAAAATGCCGAGGTGGTCACGGTGCGCAGCGTGGTGGAGCTGCAGGTCACCGTGGACTACGCCCACTACGAGCGTGCATCTCTGCTCATTGACGCCGCCGGGGCAAAACAGGCACCGCCGGAATTTGCAGACCGTGTCACCCTGCGCTGGCAGATGCCGGAGCACACCGAAGCGCCGTTGCTGAAGCAGCTGCGAGAACTGACCCGGGGCAGCGCTCAGGTAACGGTGTCTGACCCGTTCTACGCACCATTTTAAAAAACAAAGTCTTTTTTGCAAACCGACACCGAACTTCCCCCTTCGACACTGCCGATGTGCTACAATTGCTGCAGCGCAGCAATTGGGATCGGCTGCGTGCAGAGGGGAGGGGGAGAAGCCCGAAAAATAAAAGGAGGATCTGTATGGATGTGCGCCGGAGAACCGAAGAGATCGAGCACCTCACCTTTGTGCCTTGGGCGACCTTCAGCGATGCAAGCCGCGGCAGAGTCGTGCCGGAGCCGCAGGACCCGCTGCGCCCGGTGTTTCAGCGGGACCGCGACCGGGTGCTGCACTGCAAGGCCTTCCGGCGTCTCAAGCAGAAAACGCAGGTGTTCCTCTCGCCGGAGGGCGACCTGTACCGCACCCGGCTGACCCATACACTGGAGGTCTCGCAGATCGCCCGCACCATCGCACGCGGTCTGCGCCTGAACGAGGATCTGACCGAGGCCATCAGCCTTGCGCATGATCTGGGGCACACTCCCTTTGGCCACGCAGGCGAAAAGGCGCTGAACGCTCTCTGCCCGGACGGCTTCCACCACTATATGCAAAGCCTGCGTGTGGTGGATCGGCTGGAAAAGGATGGCGAGGGGCTTAACCTGACGTGGGAGGTGCGCAACGGCATCGTCACCCACACCAAGGGCACATGGGCAGCTACCCCGGAAGGGCGCATCGTGCGCTTGGCGGATCAAATCGCCTTTGTTAACCACGATATTGAGGACGCCGTGCGCGCCGGTGTGCTGGACGCTGCCACCCTGCCCAAGGACTGCACAGCGGTGCTGGGGCAGACCAAATCCGCCCGCATCACCACCATGATCAATAGCATCCTCACCCACAGCGAGGGGGATGTCCGCATGGGCACGGAGGAATACGAGGCGTTTCTCGCCCTGCGGGATTTCATGTACGCTACCGTGTATGTGGACAAAAACGCCAAGCGCGAGGAGCAAAAGGTGGACAAGCTTATCGCGGAGCTGTACGAGTACTACCTGACCCATGTGGACCGGATGTCCAACTTTTATGTGCAGCTGGCCTATCAGGAGGGACGGGAACGCGCCGTCACCGACTACATCAGTGGTATGAGCGACGAGTTTGCCATCCGCACCTTTGAAGAACTGTTCGTGCCCCAGAAATGGCACGTCCTTTAAAACTGGAGAGGTCGTTTAAAACAACATGATCCCACACGAATACATCGAGGAACTTACCCGCCGCACCGACATTGTGGAGCTGGTGGGCAGCTATGTGCAGCTCAAGCGCAAGGGACGGCTGTACGGCGGTCTGTGCCCTTTTCACAGCGAAAAAACGCCATCCTTCTATGTGTACCCTGACACCCAAAGCTTTTACTGCTTCGGCTGTCAGGCGGCCGGAGATGCCATCAGCTTTGTCAAAAAGATCAACAATATCAGCAGCGGCGAAGCCATCAAGATGCTGGCTTCCCGTGCCGGTATGCCGGAGCCGCAGGAGGACGACAAGACCGGACGTCTGCGCAGCCGGGTGCTTTCTATGAACAAGGAGGCCGCCCGCTTCTTCCACGCCTGCCTGAACTCTACCGTGGAGGAGGCACGGCAGGCGCGCGCTTACTGGCGGCGGCGAGGGCTGGACGATAAGACCATCGTCCGGTTCGGGCTGGGCTATGCCCCCAACGACGGGCAAGCGCTGTACCAGTACCTGCGGGATAAGGGCTACAACCAGCAGGAACTGGATGCCAGCGGCCTGTTCAAGCGCAGCCAGTCCGGGCGCATCTACTGCCTGTTCTGGAAGCGTGTCATGACCCCTATCTTTGACCTGCGCGGCAACATCATTGCCTTTGGCGGACGTGTGATGGACGACTCCAAACCCAAGTACGTTAACAGCCCGGAAACGCTGGTCTACCACAAATCCGAGACGGTGTTTGCCATGCAGATCGCAAAGCGCAGCGCCTCCCGGCGGTTCGTGCTGTGCGAGGGCTACATGGATGTCATCAGTATGCAGCAGGCGGGCATCGATACCGCCGTCTGCGCCTGCGGCACCGCCCTGACCCCCGGACAGGTGCGCATCATCAGCGAATATGCCGATGAGGTCATTCTGAGCTATGACTCGGACGAGGCCGGCCAGAAGGCGACCCTGCGCTCGCTGGAACTGTTCCGCAACAGCCCGGTAAAGGTGGGCGTTTTGCAGATTCCCGGCGCAAAGGACCCAGACGAATACATCAAAAAATACGGCCCGGAGCGCTTTCAGGCACTTCTGGATGGGGTGGGCAATGCGCTGGACTTCCGGCTCAAGCGCCTGCGAGACCAGTATGATCTCTCGCAGGATGCGCAGCGGCTGCAATATGTAAAGGAAGCCGTGGAGATGCTGGCCGAGCGCTCCAACCCCACTGAGCAGGAGGTGTACGCCGGGCGGCTGGCAGAGGAGACCAACATCTCCAAAACTGCCATTTTGGCGCAGCTGGGTACCGCAGTAAAGCGGGCGGGCGGCAAGTACCGCCGTGAGAAAAACCGCGAGCTGCTGCGCTCCGGTGAGATGGATCAGATCAAGGTGCCTTACAGCGCAGGCGGCAGTCAGGCGCTGGGCATCGCCAGCGCCCAGCAGCGGTTGCTGGCAGCTATCCTGCGGGAGCCGCGCTATCTGGAACTGGCCAAGCAGCAGTTGACGGCGGAGCAATTCATCCAGCCGCAGCAGAAGGAACTATACGAAGCGATGCTCAATTGCAGCCGGGAGGGCGTGGAACTCAGCCTGACTGCACTGCGGGCATTTGTAAGCGAAGAAGCATTGAATGAACTGAGCCGGCTTGCGGCACAATACAGCGATGTGAACTGCACTCCGGACGATATCCGTCTGTATCTGGACAGGATCGCCCGGGGAATGCCGGTTGCTAGCAAAGCTGCTGCAATGTCCGGCGATGAGATCACACAGTATCTTCAGTCGATGCGCGAAAAAAAGCAGGGGACGCTGCCCGAACAAGACTGATCCCTGTTTTCCCTCCGGCTGGAGCTGGAGAGAAAAGGAGCAGGAATCATGCAGAAATTGTCGCAAACGGAAGAACTTGCCCGCAGCCTTGCCGCAAAGGCTCACCGTCACACCCTGACCACGGAGCAGATTAGCCGTGCCATGGAAGAAGCGGATTTTGATATTGCACAGCTGGACGAGCTTTACGCGGCGCTGGAGCAGCGGGGCGTTCATCTGGCAGAGGAACCTGCCGAGCTGCCTGTGCTGGATGATGCCCAGATCGGCAGGCTGGAGAATGAACTATCCTCTGAGGGCGTGGCGCTGGATGACCCGGTCAAGACCTATTTAAAGGAGATCGGCCGGGTGCCGCTGCTGACCGCCGGACAGGAGATGGCGCTGGCAAAGGCTGCCCGGGCCGGGGATGCAGATGCCCGCCGCGCTTTGAGCGAGGCAAACCTGCGGCTGGTGGTATCGGTAGCCAAGCGCTACGCCGGGCGTGGACTGCCTTTTCTGGATCTCATTCAGGAGGGCAACCTCGGCCTGATGAAGGCGGCGGAAAAGTTTGAGCCGGAGCGGGGCTTCAAGTTCTCTACCTACGCAACGTGGTGGATCCGTCAGTCCATTACCCGCGCCATTGCGGATCAGGGACGCACCATCCGTATCCCGGTGCATCTGGTGGAGAGCATCAACCGGGTCAAGAAAACGGCAGGCGACCTGCTGCACAAAAATGGGCGGGAGCCCACTGTGGAGGAGATCGCCGCCGCACTGGATATGGAACCGGAAAAGGTGCGGGAACTGCTGCAACTGTCGCAGGAGCCCATCAGTCTGGAAACGCCGGTGGGGGAGGAAGAGGACGCCCATCTGGAGGACTTTATTCAGGACGAAGATGCCGGTGTCCCGGTGGATGAAGCTGGGCGCCAGCTGCTGCGGCGGGAACTGCTGCACGTCCTTAAGAGCCTGACGCCCCGGGAGGAGAGGGTCATCACCCTGCGCTTTGGTCTGGAGGATGGCCGTGCCCGCACGCTGGAAGAACTGGGCAAGGAATTCAACGTGACCCGGGAGCGTGTGCGGCAGATCGAAGCAAAGGCGCTGCGCAAGCTGCGCCACCCCAGCCGCGCGAAGCTGCTGCGGGATTATCTGGACGAGTGAGCATTCTATATAATAGGACAAGGCCGCTGCACGGCGTTCCGTGCGGCGGCCTCTTCTTTTGCGGCAGGGAAGTGGAAAAGTAATACCTCCGGGCGCAAGAGCAAAGATAGACAAATTGCACAAGGGTATTATGAACAGGAACGTGCAAAATAAAAAAATCAAGTACTTGGAAAGCAAACAGCTACACGCTGCCGGGTGTTCGAAAACAAACCGAAAATTAAATTTATTTCGGCAAAAAACTGAAAAATGGCTTGACAACAGGGGTTTTTGGGTGTACACTGTGTTAGTATCACATAATGGACTAGTGCGTCAAAAAAGGAACTGTGATGGCTGCCGCTTGAGGGGTCACCCCGAAAAGTTTGTGCAAAATGCCGGAAGGCTCCGCAGGGCGCGGGTCGAATTATGTGTGTCTGCTCAAATTTGACCCGCGTATACGACATCCCGTAGAATATAAAAGTAAGGAGTGGTTGATTTTATGATGAAAGTCAAGCCCGTAAAGCTCGGCAAAACCGAGCGCATGAGCTTCTCCCACATCGACGAAGTCATCAGTATGCCGAACCTGATCGAGGTCCAGAAGAACTCTTACCAGTGGTTCCTGGACGAGGGCCTGAAAGAGGTCTTCCACGACATCGGCACCATTGAGGACTACACCGGCAATCTGGCACTGAGCTTCGTGGACTTCCGGCTGGATAAGGAGCCGAAGTACAGCATCAAGGAGTGCAAGGAGCGCGACGTTACCTATGCAGCCCCCCTGCGCGTCACCGCCCGTCTGCTGAACAAGGAGACCGGCGAGGTGAAGGATCAGGAGATCTTCATGGGTGACTTCCCCCTGATGACCGACGCAGGCACCTTTGTCATCAACGGTGCTGAGCGTGCGATCGTCAGCCAGCTGGTCCGCTCTCCCGGTGTGTTCTACGGCCATGCTAAGGATAAGGTCGGTAACGACCTGTACAGCGCCACCATGAACCCCAACCGCGGTGCATGGCTGGAATACGAGACCGATGCCGCCAACGTGTTCTATGTCCGTATCGATAAGAACCGTAAGCTGCCCGTCACCGTGCTGTGCCGTGCACTGGGCCTGTCCTCTAACGAGGATATCCTGAACTACTTCGGTGAGGACGAGCGCATTCTGGCCACGCTGGAAAAGGATACCACCAAGAACCGCGAGGAGGGCCTGCTGGAGGTCTACCGCAAGCTGCGTCCCGGCGAGCCCCCCACGGTGGAGTCCGCTACCAGCCAGATCGATATGCTGTTCTTCGATCCGCGCCGGTACGACCTGTCCCGCTTCGGCCGCTATAAGATGAACAAGAAACTGTCTCTGGCACGCCGCATCATGGACCATGTGGCCGCAGAGAACGTGGTGGATCCCTTCACCGGCGAGATCCTTGTCGAGGCCGACAAGAAGATCGACCGCAAGCTGGCCGAGCGGATCGATGTTGCCGGCGTGAATCTGGTCGTGCTGAAGATCGATGATCCCATGAAGGATCAGCCCCACAAGGTCAAGGTCATCACCAACGGCTGCGTGGACGCACAGGCCATCATCGACAGCTACTACCCCGCATTCAAGGGTGTGGATGTCAAGGAGTGCGGCATCAACGAGCGCTGCTGCCTCAAGGAGCTGCGCAAGATCCTTGATAATGCCTCCAGCGCCGAGGAGGTCATGGAGAGCCTGAAGAAGGATCACGACCTGCTCATCGGCCGTACCGTCACCATCGACGATATCCTGTCCTCCATCAACTACCTGAACGGTCTGGGCTACGGCATCGGCACCACCGATGATATCGACCATCTGGGCAACCGCCGTATCCGCAGCGTGGGCGAGCTGCTGCAGAACCAGTTCCGCATCGGTTTCTCCCGTATGGAGCGCGTCATCCGTGAGCGCATGACCCTGCAGAGCCAGGATCAGAGCGTCATCACCCCGCAGGCCCTCATCAACATCCGTCCGGTGGTGGCAGCCATCAAGGAGTTCTTCGGTTCTTCTCCGCTGTCCCAGTTCATGGATCAGAACAACCCGCTGGCTGAGCTGACCCACAAGCGCCGCCTGTCTGCTCTGGGCCCCGGCGGTCTGAGCCGTGACCGCGCAGGTTTCGAGGTCCGCGACGTTCACTACAGCCACTATGGCCGTATGTGCCCCATCGAGACTCCTGAAGGCCCCAACATCGGTCTGATCTCCTATCTGGCATCCTACGCCAAGATCAATGAGTACGGCTTCGTTGAGGCTCCTTACCGCAAGGTCAAGAAGACCTACGACGAGAAGGGCCGCCTCATCGATCAGGTCGTCACCGACGAGGTCGAGTATATGACCGCTGACGTCGAGGACGAGTACGTCGTTGCTCAGGCCAACGAGCCTCTGGACGAGACCAAGCACTTCAAGCGCGCCCGTGTTTCTGCCCGCCGCCGCGACGACATTCTGGAGATCGACGCCGAGAAGGTCGATTATATGGACGTCTCGCCCCGAATGATGGTCTCTGTCGCTACCGCCTGCATCCCCTTCCTGGAGAACGATGACTGTAACCGTGCTCTGATGGGTTCCAACATGCAGCGTCAGGCAGTGCCTCTGATGGTCACCCAGCAGCCCATCGTTGCTACCGGTATGGAGTACAAGGCTGCTACCGACTCCGGCACCGCTGTTCTGGCAAAGAATGACGGTATCGTTGAGAAGATGGATGCCGACCATGTTGTTGTGCGCAACAACATGGGTGAGCTGGAGGATTATCCTCTGGTCAAGTTCGCACGCTCCAACGCAGGCACCTGCATCAACCAGCGTCCCATCGTGGAGGTCGGCGAGAGCGTCAAGGCCGGTCAGGTGCTGGCCGACGGCCCTGCAATGCGCAACGGCGAAATTTCTCTGGGTAAGAACGCTCTGATCGGCTTCATGACCTGGGAAGGCTACAACTATGAGGACGCTGTTCTGCTGAACGAAAAGCTGGTCCGCGAGGATATCTACACCTCTATCCATATTGAGGAGTACGAGAGCGAAGCCCGCGATACCAAGCTGGGACCTGAAGAGGTAACCCGTGATATCCCCAACGTTGGCGATGATTCCCTGAAGGATCTGGACGACCGCGGCATTATCCGCATCGGCGCCGAAGTCAAGACCGGCGATATTCTGGTTGGTAAGGTTACCCCGAAGGGTGAAACCGAACTGACCGCCGAAGAGCGCCTGCTGCGCGCCATCTTTGGCGAAAAGGCACGGGAAGTACGTGATACCTCCCTGCGTGTTCCCCACGGTGCTTACGGCATTGTTGTGGATGTTAAGGTCTTTACCCCCGAAAACTCTGACGAGCTGCAGCCCGGCGTGCGCACCTGCGTGCGCGTCTATATCGCCCAGAAGCGTAAGATCAGCGTTGGCGATAAGATGGCAGGCCGTCACGGCAACAAGGGCGTTGTTTCCCGCATTCTGCCGCAGGAGGACATGCCGTTCCTGCCTGACGGTACCCCGCTGGATATCGTGCTGAACCCCCTGGGCGTTCCTTCCCGTATGAACATCGGTCAGGTGCTGGAAGTCAACCTTGGCTATGTTGCCAAGGCCCTTGGCTGGCATGTGCAGACCCCCGTGTTCGATGGCGCGCACGAATCCGATATCCGTGACTGCCTGGCCGAAGCCCGCGATAAGTGGCATGGCGACCATGCACCGGAATATCCCACCAAGCTGCCCCGCCTGATGGGCGATAAGGGCCACATCATCGATTTCAGCAAGATCGACCTGACCGATGACGGCAAGACCACCGTTTACGATGGCCGTACCGGCGAAAAGTTCCCCTCCAAGGTTACTGTCGGTTATATGTACTACCTCAAGCTGCATCACCTGGTTGATGATAAGATCCATGCCCGTTCCACCGGCCCGTACTCTCTGGTTACCCAGCAGCCTTTGGGCGGCAAGGCCCAGTTCGGCGGCCAGCGTTTCGGCGAAATGGAAGTTTGGGCTCTGGAAGCTTATGGCGCGGCTTACACCCTGCAGGAGATCCTGACTGTCAAGTCTGACGACGTTGTGGGCCGTGTCAAGACCTACGAAGCAATCGTCAAGGGCGAAGATGTGCCGAATCCGGGCATCCCCGAAAGCTTCCGCGTTATGCTGAAAGAACTGCAGAGCCTTGGCCTGGATATTGTTGTTCAGGATAAGGAAGGCAACGCTGTTGATATGCGTCAGGAATATGACGATGACGATGCCAACTTTGACAACAGCGATATCGGTGATAACGTTCTGCTGGAAAGCGAGCTGCAGGATGATTACAGTGTCAAGGATGCCGATGAAGGCTTTGACGACGACCTGGGCGATGAGGAGCCGGATGAAGCTTCTCTGGCACAGATCGAAGCCGACAATGGCAACGACCTGTTCGACGGTGAATGATCGGAATGCTGTTTACGTCACGATTAAATGAGAGGGTTCGCTGAATGGAAAATAAAGAGTTCGATTCTATCAAGATCGGCCTTGCTTCTCCCGACCAGATCCGTGCCTGGAGCTATGGCGAGGTCAAGAAACCTGAAACCATCAACTACCGCACCCTGAAGCCGGAGCGCGACGGCCTGTTCTGCGAGCGCATTTTTGGACCTACCAAGGACTGGGAATGCCACTGCGGCAAGTATAAGCGCATCCGCTATAAGGGCAAGATCTGCGATAAGTGCGGTGTCGAAGTTACCCGCGCTAAGGTCCGCCGCGAGCGCATGGGCCACATTGAGCTGGCTGCACCCGTTTCGCACATCTGGTATTTCAAGGGCATTCCCAGCCGCATTGGCCTGATGCTGGACATCGGCCCCCGCCAGCTGGACAAGGTGCTCTACTTTGCAAACTATATCGTTACCGATCCCGGCTTTACTCCGCTGGAGAAAAAGCAGCTCCTGACCGAACGCGAGTACAAGGAGATGCGGGAAAAGTACGAGGATACCTTTGAAGCCGGCATGGGCGCCGAAGCCGTCCAGAAGCTGCTGGCTGAGATCGACCTGGAAGCTCTGTCCGCAGAGCTGCATGAGGAACTGGAAAAGGCTACCGGCCAGAAGCGCGTCCGCCTGTTGAAACGCCTGGAGTGCGTTGATGCATTCCGCCTGTCCGGCCAGCGCCCGGAGTGGATGATCCTGAACGTTGTTCCGGTCATTCCGCCGGATATCCGCCCCATGGTCCAGCTGGATGGCGGCCGCTTTGCGACCTCCGACCTGAACGATCTGTACCGTCGCGTGATCAACCGCAACAACCGTCTGAAGCGCCTGCTGGAGCTGGGCGCTCCCGACATCATCGTGCGCAACGAAAAGCGCATGCTGCAGGAAGCAGTTGACGGTCACTGGCCCCAACAACCGCGCCCTGAAGAGCCTTTCCGATATGCTGAAGGGCAAGCAGGGCCGCTTCCGCCAGAACCTGCTGGGCAAACGTGTTGACTACTCTGGCCGTTCCGTTATCGTTGTCGGCCCTGAGCTGAAGATGTACCAGTGCGGTCTGCCCAAAGAGATGGCTCTGGAGCTGTTCAAGCCCTTCGTTATGAAGGACCTGGTCCAGAAGGGCATTGCCTCCAACATCAAGGCTGCCCGCAAAAAGGTCGAGCGTGCTTCCACCGAGGTGTGGGACTCTCTCGAAACCGTCATCAAGGGCCATCCCGTTCTGCTGAACCGTGCACCTACCCTGCACCGCCTGGGCATTCAGGCATTTGAGCCCGTTCTGGTCGAAGGCCACGCCATCAAGCTGCACCCGCTGGTCTGCACCCCCTTCAACGCTGACTTCGACGGCGACCAGATGGCTGTCCATCTGCCGCTGTCCACCGAAGCACAGCGCGAAGCCAAGATGCTGATGCTGGCTTCCGGCAACCTGCTGAAGCCGTCTGACGGCGAACCCGTCACCGTGCCCACGCAGGATATGATCCTGGGCTCTTACTACCTGACCATGGTCAACCCCGAAGACCCCGGCCACGACAAGGTGTTCCGCGATGAGGACGAAGCCCTGATGGCTTACGCCGAGCATATCGTCACCCTGCAGGCTCCCGTTAAGGTGCGCCGCACCATGGACTTTGGCAACGGCCCCGAAACCGCCCTTGTCACCACCACTGTCGGCAAGATCATCTTCAACACCCCCATCCCGCAGGATCTGGGCTATGTGGATCGCACCGACCTCGAACATAAGTTCGATTACGAAGTCGATTTCCAGGTCACCAAGAAGAAGCTGCCCGACATCATCAGCCGCTGCCTGACAAAGCATGGCACCAAGCGCTGCGCTATCATGCTGGACCACATCAAGGCACAGGGCTATAAGTATTCCACCCTTTCCGCCATCACCGTTGCCGTGCCTGACGCTATCATCCCCGAAGAGAAGCCGGCGATCCTGGCTGCGGCTGACAAGAAGGTTGAAAAGGTCATGAAGAACTTCAACCGTGGTCTTATCTCTGATGAAGAGCGCTATAAGAACACCGTTGAGATCTGGCAGGCAGCTACCGAGGAAGTTTCCAACGCTCTGTCTACCAACCTGAAGACCCACCACCAGCGCAACCCCATCTATATGATGTCCGACTCTGGTGCTCGTGGTTCTATGGACCAGATCAAGCAGCTGGCCGGCATGCGCGGCCTGCTGGCTAACACCGCAGGTAAAACCCTGGAAATGCCTATCCGTGCAAACTACCGCGAAGGCCTGAACATCTTGGAGTACTTCATCTCTTCTCGAGGCGCTCGTAAAGGCTTGACCGATACCGCACTGCGTACTGCTGACTCTGGCTACCTGACCCGCCGTCTGGTTGACGTTTCTCAGGAAGTCATCATCCGCGAGGAAGACTGCCACGCTACCGAGGGTATCCTCGTCAGCGAGATCAGCGAAGGCAACGCTACCATCGAAAGCTTCTCCGAGCGTCTGATTGGCCGTTATGCTCTGCATGACGTGATGGATCCCAAGACCGGCGAACTCATTGAGATCGGAAGAGCACA
>OODO01001692.1_pt1 | contig 13822 bp, 16 predicted proteins | sample 1671261 | NCBI WGS metagenome assembly OODO01 (sample SAMN06348138, study PRJEB24527) | human gut metagenome | biome: human gut; feature: ankylosing spondylitis patient; material: feces | host: Homo sapiens | place: China | collected 2015-10 | reverse complement strand
AAAAATTCATCAATTCCTAAAAATAAAAATATACATTATGATATTAGAAAAAAATAAAAAGGCACTTACTTATGTAGTAGGTGCTATTTTTATACCCATTTTCAGAAAGGAATGAAAGAACATGGAAGACGAAACCAAAAACGAGACAGCACAGCAGCAGGAGCAGACGCCGGAGCCGCCGGAAAAGACCTACAGCGAAGCGGAGTACAACGCACTCCAGGAGCAGCTGAGAGTGGTCAACGACCAGCTGAACGATGCCAACAAGTCGATCCAGTCTTACAAGGACATGGACATCGACAGCATCAAGCAGTCTGCGGCAGACTGGGAGAAGAAGTACAAGGAAGCAGAACAGCAGCGAGCGGCACAGGAATACAGCACCAAGCTGGACAAATTTGTTGCACAGCAGGGTTGTAAAAACGCTGTCTATGCGGACTACCTCAAACGCCAGCTGGAAAGCAAGCAGCTGAAATTTGACGGCGAAACGCTGCTCGGCGGTGAAGGTGTTGTCAAGGCGCTGAAAGAGAGCTGCCCAGACGCATTTTCCACAGAAGACGAGAAATCGCCGGTGTTTGTGGATTCTACACCCGGCAGCACAAACAAAGGCGCAACAGACGACATGATCCGCCGGGTCATGGGTCTGAAGTGAAAGGAGAAAATACATGGCAAACAATCTTACATTGATCAAGAAGTACATCGACCTGCTGGACGAGGTGTACAAGAGTGCAACGCTGACCGCTGATCTGGAATCGGATTCCAGCGTGGTGCGCCAGGGAACAAACGCCAGAACCATTCTGATTCCGAAGATGGACATGGACGGTCTGGGCGATTACAGCCGCAAGGACGGCTATGTGTCCGGCGACGTGGATCTGGAATGGGTAGAAAAGACCTTCAACTACGATCGTGGCAGACGGTTCAGCGTAGATGCGATGGACAACGAAGAGACCGCAGCACTGTCCTTCGGCAAGCTGGCAAGTGAATTTATCCGTACCAAAGTTGTGCCGGAACTGGACGCATGGCGGTTCGCATCCTATGCCGCAAAGGCTGGCACATCGAAAAGCGAGGATCTCGCAGACGGTGCAGCGGTGTGTGCTGCAATCACTGCTGCAAACATCGCAATGGACGAGGCGGAAGTCCCGCAGGAGAGCCGCATCCTGTACATCACACCGACACAGTATAACGCCATCCTGGCACTGGACACCTACAAGTCTAAGGAGATGCTGGCAGGGTTTGCAAAGACCGTGCGTGTGCCGCAGTCCCGGTTCTACAGTGCGATCGACCTGCTCTCTGGCGTTGACAAGACTGGTTCTTCCGGTGCAGACGAGAGTGCAGGCGGCTATAAGGCTGCATCTGCCGGAAAGAAGCTGAACTTCATGATCGTGCAGAAGAACTCACCGATCCAGTTCACCAAGCACACAGTGAATAAGGTCATCACGCCGGAAGAGAACCAGCATTCTGATGAGTGGCTGTATTTCTACAGAGCCTACGGCATCACAGAGGTGTATGACAACAAGAAGTACGGCATCTACAACTCCATCTCTAAGACCTGATCGGAGGTGTGCCAGATGCAGACAGTCGGCATCGTGTTTCCGGAAACCCCGGAGAAACCGAAAAAAGCTGCAAAGAAACCTGCACCGGAGCAGGAAAAGAAAATGCCGTGTAAAAAGGAGAAGTGAGTATGCCTTATGCAGATCATGATTACTACACGCAGTCCTACCATGGGCGGTGCATCACAGATGAAGTACTATTTCTGACCTGTGCAGAGCGTGCGTCGGAATACATGGACATGGTGACGTTTGACCGCCTTTCTGGCGGCGTACCGGCAGCATATACAGAAAAGGTGCAAAAGTGCTGCTGTGCGCTGGCTGAGGCGCTGGCAGACTATGCCGCAAGCAATGGGGGTACTGGCGACAGTTTACCGAAAAATTCGGAAACAATTGGAAAATACAGCGTCAGCTATACCACAGCTGCACAGACCATTTCCGGCTTGCTGTACGGAGCATCTGCCGGCTTGCAGGATTATCTCCGGAGCATCTGCATTCGTTATCTGGGCGGCACAGGACTGATGTACAGGGGGTGTGACGATGTTTGCGAATAAAATTGGCTGTACCGTCTACGAAAAGACGGTCAAAAACCGCATGGAATCGTATGTGCCGCATTTTCTCCCGGCTGTGTACTGGGAGGATACTGTGGCACAGGTGCAGACCGGGACGTCCATGAAACAGCAGGATCAGATCTGGTGCTGCATTCCGGCGGCGTCGCTGTCTGATTATCTGCCTGGAAAAGATGACATCATCGTGTGCGGCAGGTGCGAATCCGACACGCCGCCGAACAACGGCAGAACGATCACGGCGGTGGAAGATTACCGGTACGGCTCTGCGGACGTGCAGCACATCGAGGTGACAGCGGTATGACAATACACGGAGAACTGGTGATACACACCGAAAAGTGCAGCGAAAAGGCATTGGAAAAAGCACAAAAGTATCTGGATCAAGAAGTGATACGGACTTGTGCGCCGTATGTCCCGCTGGACACCGGCACACTGGAAGGCAGCGGAAAGCTGTCCAGTGACATCGGCAGCGGCACTGTGACATGGAACACGCCCTACGCACAGAAACAGTACTATGAGGGCAAGTCCAAGGGACTGCGTGGCGCAAGATGGTTCGATCGTGCCAAGGCTGACCACGCAGCCGACTGGCAGGACGGTGTGGCAAAGATACTGGGAGGCGAACATGGCAGCGATCATTGAAACGGTACGAGACTGGATCGCCGGCTGTCCGCTGGTAGAGGAAAATGCCATTCTGGGTGTTGACCGCCTGGGCGCAGACCCGATCGGCTATACCGTGGACACTGTGCCATGTGATCCGGTGGCAAGGCAGTATGTGGATGGTTCTCAGAGGCGGCAGTTCCTGTTTGTTTTTGCAAGCCGGAATCTGTATTCCGATACTGCACAAAATCTGACGAACAGTGCGTTCTATGACGATTTCTCCGACTGGATCGCACGGCAGAACAAGCTGCGGCAGCTGCCGGAACTGGGAGCATACCGTACAGCACAGCGTGTGGAAATTATCACAAGCGGATACGTATATGATGCCGGCGACAGTACGGCACGGTATCAGATCCAATTGAAATTGACCTATTATCAGGACAGGAGGTACAACAATGGGTAAAACCTTACAGAACGGCGACCTGGTCATGCGTGACGAAAAGGTCGCATTCTATGAAATTCCGGGGCAGTACGCATTTATCCGTATGGAAGGCTTCACGAGCATGAGTACGTCCAAATCGGCGACCGAGCATAGCCGGAAATATGTGGACGAGCGCAGCACCCGGTCTGACGTGGTGGGCTACGAGGAGAGCATTTCCTATAGCTTTGACCGCTACGACGGGAATGCTGTGCAGGATGATATTGTCACGATTACGGACGAAGAAAAGGTGGGCAAGCAGGCGACACGCCGTATCATCCAGGTCGACATGAAAACGCTGTCAGAGGACGGCACTACCGCCTCTGGCAGAATGCGCAGCTACAGCGTAGTACCGGACAGCAACGGCGATGACGCAAACGTGCTGACCTATTCTGGCAATCTCAAAAATAATGGCGAGTGGGAAAACGTCAAGGTTACCAGCAGCGATGACTGGCAGACGATCAAGCTGTCCTCGTCTAGCGTCAAGCCAAAGCTGAAGAGTTTGGCCGTGGAAAGCGGCGGAAAGGCGGTTACTCTGACGCCGGCATTCAGCGCCGGCGTAACATCCTATACAATTCCGGCGGGAACGACAGCTGCGACCGTAGAGGCAATTGCGGAAAATACTTCTCTGACCGTTGTAGTATCCTGCAATGGTGAGTCGTATGTTGTGAACGCCGCAACAAACAACCGCACCAATCAGTTTAGCAATCTGAAATCCGGTGATTACATCACGGTCACAGTCACCAATGGTGCAAGCTCAGGCATGACAAACACATACAAAATCAAGGTATCATAAGCCATGGAGGTGCAGAAATGAACGAAATCGACTGGAGATCTTACGGCGTAGATGCAGACTCCGCAGCGTTCTGGGATAAGTACAACGCTGCTGTGAAAAATGCAGCGGAACGTGAAAAAGAAACTACCCATAAGCTGGAATCAGACAGGATCCGGAAGTACTGCGGTGACTTCCGGAAATTTTATGCCGACTTGATCGGTGAGGAAAATGCAAAAGCTGTATTGGCTGATATGCCGGACAACAAGCGCTGCTTTGATGAGGTCTATGCGTCCCTGCTCCGCTGCATCCACGACCAAAAAGCAGAGTCTACCCGCCGGATCGCTGGCATCCTGTTGAAATATGCGCCGAAGATCAGAGGAAACGACAATGCTGCACCCACTGTATGACAATTTTCCGGATGCCGTCAGCGTACAGGGAAAGCCCTATCCGGTGGTGACTGGCCATCGGGAATGGCTTTCCTTTTTTGCGATGCTGGCGGATGAAACGTACACGGCAGACGAACGTATGCTGTGTGCAATGGCGTGGTATCGGGTACGCCCTCCGTGCAATGTCACGGAGGCATACCAGGCACTGCTCCGGTATGCGTCATGCTCTGATATGCCGCACACCGGACGGGAAACCGGGAGATCCGCAAACGAGCAGCTGCTGTCCTATACATACGACGGAGCGTATATTGTAAGCGATTTTCTGCGGTATTACCGGATTGATCTGAATACAGAGAATCTGCACTGGTATAAATTCCGGATGCTGCTGGAAACACTGCCGGATGAATCTGCGGTAAAACAGCGTGTGGCATATCGCAGCATCAAGCTGGCGGAGATCAAGGACAAGGACCAGCGGAAACGGATACGGAAAATCAAGGACAGCCTTTGGATACCGACCAACAGGAAAATGGATGCAGGGCAAGTGGGTGCAATTTTTGGATGACAGAGAGGTGAGAAAGCATGGCAAACAGCAAGGCGGACGGCAGCGTCAATTTTGACACCAAAATTGATACGTCTGGCTTTGAAAAAGGGCTGAAACAGATCGACAAATCCAGCGAAAAAGCAGCCAAGAATGTGGAAAAGGACACAGAAAAGTCCTCAAAAAACGCAGAGAAAAAGGCTGGAAATGCTGCGGATGACATATCGAAAAGCTTTGCGAAATCCTCCGAAAAAATGCAGTCCAGTATGCAGGAGGCAGGCGACAGGTCGGAAAAGATTTTTAAGGACACCGAGAATGCTGCAAAATCTGCGATGGATGGCATTGACGGAAAAACGTCTGGTTTAGCGGATAGCATCAAAAGTGGTATGTCCAGCGTCGGGGACAGCGTGTCCGACACGATCTCCGGCATGGCAGATTTTAACGACAAATTCGACGGCGCAATGAGCGACAGCATCAAGTCTGTCGGCGGTCTGGTCGCAGCGATCAGTGGCGTTGGTGCGGCTGTGATTGCGTCCGGCACGCAGGCGGAAAAGGCAGCCGATCAGGTGGCGGCGGCAACGGGATTGACCGGAGATGCCCTGAAAGAAGTGCAGGAAGTCTCCCAAAATGTGTACAAGGACAATTTCGGCGGCAGCATGGAGGACGCTGCCAATGCAGTAGCGGTAACCTATCAGCAAACAAAACTGATGGGTGACGAATTGCAGAAAGCAACGGAAAACGCCATGCTGCTGGAAGATACATTCGGGTATGACGTAAATGAATCCATTCGCTCTGCGCAGGCATTGGCGGATAACTTCGGGGTCTCCATTGAAGATGCGTATAACCTCATGGTACAGGGCGCACAGGCAGGGCTGGATAAAAACGGCGATATGCTGGACACCCTCAACGAATACGCCGTCCACTACAGCCAGCTTGGGTATACGGTAGAGGATTTCTTCGGTTCTCTGGAAAACGGTGCCGCATCCGGTGCATTCTCCATTGATAAAATCGGCGATACCATGAAAGAGTTTGGTATCCGTGTTAAGGATACCTCAACAAGCACCAAGGAGGCGTTCCAGCTGCTGGGATATACCGCAGAGGCTGACGCACAAAAGATGGCAGAACGCAATGACGCCATTGCAGAAACCACCGACAAAATCGCCGACCTGGAACAAAAGCTGAAATATGCGACCATAGAACAGCAAAATTTCACGGATTCCACATCTGACATTACAAAGATGAAGAACGCCGACACCATCGCTGCATATAACAAGCAGCTGGAAGAGGCGCAGGCAACGCTGGAAGAGCTGCAAAAGCCGATTGACACAACCGGAAAGTCTATGTCGGATATGCAGGCGAAATTTGCTGCCGGCGGAGAATCTGCAAGAGAGGCTACCAGCGAACTGTTGGAACAGCTTAATAATGTGGAAGACGATGTCACACGGAATCAGATCGGCGTTGATCTGTTCGGGACCATGTGGGAGGACTTGGGAGAAGAGGCTGTATACAGCCTGCTGAACACCCAGACGGAGATCAGCAACACAAAAGATGCAGTCGAACAGCTGAATGACGTGAAGTACGACGATGTCATGTCTCAGCTGACCGCCTTGAAACGCCAGGCGGAAACCGAAGTGCTGCAGCCGTTTGCGCAAAAGCTAATGCCAAAAGTAAAGGACTGCATCCAGTGGGTTTCCGAAAATATGGACGAGCTGGTGGACGACATCATCCCGATCGGAAAAGCGATTGCCACAGCATTTGCGGTCAAAAAAGTGACAGACTTCGGGGCAACGGCAATCAAAACGGTCAAGGGCGTCAGCAGCGTTGTGAAAGCGATTCCGAGCCTGGTCAATCCTGTAGGGCTGGAGGTCACCGGTGTGACAGCTGCGGTTGCCGGCATTGCTTATGCCACCTATCGGGACATCAAGTATGCGAATGATTATGCGGTAGATCTGGACAGCTATACACAGCATCTGATCGACAAGCAAGACAAGCTGAATCAAAAGACAGAGGAACAAAACCGGATCAGGGAAGAATGGGAGGACAAGCGCAAAAGTGCGGTAGATTCCGTAGACAGAGAATACACCTACTATCAGAACTTGTCAGATGCTCTGGAAAACATCGTTGACGAGAACGGGAAAATCAAAGAGGGATACGAAAACCGTGCGCAGGTTATCACCGGAGAACTGTCCGAGGCTCTGGGTGTTGAGATCAGCATTGTAGATGGGCAGATCCAGAAATACGATGAACTCAAAACCAAAATTGAGGACGTCATGGCGACAAAAAAAGCGAATGCGCTATTGTCAGCCAATGAAGAAAACTACATTGATGCGCAGCAGCAGCTTTCCGCTGCAGGGTCTGAATACGCTGATAATCTGGACAATCAAAAGAGCCTAGAGCGGCGGCTTACAAAAATGCAGGCTGCACAGAGTGCGTTCCAGAAACTGAGCAGCTACGGCGGCGGTACGGATGCCTATTATGCGGCAGTAGACCGTTTTGTATCCTCGTATGGGGATATGTTGGGCGTGACGCAGTCGGATATTGCAAACAACAGCACGAAAGTATTCCAGCAAATCTCAAAGTCAATTGATGAAACCTCAAAGAGTCTTGATGATGCAAAAAAGAACGTCAAGGACAACCTGGACAGCGTTATTGCATATCAGTCTCAAATCAAGAACTATGAGGATATGCAGGAGGCTCTTGCATCTGGCAACACGGACGCAATTGCAGAATGCAACACAAAATTGCTGAACAATCTGCAGACGGCGGAAACCGGAACACGGGAAACGCTTCAAAAGCAGATGGACGATGCTCGTGAATACTGGGAGGATTTAAAGAAAAAATACGACGATGGCGTTGCAGGAATCAGCAAGTCTATGGTCGACGCCGCCTATCAGACATACGTTATCACAAACCAGGAATTCAACGATTTCAAATCAAACGCCACAAGTGCCGGATATGACGGTGCTGCGAATTATGCGAGTGCTTTTTCTTCCGGTATGACGGATAACTCGTATCAGATCACAGATGCTCTCGGAAACATTTCCAAGATGCTGTCGGCACAGGCGGCAGAGCTGTATCAATGGGGCATGGACAACGGGTACAACTACGCTGCAGGGCTTGCCGCAGGTATCAACGACACCGGAAACACGCTGGCGGCAGAAGAAGCGTCAAAGGCGTTGGCAAACGCTGCAACCAACAGCACACGCAGCACATGGGACGAACACTCTCCATCTAAAGTTGCAAAAAAACTCGGTGGCTACTACTCTGAGGGACTTGCAGAGGGTATCCGTGATGGCTCTGGCGAAACCTCGGTTACCGCAGAACAAATGGCGCAGGACGTCATCAATGCGTCACAGCTGCCGGTCAGCCCGTACAACGAGATCGTCTATCCGGTGCAGCAGTCACGTGCGGCAGAGCAGACACAGATGCAGGAAAATCCATCGGCGCAGTCTGGCGGCGACTGGGTATTCCCCATCTATCTTGCGCCAAATACGCACGTCTGGGATACGGTTGTCGTAAGTGCAAAGGACCGTGCAAACGCAATCAGCGGCGGCACAGAATTCTGACAGAAAGGGAGCGTACAAAATGCAGAAATGTGATCTGTATTATAACAGCCCGCTGCCGTCCGGCGAGGACAAACTGTATCTTGCTGTGATGGACTTGGTGCAAGTCGGTGATACGTCAACAGATGCTGAGCCAGATGTTGAGCGTGACAAGAACGAGGACGGCAGCTATACAACGTACATCCGGCAAAAAAACGCTGTAAGCGCAACGATACAGCTCGAAGGGACGTGCGACAGCATTGCCAAAGCGTCTGACGCTCTGAAAAGCGGTGAGATCTGTATCGGCGGCGCAATGCTTAACGGTGTGCCTCTTGACAATCTGCATGGCATCTATTGTTATGTTGACGGCAAGGCAACGCTGACGATCAATTCCCCGAAGTGCATTGCGGATATTGCAACGCTGTCAATTCCTGTGATCGTGCGTGGTATTGTGGAGCCGCCTGCGCAGTATATCTCCACTGAGGGTGTGCCTGGCGTGTATTTCGGGAACACCAGTACATTAGGTGCCGGTGATCCGGAACATCTGATTAAGCTTGCGGACTGCCGGTATATCGGCGGAGGAGAGTATATATATGACCGACCTGTTGATATTGCGCCACAGACAGAACACGTTGAGTGGGTTGCCGCATTCCTGTGCGGCGAAATCGAAACACAGGGTACACCGTCGCCGTCGTTCTGGCTGCGAAAAGCCGGCGAAGAAGAGTACACACGGCAGGCGTGGAAATTATCGAAAGAACTCGACCCGGAAAATTACTACGAAGTTCCAATTGGAGAATACGAGGCAATGCTCAAAATTGACACGACCGGATCAAACAGTCCGTTGAAACCGTTTACACTCTATTTCCACGGAAGGGGGTATACACTAAATGGCACTTGAAGAACACGCTGAGCTTGTGGTCAAAACCAAAAACGGCGAAAGCTACACGATTGCAGAATCAAGAATCGTAAAGGGCAGCTTAACTGCATCCAGTTCCTGCTCCAGCGGCGGCGGTATCCCTGCCGGCGCCTGCAATATTGGTACTGCGTCAGTTGCGTTCCGTGCGCCGTCCGGGCTGACATACAAGAAGTTATATCGTGCAACAGTTGAGATATACGCATGGTATCAGGGCTACAGCAAAGAACTGTACGGAACCTATAACGTATCATCTGCAGAAAACAACTACGGTGTGTATACGCTGTCATTGTCCGATAATATCAGCCTGCTGGATGAAAGCTGCTATGCTGCAAACGACACAGAAAACGCAGAAAACTGGCTGTACAGCCAGATGGCAGGACGTTGGAACGTGCCGTCTGTTATCCTCAATTATATCTGCAACGCTTACAACGTCCCGCACTACAATGCTGCGGAAAACGAAAAGTTTGTTCCGGATTCCGGCAACACTGCGCTGTCAACAGGTGTGTCCAGTGAGTGCAGCGTAGAATCGGTTAAGGATTTTGCCAATTACCTTGCGGAATATCTTGGATGCTTTATTGTTGCAGCTCCGGATGGGAGAGTGCGATTTTCCAGGTTGGGCGAACGGGAGTACAAAACCGAGCTAAACAAATCAAACATATCCCGTGGTACGCTGCAGAGATCGCCGTATTATGTGCATCCGTCTGTGTGGAAAGTATCATTTGACAGCGGCTACGGGTCAAGCTGGTATGTGTCCTCTGACCTGCCGGACGATGCAGCGCCGTTGTCGATCAATATCACGAACAACCCGTTCTGGCAGGTGCAGGAGGACAGGGTTCCGGCAGATATCTACGGCGGAAAAGTCACGCAGATGATAAAATATATGTGGGATTATCTGTACAATGCTGCCGTCAAGAAAGATGGGAACACGGTAGAATATATGATAAATCCATTCTCCTGTACCGTCCATGTGCCGTATCATTTTCGGATCGGCGATATTGTCACGGTAAGAGATTATGTCAATGGCGATGTGTTCCGGTCTTATCTGACCGATATTACGTGGACATTCCGGGGCGGTCAGCAGATCTCCTGCGCCGGTGATGATACACGTACATTATCTGTCGGGACATCCAGAAGTGCTGCGAAAAAGTCAAACGACTACAGCAAGTATCTGTACCGCAAAAGCAAGACTGGCAGCAGCGGCGGCGATACAAACACGTACACAAAAGCAGAGATCGACGCAAAGGACGGTACGATACAGGCAGCAGCCGACAAGGCACAGGCGACCGCAGACGGCGCCGTGTCCGTGAACAACACGCAGAACACGCAGATCTCTGCTCTGCAGAAGTCGGCGCACTCACACAGCAACAAGGACGTGCTGGACAAGATAGAGCAGCCGTACACCACGGCGGAACGGGATAAGCTGTCGGGGTTGGAGAACTATGTGCATCCGGCACATACTGCCTACAACAAGGGTATGTATAAGGTTGCAGTTGATGACGAGGGTCACGTGACTGAGGCTGAGACGATGACAAAAGAAGACATATACAATGCTGGGGGCGTAATCCAAAGCGAATTAACTTTCCAGGACTATATCGGTGATATTCCTCTAGCTTTTATGACCTTATTTTACGGTGGTGGACTCCGCAACATCGCAGAGATTGGGTTTGACCGTAGAGACGATGATGGCAAAAGAAATTTTAGTTTGAAACTCGGTGGGTGGCAAGATAAATCAACCGGTCGGTTGGACTTGATAGATTATATAGGTTGCCAATATACCATAACACCAGATCCCAATAACTCCTATGGCACTCAGCATTATTACTATGTTTTGCCGGCGGGAAAAAGTGGGACAATAGCATTAACTTCGGATATTCCGGATATCTCTGAAAAGCAAGACAAACTGACCGCCGGCACGAACATCACGATCAGCGGTAACACGATCAGCGCCAAAGACACGACCTATGGCAATGCGTCGGCTAGTGCTGCCGGGTTGATGACTGCGGCGGATAAGAAAAAACTGGACGGTATCGCTGCTGGTGCAACCAAGGTCGCGGTAGACAGTGCCTTGTCTGCTACCTCCACAAATCCGGTGCAGAACAAAGCTGTAAAAGCCGCACTGGACAGCAAGTCGGCATCTGGTCATACACATGCGATGATAACAAACAGCGCTCTTTTGGTAAGCGGTGCCAACAACACTGCAAAATGGGTTAAGCTTGGCACGCTGGTATCCTCCGGTAATTTCAGCAATGCCATGATACGTGTATGGAGCGGCGATGGAGCAAATGGTCGTGCGAACCAAAACTCTTCTTTTGAAGTTCAGATCAAGGACGGATGGCAATCCACAGAATCGGCGACAAAAGCGTGTGGCGTTACGGTCTATCGCGTTGACTGTAGTAGTGTCAAAGTCAAAGTGATACCTACAGCGCATGACACATATACAGCTTGGGTGTATTTGCCGTGGACGTACTGGAACGGAAATTATGCCGTATATGGCAAATACAAGTCCTGGACACCTCAGCCGCTGATACAGTCTGATGAGCCAGAAGGCACAGGTGCTGACACAGCCTACTATGACCAGGCATTCTTGACCAGTACCGTAGCTGCCGCCCAAACACTGGTTGACTCCGGCTGGCAAGTTCCAACATTCCCAAGCGGCATCTCTCAGAGCTCTATTAGATACCGCAAGCAAGGGAAGATTGTGTCTGTTACTGGTTATGTTAAGTTCTCGGCATCAATGGCAGCCAAAACAGTGTTGACACTCCCAGAGGGATACAGACCGCCGAAAAAGATACAGCAATTTAACGCCGTTGACAGTTATTCTCAAGCGTCATTCTTGACTGTGATTGACACTGACGGGTCTGTGCGCTTTTCCGGGAAAACGCAAGGATTTTTTGATACAACATCGGAATATCATATCCATTGCACATTTTTTGTGGACTAAAAAAGGAAGTGAACCAAATGGACTGGACAGAAATTATTACCGCAGGCATCGCAGCATTAGGCGCTGTGGGCGGCTCTGCGCTCATGCAGAGTAAGGCGACCGCAGTATTGCAGGTCAAGCTGGACGCACTCAGAAACGATGTAGACACGCTCTCACGGCGTGTAGACAAGCACAACAATCTGATCGACCGTATGACGGTTGCAGAGTGTAAAATCAAAGAACTGGAAAGCGAGGTACAGAGAAATGAAAAATCGTGACTGGAAACAGTGGGCTAAGGCGGCGGCAATCAGAGCCGTCAAAACAATGGCACAGACAGCGGTTGCAGCAATCGGTGTAGCCGCAACCATGCAGGATATCAGCTGGGCAGTGGTCGGCAGTACTGCTCTGGTAGCTGGTATCCTGTCCGTGCTGACATCCGTTGCAGGACTGCCGGAAGTGGGAGGAGAGTAATTATGACGATCACAAACAATTATCTGACGCACAACCGCCCGTACATCAAGAGAGCTAAGACCACGGCGATTGCGGTACACTGGGTTGGCAACCCCGGAACGTCGGCAATCAATAACCGGAACTATTTCAACAGCACCAGCCGCTCCGTGTCCAGCAACTACATTGTAGGGTTGCAGGGCGAGGTGATCTGCTGCATCCCGGATGAGGAAATGAGCTGGTGTACCAACCAGGCAAACAGCTACACGGTTTCCATCGAGACCTGTCACCACGACTGGACCGGGGCGTTCGGCAGTAAGACCTATACCAGTCTGGTGGAGCTGACCGCCAAACTGTGCCAAAAATATCATCTGAACCCACAGCACGGCGGCGTGATCCGGCACTATGACGTGACGGGAAAAGTCTGCCCCAAGTGGTTCGTTCCGGCGAGCAAAGGCGGCTCTGACACGGCAGACGAGGCGCACTGGAAGAAATTCCTGTCGGACGTAGCTGCCGCTATGGGTATCGGAAACGCTGCGGTGTCTAAACCGGCATCCACAAACACACTGCGCTACGACTGGAAACAGGGACAGGCGGTGCGTCTGTACAAGGCCAAAACACAGCTTTTTGCCAACGATACGGCAACCAAGGCAGCCGGCACGCTGCCTGCCGGAACGTATTACATCTACGATGGCAAGCAGTGCAAGTTGGGGCGTTTCCGGGTCACAACACGCAAGGAGTACTGCGGCAAGACACCTGCTGGTAAGTATGTCACGGGGTATGTGAGCGTGGACAATTTTCGGGAAATTTGACGGCAGTATAAGTAAATAACAAGCAGAAAACCGGCGGTACAAAACAGGAAACCTCCTGCTGTACTGCCGGGTTTTTGTTATAAGAAAATGTGCTGTACTATTTCTTGAAAATGTTGGAGATGGCAAGCAATGACGGTGTAAGAATTGTAAGTTCGCATTTTGTTGCATCGCCTCCACCATAACTGCACTTAACCTTTGATACAAAAGGTTAAGTGCTTTTTTTATATCCAAACAGAAAAAGTGCCGAAAATACGTTGGTTTTTGACAAATGCCTGTTCACGTAACGATTCAGTTCGTTGCGTGA
>OODO01001685.1_pt1 | contig 13855 bp, 7 predicted proteins | sample 1671261 | NCBI WGS metagenome assembly OODO01 (sample SAMN06348138, study PRJEB24527) | human gut metagenome | biome: human gut; feature: ankylosing spondylitis patient; material: feces | host: Homo sapiens | place: China | collected 2015-10 | reverse complement strand
TTCCGGACAACGCCCGAAGAAAATTGGGCCGCTCCGTCCAATATCGCCGCGCGGCAAACACGCACGCGCTCCGGATAATCCGCCGCCCGCCGTTCCAGCCAACCCGCCGACCGACTAACCAACCAGCTAACCGACCGACCGGCCAACCGGCCGCAATTCCGGTCAAGGGCGGTCGAAGGCGGCCGAAACCGGTCGGCACGACGCCGTTCGCGCCCCGCCGCTTAAAATTCGACGGTGATTCCCAGCGTCGGGATCAGCGTCCCGCTCGACTGGCCGATGTATTTCATGAGGTAGCGCTGTTCGTCGGCGGGGGCCGCGGGGTTGGCTATGACGCCCGTCGACATCAGTACGTCGGGGCGTTCGAGCCGGCTTGCCGTGACGTTTTGCAGGTCGATGTAGAGGCCCAGCATGCAGCGGCGGAAATAGAAGGTCTTGTCGATGCGCAGGTCGAGCTGCCCGAAGGCCGCGAGCCGCTCCGTATTGTAACGTGCGTAGTCGTAGTAGGGGCGCCCCTGCGCATCCCAGGCCGAGACGAGCGACGACTTCGCCTCGTCGTAAGGGGTATAGGGCGCTCCGCCGATCCAGCTCAGGCGCGCTCCGACGCTCCACGAGCGGGGCAGATCGTAGGTGCCGCTCAGGTTGACCACGTAGCGGTTGTCCCAGGCCGAGGGGACGTAGCGGCCCTGGCCGTTGCGGTACTCGCTGCGGAAGAGCGTCGCCGAGCCGACGAGGTTGATTTTGCCGGGGATTTGCCAGCGAGCCGTCAGTTCGGCGCCGTAGGCGCGGCCTTCGGCCGTCGAAACGAGCGGTTCGGCGCCCACCGTGCCGTAGTCGTCGCCCTTGCAGACGAGCGGAATGCCGTCGGCCAGCGACAGCGGGATGCGGTCGTAGCCTTTGCGGAATCCTTCGATCGAGACGATCAGCCGGTCGCGCAGCCGCCAGTCGATCCCCGCGCTCAGGGCCTTCACCCGCATGTAGCGCAGGCTGCGGTTGACCCACGCGCCGTCGTTGTCGCGCAGTCCGAACGCCGTCAGGGGCGGCAGCTGGTGGTAGATGCCGGCGCTGCCCTTGACCGACCATGCGTCGCCGAGCGCATAGGCCAGCGACAGGCGCGGCGAAAGCTGCCGCCAGAACTGCCGCATCCGCGCCGAGTAGTCGCAGCCGTCGGCACGCAGCCCCGCCGAGGCGGTGAACCGTTTGTCGGACGACTCGTAGGCGGCGGTGAAGAAGAGCCCCCAGCCCGCGATACCGAGGCGGGTGTCGTAGTCGGAGAAGTCCGTTTCACGGCCGTAGAGGCGTTGCAGCGTGCGGTTGGTGTAACGGCGGTAGTTCAGTTCGGCGCCTTCGGTCAGCGTCCATCGTCCGAGCCACGAACGGTTTTCACCCCGCAGCGTCGTCTTCTGTTCGACGCTGCGCAGCCGCAGCATCAGGTTCTCGTCGCTCGATGCGTCGTTGTCGCGGTATTTCAGGTTGCGGTTGTTCAGGTAGTTGTGGCTCAAGGTCACGGTCTGCACGTGGCGGCCCGCATAGTGACGCCACGAAGCCCCCACCGTGAAGGTCTCCTGCCGGATGCGGGGCAGGTAGCTCAACAGGTATTCGGCGTCCTCCCCCTTCTCGTCGACGTTGAGACGCATGTTGTCGAATCCCGCAAGGGCCAGCACCGTCAGCTCGTCGCGCTCCGAAAGGCGTGTCTTGACTTTCGCCTGCCCGTCGATGTAGTTGGGCAGGAAGGGCAGCCCCAGCAGTTTGAACAGCAGTTGCAGGTAGGACTGGCGGATGGAAAACAGATAAGTCGTCTTGCCGCCGATGTGCCCGCTGCCGCTCAACCCCACTTCCGAGGCGCCCAACGTCGCTTTGAAGGTCTGCTTTTCGGCATTGCCGTCGCGGAGCCTGAAGTCCAGCACGGAACTCAACGCCCCGGCCCGGTCGGCGGGAAAAGCGCCCGTATAAAAACTGATTTCGCGCACGAGGTCGGCGTTGACGATGCTCACCGGACCGCCCGTCGCCCCCTGCGTGGCGAAATGGTTGATGTTCGGGATTTCGATCCCGTCCATGTAGAACTTGTTCTCCGCAGGCCCGCCGCCGCGCACGATCAAATCGTTGCGATACCCCACAGGCGAAAAGGCCACGCCGGGATACGAGCGCACGATGCGCGACACGTCGCGGTTCGAGCCGGGGCTTTTCTCGATCTCCCGCAGGCCGATCACCTTCAAACTTACGGGACTCTCCGCCGTGACGCGGAACGGCGACGGACGGACCGTCACGGCCTCCAGCTGCGCGGCATCCTCCTCCAGCTCGACTTCGATAAAGGGCGTGGCGGCCGAGACCATGTATTCGGGCGTCGTGAGGCTCTTGTAGCCCACCGACGAGACCGCCAGCCGCCAGATGCCCGGCTTCACGCGCTCGATGCGGAACCTCCCCAGCGAGTCGGTCGAGGCTCCCTTCTGCTCCTGCCCGGCCAGCACCACGGCGGCATAGGCCACGGGGCGGCGGCTCAAACGGTCGATCACCCGCCCGCTGACGGGATAGGTCCCGCCCTGCGCCCGCACGGCAAACGCCGCGGCCAGGCCGAAAAACAAAACAGCGACTTTCAGGAATTTCATACGGCAAAGATACTCGGTCAGGCGCCTTCCGACGCCGTTTCATCGGTACATTTCGGCAGCAGTTTCAGGTACGAGAGCAGAACCACGTTCATCACGAGGGCGTAGACGATGGCCGGAACGGCCATTTCACCGCTGTCGAAGATCAGCGGCGAGGTGGCGACGGCGATCGCCTGCGCAGCGTTCTGCATCCCGACCTCGATGACGATCGTGCGGCGCACCGCCCGCCGGAGCCGGAACAGGCGGGCCAGCAGCGATCCGCCCGCCATCGCCAGCAGGATCAGCGCACCCGCGGCCAGCCCCAGCACGCCGAGATTCTCCAGAATCGTCGAGGCGTACTGCACGAAGAACACCGCCGCCAGCAGCATCAGGGCCGGGAAGGCCACACGCCCCAGCAACTCATGCACACGCCGTGCCGCCCGGGGCCGCCAATGCCTGAAAAGCGCCCCGCAGAGCATCGGCAGGAACAGCAGGACGATGTTCTGCACCAGCAGTTTCCCGACCGGAAGTTCGATGGCCGCACCGGCATGCACCGCGACGAAACGCGCGGCGAAACCCATCACCAGCGGAATCGTGAAGAGCGTGATGAGGCTGCTCAAAGCGGTCAGCGTCACCGAAAGGGCCACGTCGCCCTTGGCCAGCATCGAAAAGACGTTCGACGAACTGCCTCCCGGACAGCAGGCGACGAGCAACAGTCCCAGAAAATAGACGGGCGGCAGGCGGAAGGCCAGCCCCACGCCGAAGGCGATGAGCGGCAGCAGCGCCAATTGGCCCAGCAGCCCCGCGACAACGGCCGCCGGACGGCGGGCCACACCGGCGAAGGCCTGCCGGTCGAGTTCGATGCCGAGCTGAAACATCAGCGCGATCAATACAGGCAGTACGATCCAGACGGTATTCATAAGCGATGTAAAACGACGATCCCGAGGCGCGGACTTCCCGGCAGCCCGGTTCCATTTTACTGCAAAGGTGGCCCTTTTTTCGGGAATCCGGCCCGTTTTCCGGAAAAAATTGTAATTTTAACCTTTCAATTACGCGAGATACGACGGTTTATGTCCCTGAACACCAAATACGACATCCTCGACAACCGACTGGTCATCCGACGGCTCAACGCCGGGGACCGGCAGTGTTTCGAAGCATGCTACCGATTCTATTACAAGGGATTGTGCAGCTTCGCCTCGCGCTGGGTATCCCTCCCCGTGGCGGAGGACATCGTACAGGACACGATGCTGTACATTTGGGAAAACCGGGACCGCCTGATGGAGGAACTTTCGCTGAAAGGACTTCTGTTTATGATCGTCCGCAACAAGTCGCTGGACCGCATCACCAGCCAGAAGGTCCATTCACGCGTCCACCAGCAGTTGGAAAAGAGATTCGCCGACCAGTTCGACTCCCCGGACTTCTACCTCGGCACGGAACTCGCACGGCTCTACCGCGAGGCGCTCGCGCAACTCCCCGAGCAGACCCGGCGCATCTTCGAGATGAGCCGCTTCCAGGGCATGACCCACCAGCAGATCGCCGCCGAGATGGAGGTGTCGCCCCAGACCGTCAACTACCATATCGGCCAGGCGCTCAAAGTCCTCGGCGTCGCGCTGAAGGACTACCTGCCGCTGATCGCGCTGTTTTTCGAAATGCCCGGGAACAACTGAAACCCCTGCCCCCTGCAACCGACCATATGCAATAAAAACGAAAGCCCGAAAAAAATCGGGTTTTCGTTTAGTAACTATTTCCCCAAAACCGTATTACTGTTAGAAACCGAACTTATGAAAGAGATCGACGACAACCTGCTGACCGAATTTCTCGAAGGAAAACTCGACGAACCCGCCAACCGCGAGATCGAAAACTGGTACGACGCCTCGGAGGAGAACCGCCGCCGGCTCGAAGCGCTCTACTTCGTGCTCTTCGCCGGAGACCGGCTCCGTGCCGCCGCGTCGGTCAACACCGACCAGGCCTTCAGATCGTTGCAGCGGCGCATCGAACTGCGCCGCACGAAAACAAGGCCCCAATGGCGGCAGATCGCGGCGCGCTACGCCGCCATCCTCGTCGCGGGCGTGATCGTCGCAGGCATGTATCTCTACCAGAACCGGCCGGACGACCGCATCTGCACGGTCAGCGCCGAGCGCAGCGACTGCTCGGTGACGCTGCCCGACGGCTCCGTCATCCGGCTCACCCGCAGTTCGCAGCTCAACTATCCGGCCTCGTTCGACGACGGGAACCGCACGGTGCACCTCACCGGCGAGGCCTTTTTCGAAGTCAGCAAGCGCAACGGCGCGCCGTTCACCGTCACCACGGTCCACGACGCCGAAGTCGTGGTCCGCGGAACCAAATTCAACCTGAAAGCCTACGACGACAGCTCCGATGTCGAAACCGTACTGGTCGAGGGAGCCGTCGATTTCCGCGCCGCGGACCACGTCGTGGCCCTGCACCCGGGGCAGAAAGTCTCCTACAACCCCACGGACAACGACCTGACGCTGCAAACGGTCAACGTGGAGGCGGAGCTGGCCGCGCGGCTACGCACGTTCCGCCACGTCGACCTGGCGCAGATCGCCGGGGTGATCGAGGATTTCTACGGCATCGGCGTCGCCTTCCGCAGCGAGGCGCTCAAAAACATCCAGTTCACCGGAACGCTCGACTTCAACATGCCGATCGACCATATCCTCGAAGTGCTGACGCTTTCGACGAACACCCGTTTCAACCGCAACGGCGAAAAAATCACCATTCACAAATAATCCAATCTTAACCAAACCTCTATGAAACAAAAGTTACTCCGTATGCGGCATGCCTGGTATCTACTGGCAGCATGCCTGACACTCCTTATTCCGTGGGGGGGGGGAAATGCAGGCGGCGCCGTCGCCCCAGCAGACTTCGGTCCGCGTTGAAAACGTAACCAGCCTGAAAGGGCTGATTCAGGAGATCGAATCGCAGACCTCCTACCGGATCTCCTACCAGGGCAACCTGGCGGACAACGTCCCCGTAAAAATCGCCAAATCGACGAAATCGGTTTCCCAGCTGCTCGACGAAGCCCTGCGCGGAACCGGCATCACCTACATCATCCGTCAGAACAACATCATCCTGACCCGTGCGGAGGCACAAAGCCCCGCATCCGCAGCCCCGGCCGCGCCGCGAAAACAGCACATCGCGGGCCAGGTGCTCGACGCCGCGACCCGGCAGCCGATCATCGGCGCCACGATCTGGATCAAGGATTCGGCACTCGGCACGAGCACCGCATCGGACGGTTCGTTCGACTATTCGTTCTCCGGCAACTTCGGCTTCGTGACCGTCTCCTACGTCGGTTACCAGACGCAGGAGTTCCCGATCGACCGCATTCCGAAAGTGATCTCCCTTTCGCCGGACAACAACCTCGAAGAGGTCGTCGTCGTCGGCTACGGCGCCCAGAAAAAGGCCAGCATCATCGGCTCGATAGCCTCCGTTCCGGTCAACGACATCAAGATGCCCACGGGCAAGATTTCGAACAACCTGGCCGGACAGCTCGCGGGCGTCATCTCCGTACAGCGTTCGGGCGAACCGGGCGCCTCGTCGACCTTCTGGATCCGCGGCATCAGCACCTTCGGCTCGAACAAGTCGCCGCTGGTGCTGGTCGACGGCATCGAGCGCGACCTCGACCTGGTGGACATCGAGGACATCAAGGAGTTCTCGATCCTCAAGGACGCCGCGGCGACCGCCGTCTACGGCGTACGCGGCGCCAACGGCGTCGTGCTGGTCACCACCCGCGGAGGCATCGTAGGCAAGCCGCAGATCAACATCAAGTTCGAGGCCGGCATGGTACAGCCGACCAAGATTCCCGACATGGTCGACGCCGTCCAGTTCGCCGAGATGTACAATGCGGCGGCCGGATACGACTTCTACTCGAAGAAGGACATCCAGACGTTCCGCGACGGTTCGGACCCCGACCTGCACCCCAACATCGACTGGGTGGATCGGCTCTACAAGGACTACTCGTTCAACCAGCGCGTCAACGTCAACATCTCGGGCGGCGGCTCGACGGCCAAATACTACATCTCGGGCGGCTTCTACAACGAGGACGGCCTGTTCAAGGCCGACAACATGAAGGAGTACAACACGTCGGTCTTCTACCGTCGGTTCAACTTCCGGTCGAACGTCGAGGTCCAGCTCCACAAATACACCAAGCTCAACGTCAATCTGGCCACCACGTTCGAACGCAAGAACAAACCGGGTTCGAGCGCCACCGGCGCCAACGGCATCTGGGGCTATGCGCTCAAGACCGCAGCCAACGCCTTCCCGGACGTCTATTCGAACGGCTACCTGGCCGGCCCGGCGTCGGGACAGGGCGAGAACCCCTATGCGCTGCTGACGCAGACCGGTTACCGCGAAATCTTCTACAACACGGCGCAGTCGCTGTTCGTGCTGACGCAGGACCTGGGCGACTGGGTGACCAAGGGCCTTACCGTTTCGATCAAGGGTTCGTTCGACGCCAAGAACGAGAACAACCTGAGCCGCACGAAAACCTCGCCCCAATGGCTGGCCACCGGCCGCAACGAAGCGGGCGAACTCGAATTCAACCAGACGAAGATCGGCGAGGAGAACCTCACCTACAAGCAGACCAACAAGGGCTACCGTTCGGTCTACTTCGAAGCCGTGGCCAACTGGGCACGCACCTTCGGCAAGCACGACCTATCGGCCATGTTCCTCTTCCAGCAGTCGCAGAAGAACTACGTGGGCGAAAGCGCCAACAACTCGGAAAAAGCGCTTCCCTACCGCCATCAGGGCATTGCGGGCCGTATCACCTACAACTACGACAACCGCTACTTCGTCGAGGGTAACTTCGGCTACAACGGCTCGGAGAACTTCTCGCCCAACCACCGCTTCGGTTTCTTCCCGTCGATCGCCGTGGGGTACGTCGTCTCGAACGAAAAATTCTTCGCACCGATCCGCGACGTGGTCAGCATGGTCAAACTCAAAGCCTCCTACGGTCTGGTGGGCAACGACCAGATCGGCGGCGACCGCCGTTTCATCTACAACGAAACCGTGATCGGCGGCGGCAAATACTATTTCGGCACGACGCCCAGCCAGTACACCTCGGTCCGCCTCGGCGAATTCCCGAACCCCAACGTAGGCTGGGAAAAGGCCAAGAAGCTCAATCTCGGCGCCGACCTCTCGTTCTTCAACCAGTTGAACATATCGGTGGATTATTTCAAGGAAAACCGCGAGGGCATCTTCCTCCAGCGCAAATCCATCCCCATGTACGTGGGTCTGAGCACCAAACCCTGGGTGAACATCGGCAAGATGCGCAACAGCGGCATCGACGCCTCGCTCGAATACCACCAACCGCTCGGCAAGGACCTCCACCTCACCGTGCGCGGCAATTTCACCTACGCACGCAACCGGATCATGGACCAGGACGAGCCTGATTACGCCTATACCTACATGAACCACAGCGGCCAGATGCAGTGGCAGAAATTCGGCCTGGTGGCCGCCGGACTCTTCCAGGATCAGGAAGACATCGACTCGTGGGCCAAACAGAGTTTCGGCGAGGTGAAACCGGGCGACATCAAATACCTCGACCTCAACGGCGACGGCATCGTCGACAACTACGACACGAAGCCCATCGGCTACTCGGACATCCCCGAGATCGTTTACGGATTCGGCTTCTCGCTGCAATGGAAGGCATTCGACCTGTCGGCATTCTTCCAGGGCGTGGCGCATGTCAGCTTCTCGACCCTCACCGACCAGACGCAGGCGTTCGTCGGCCGCAACCTCAAGGAGTCGAGCGTATTCGCCGACCTCTACGGCAACACCTGGACTCCGGAGAACCCCGGCGCCAAATACCCGCGCATGACGACCGGCGCCATCGACAACAACAACCAGCTGTCGACCTTCTGGATGGCCAACGGACGTTACCTGCGCCTGAAGAACCTCGAGCTCGGCTACACGCTGCCCAAACGCATCGCCAACAAGATCGCCATGCAGAGCCTGCGCGTCTACCTCTCGGGTGTGAACCTATTCACGTTCAGCCCCTTCAAGCTGTGGGACCCCGACCTGCAAACCGGAGCCACCAACTACCCGAACAACCGGATCATCAACCTCGGTCTCACGATCGGTTTCTAACCCCTAACCGGCAACAACCATGAAAAACACGATTAAAACATTCGCCCTGTTCCTGACAGCCGGAGCCATGCTCGCTTCCTGCGACTCATACCTCGACCGCCAGCCCGACGAGCCGCTGACTTCGGACAACATATTCAAAAAGCAGAAGACCACGCTCCAATACCTGACCAACATCTACTCCTACCAGCCGGATTACGAAGCTCCCGCCTGCGTGTCGAACAGCAACGACATCCCCTGGGAGGCCAGCTCGGACGAGACCTCGTTCGCCTACCTGGACCGGTCCTACACCCAGATCAACTACAACTCGTGGAACCCATCGCTACACATCTACCGCGACGACACCTACAACACGCCCTATAAGGGCATCCGCGAAGCCAACTACTTCATGCAGAACGTCCACAAGTGCCCTCCGGAGGAACTGAACGATGTCGACAAGGGCTACTACTACAACGAGGCCCGCTTCCTGCGCGCGCATTTCTACGCCATGATGCTGCCCGTCTACGGTCCCGTCTTCCTCATCGGCGACGATCCGGTGGACTTCACGCAGAGCGGACTCGACCAGCGCGAGCGCAACACCTGGGACGAGTGCGTCAACTACGTCGCGAACGAGCTTTGGGAAGCCGCCAAGGGGCTGCCCGACAGCTGGCCCGACATCTACTACGGCCGTGCCACGAAAGGCGCCGCCCTGGCAGCACGCGCCCGCCTGCTGCTCTACTCGGCCCGCAAGCTCTTCAACGGCAACGAACTCTACAAGGGTATCGTCAACAAAAACGGCGACCACCTGTTCCCGACCCAGTACGACGAAAAGAAATGGGAGCTGGCAGCCCAGGCCGCCAAAGACGTTATGAACCTGAACCTCTACTCGCTGGTCGGCGCCGACGGCACGGACCCCTACGCCAGCTTCAACACGCTCTTCACGTCGGTAGGTTCCGGGACCGGCGGCGCTACGGAGAAGATCTACACGCGCATCGCCAGCGGCTACCAGTGGCGCGTGGTCACCACGCCCCCGAGTGTCGGCGGAACGGCCTACGGCGGCTACGGCGTAACCCAGAAACAGGTCGACGCGTTCGCCATGGCCAACGGCCGCTACCCCATCACGGGCTACACCGACGGCGACCAGGCGCGGCCGATCATCGACCCCGACGCAGGTTACAGCGAAAGCGGATTCTCGAAGTTCAAGCACCCGATCTACGGCGACGAACTGGAGACGTTCAAAATGTACCAGAACCGCGAACCGCGCTTCTACGTCAACGTGTTCTGGAGCGGCATGACCTGGCACGGAGCCAACAAGAAAACAGCCAACGTCCAGTTCTATTTCAACGGCAATTCGGGTCCGGGAAAATCGCACAACTATCCGCCGACGGGTTATCTGGCGCATAAGTTCACCAACCCGTCGATCGACACCTCCACCGGCAACTATGGCTACCTGGATTTCCCCGTATTCCGCTATGCGGAGATCCTGCTCAACTACGTCGAGGCGCTTAACGAGTACGATCCGTCGAACGCGGACATCACGCTCTACCTGAACATGATCCGCAAACGCGCCGGCGTTCCCGACATCGAGGAGGTCTATCCCGACGCCGCCGGCGACCAGACCAGGATGCGCGAACTGATCCGCCGCGAACGCCAGGTCGAGCTGTGCTTCGAAAACCTGCGCTATTTCGACACGCGGACCTGGATGACGGCCGAGACGGACAACAACATGCCGGTCTACGGCATGAACATCTCGGCCAAAGACCACAAGGCGAACGGCGAATTCTGGCAGCGCGTCATCTGCAAATACGACGGCGGCCGCGACGGCAACCGCGTCTTCACCAAGCGCTGCTACCTCTTCCCGATTTCCCAGGAAGAACTCGACCGTGTGAAATGCACGCAGAACTACGGCTGGTAAACCCCTCTAATCCGGATAATTATGAAACTGAAAAACATATTGATACCCTTCGCAGGTGTGCTGCTGCTGACCGCCTGCGAAAAAGACCACCGCAACGACAACCTGACCGACCCGCGCGTCTACATCGTCAACAACGGCGTGCAGAACGCAATCTATTACGACGTGGAGGAGACGATCGACTACAACATTTACGCTTACAGCAGCGGCTACTTCGGACAGCCGTCGGAGGTGAAGGTCGTACCCGACCCCGATGCCGTCGAGGCTCTCAACGCCGCGAACGGCTCCTCCTACACGCTGCTCGGCGAGGAGTACTACCAGATCGTCAAGGACACCGGTTCGATCACGGCCGAAGGCCGCCGCGCCACCCTCACCGTCCGCCTCGACTGCAAGGGGATCATGGCGCTGCCCTACATGAACGACTACGTCCTTCCGCTGCGGCTCTCGGCCACGGGAACCGAGGTCAACGAGAAGCTGAACACCATCCTGATCAATCCCCGGATGCAGGAGACCGAGGTGCTGGCCGAGAACGCCGGTGTCGTGGAAAGCGACTTGAGCGCCACCGACGCCAATACGCTCGAATTCACAGCCTACACCGAGTTCAACAACAAGTGGGATTCCGAGATGGAATACGAACACGGCGATGCAGTGCTCGCGGCCTATAACGCCGAGCACGGCACGCAATACATCCCGCTGCCCGAAAGCGCCTACACCTTCACGGGAGCCGACCTGAAAGCCGGCTCGAACAAAGCGGTTTCGACCATCGACATCGACAAATCGAATCTGACGGCAGACCGTTACTACACGCTGGCCGTAAGGCTCAAGAGCAATTCGAAATTCAAGATCGGCGAGAAGAACACGGTGCTTTACCACATCTCGCTGCTCCCGATCTACGACAGCCGCAGCAAGTGGAATCTCGTTTCGTGCAGCTCCTACCAAAACGGCGGCGACCCCGCACGCATGATCGACGACGACCTCTCGACCCGCTGGGAGAGCCGCTACAACAACACCGGAGAGGGCGACATCAACCCCAACGAAGCATCGACCGTATGGGATATGGGCAAGACGTACTACTGGTGCGGCATGACGCTCGTCCGCCGCAGCGACTCCTACGTGACCGACCTCCGCGCCGGCTACATCGAGCTTTCGGACGACGGCAAGAACTGGACGAAGGCCCAGGACTTCGACTTCGGCGACAAGACCAACACGTCGACGACCGGAACCTACGCCGTCGAGCAGTGGACCGTTTCGGGCCGCTACGTACGACTGGCCGTAAATGCCAGCAACCGCAACAAACTGTACTCCGTGTCGGAATTCGTTCCGGTGCTGGCGGAAAAGACGAAATGAACCCGAAATCCAAAATTCCCGAACCGATGAAAAAACCGATTCTGCTTTACCTGACGACCCTCGCCCTGACCGCACTCTGCGGCGGGGCGGCGGCCGGGCAGGCTGCGGCGCAAAGCGCGCCCGACATGTCGAAATACATCCTGACCCCGAAACCCGCCGACACCCCGCGCATCAACGGCGCCCGCGTCTTCGGCGTCCGCCCGGGTTCGGAATTCCTCTACACGATCGCCGCGACGGGCGTCCGTCCGATGACTTTCTCGGCCGAGGGGCTTCCCAAAGGGCTGAAACTCGACCCCGAAACCGGACGGATCACGGGACGCGTAACCGCTCCGGGCGAATATACCGTGCACCTGAAAGCCGCAAATGCGTCGGGCAACTGCGAGCGTAATCTGAAGATCGTCGTGGGCGACGAAATCGCACTCACTCCGCCGATGGGCTGGAACAGCTGGAACTGCTGGGCGCGCGACGTCACGCAGGAGCAGGTGCTCTCGTCGGCGCGCGCGATGGTCGAAAGCGGACTCGCCGACCACGGCTGGTCCTACATCAACATCGACGACGGATGGCAGGGCAAACGCGGCGGCAAACACAACGCGATCCAGCCGAACACGAAATTCCCCGACATGAAGGGCCTTGTACGCGAGATTCACGACATGGGCCTGCGGGTGGGCATCTACTCCACGCCGTGGATCGGGACCTATGCCGCGCATATCGGCAGCTACTCGGACAACCCCGACGGCGTCAACGAGTGGATCAAAAAAGGCCGGCACAACGAGCATTACCGTTATCAGAAAGAGGGCGGCAACTACTGGAAGGACCGGACCGAAGTCTGGCACCTCGGCCCTTACTCCTTCGTGGAGGCCGACGTGAAGCAATGGGGCGAATGGGGTATCGACTACCTCAAGTACGACTGGAATCCGCTCGACTATTACCACGTCAAGGAGATGCACGACGCCCTTCGGACGCTCGACCGCGACGTCGTTTACAGCCTCTCGAACAGCGCACCCTACGGCGACGCCCCGCAGTGGATGCGGTACTCCAACTGCTGGCGCACGACGGGCGACATCCGCGACACGTGGGAGAGCATCAGCAGCATCGGGTTCAGCCAGGACCGCTGGCTGCCCTTCAACCGCCCGGGTCACTGGGCCGACCCCGACATGCTGGTCATAGGCATGGTGGGCTGGGGCCCGAAACTCCACTACACGCAGCTCACGGCCGACGAGCAGTATACGCACATCAGCCTCTGGTCGCTGCTGGCCGCGCCGCTGCTGATCGGCTGCGACATGGCGCAGATGGACGACTTCACACGGAGCCTGCTGACCAACGACGAAGTGATCGACGTCAACCAGGACCCGCTGGGCCTGCAGGCCGTCCCCGTCTGGCAGCAGGGCGACCAGGTGATCTACGCCAAGCACCTCGAAGACGGCTCGATGGCCGTCGGGCTTTTCAACCGGGGCTGGCAGACCGTGAAGATGAACTTCACGCTCCGCATGCTGGGTCTGCGCGGCAGGCAGACCGTGCGCGACCTGTGGCGGCAGAAGGACCTCACGGAGTGCACCGACAAGTTCGAAACGGCCGTTGCGCCTCACGGCGTCGTTCTGGTGAGAGTCTACCCCGGCAACAGCCGCGAACAGGCGACCGGCAAATAGCACGGCCCTGTTTCATAATAAATAAAAGACGGATACGCAGGTATCCGTCTTTTTCTTGAGCGGCATTGCCGCAATGTCGACAGAAAAGCCTTCCGGAACGAATCCGAAAGGCTTTTCTGCTTGTGGGAACAAGCGGATTTGAACCGCTGACCTCCTGCTTGTCGAGCAGGCGCTCTAAACCAACTGAGCTATGCTCCCGGCATAAAAAACCATCCTGTTTTGGATGGTCTCTGTCGTGGGAGCTGAGGGATTCGAACCCCCGACCCTCTGCTTGTAAGGCAGACGCTCTG
>OODO01001661.1_pt1 | contig 14023 bp, 10 predicted proteins | sample 1671261 | NCBI WGS metagenome assembly OODO01 (sample SAMN06348138, study PRJEB24527) | human gut metagenome | biome: human gut; feature: ankylosing spondylitis patient; material: feces | host: Homo sapiens | place: China | collected 2015-10 | reverse complement strand
TAAGGATGGATGATCTACATTCTATATTTATCTGTTAGCTTTGGAAGTCTGGAGTTTTTTATTTTTTTAAATCTAAGTTTGTCCTTACAGGATTTTATCCTTAGTTTTGTGAACTATTTTTTTATGAATTAGAGATATTCGTATAAAAGTATCTTAATATATAAAATTGATTTGAATAAATATGATTTCTATTATAATATGCAGTAGGTTTCAATCCATCTCTAAGGAATTGAAGGATAATATTGAGAATACGGTTGGGGTTGTTCATGAGATTATATGTATTGATAACAGTAAAAGTCAATATGATATATTTAGTGCTTATAACGAAGGGGTCAAAAGGAGCCAATATCCACTTCTATGTTTTATGCATGAAGATATTTTACATTACACTAGTGATTGGGGAAAGCTTCTGATAAATCATTTCAGAGATTTGAAAGTAGGGCTTATTGGAATTTCTGGACCACGTTTTATTAGTCAAATACCGGGTATTTGGTGGGGACCTGGAAGTACAGATGCAGGAAAGGATGCAATTTGCCAGTATTCTATTGACACTAATAGAGCTGATCCAACCATTACTTATAATACTTGCTTTAAACCCATTGCAGATGCGAATGCCATAGAAGTGGTAGCAGTGGATGGATGTTTTTTTTGCATGAGGAAATCTGTTTTTGATAAAATAAGATTTGATGAAATAAATTACAAAGGATTTCATTTTTATGATCTTGATATCTCATTGCAGGTTTATATGCTGGGACTGAAATCATTATGTGTATATGATATTCTAATAGAGCACATTAGTAATTCAAAGCTAGATAATGAATGGCTGACTAATGCACGAATATTTTTCACAAAATGGAAAAACTGTCTGCCGATAGTAAGTTATCCAGTGTCAGCAAAAGAAAGAAGAGTTTTAGAGAAGAACAATCTTCAAACTATGAATTATATTATTAATGAGAATAATCGAAAGCCTAGTCATTATTATAAATTCTCAGAGAAGCTATATTTATTGCGATACTGCTGTGATAAAAAAATGCTTCAGTCACTAATCTATTAGGTAAAATGTGTCACTTTATGTTGAGTGGAGCACGGCTTTTCATTTAAGAAATATTGTTTATCGCTTGTTATTGTAATAAAAATCCTTATATTCGTGTGCAGCGATGCGGAAGCATCGCCTTAGGCATTTCTTCTTATCGTTCATTTTTAATTTCTTTCTACTTTGTGAGTTGTACGTCCGGTAACTACATCAGAGGTCTCTGATTTTACAATAGGTGGTTATACCTTTGAAGTAGGTGGGAAGAATAAATCGCAGAAGCAGGTGCATGATGTGGAGAATGCGTATATCGTGAAAGATGATATTGAGTACGGGATGCGGAATGTGATTCCTCTTTGGACATTTGGTTTTTTATATTGAGATAATATGTATATTTGTACGATGTGAACTTAAACAGATTGAAATATGGGTGGCAAGATTTACCCTATTGGTATACAGAATTTTGAGAAACTCCGTAGAGGTGGCTATTTTTATATTGATAAAACGGCATTGATTTATCAATTGGTGAAAACCGGGAGTTACTATATCTTAAGTCGGCCGCGCCGTTTTGGCAAAAGTCTGCTTATTTCTACGCTTGAAGCTTACTTTCAAGGAAAGCAGGAACTCTTTGAAGGGCTGGCTATGGAGAAGCTGGAAAAAGATTGGGTAAAATATCCTATATTACATCTTGATCTTAATACGGAAAAATACGATACTCCGGAAAGTTTGGAGAATAAACTGAATGGGGCGTTGGTGGAATGGGAGAAGATATATGGCGAAGAGCCCTCGGATAAATCTTTAGCGATGCGTTTTGAGGGGATTATTAGGCGTGCCTGTCAGCAAGAGGGGCAAAGTGTGGTGATCCTAGTGGATGAGTATGATAAGCCGATGTTACAGGCTATTGGTGATGATGTTTTGCAAAAGAGTTTCCGCAATACATTGAAAGCCTTCTACGGCGCATTGAAAAGTCAGGATGGGTGTATCAAGTTTGCTTTGTTGACGGGAGTTACCAAGTTCGGTAAAGTCAGTGTGTTCAGTGATTTGAATAACCTGAATGACATTTCAATGTGGAATAAGTATATAGATATTTGTGGTGTGAGCGAACAGGAGCTATACGATAATCTGGATGCCGAACTTCATGAATTTGCCAATGTGCAGGGAGTGACGTATGAAGAGATATGTGCCAGGTTGAAAGAAATGTATGATGGCTATCATTTCACGCACAATTCCAAAGGAATGTACAATCCTTTCAGTCTGCTTTTAGCTTTTGATAGGAATGAGTTTAAAAGCTACTGGTTTGAAACAGGTACTCCCACTTATTTGGTGGAATTGCTGAAGAAACACCATTACGACCTTCATCGGATGGCCCATGAAGAAACCGATGAACAGGTACTGAACAGTATGGATTCTGAATCTACCAATCCTATTCCGGTGATTTATCAGAGCGGATATCTCACCATTAAGGGATATGATGAAGAATTTGGTATTTACCGTTTAGGTTTTCCTAATCGTGAAGTGGAGGAAGGATTTATCCGTTTTCTGCTTCCTTATTATGCGAACGTCAATAAAGTGGAATCTCCCTTTGAAATCCAAAAATTTGTTCGTGAGGTACGTGCTGGTGATTACGAATCTTTTTTCCGCCGTCTGCAAAGTTTCTTTTCGGATATTCCTTATGAACTAGCACGCGAATTGGAATTACATTATCAGAATGTACTATATATCGTGTGTAAACTGGTAGGCTTCTATGTAAAAGCGGAATATCATACGAGTGAGGGCCGTGTGGATATGGTATTGCAGACCGATAAATTTATCTACATCATGGAATTTAAATTGAATGGTACGGCGGAAGAAGCTTTGCGGCAGATAGAGGATAAACATTATGCTCGTCCGTTTGCAACGGATTCGCGGAAACTTTTCAAGATTGGCGTTAACTTTAGTGTTGAAACAAGAAATATAGAAAAGTGGTTGGTGGAGAATTGATGCGCCTCTGAAATGGATATAAAATATTCATTTCTCATGTTCTCATAAATATGACCTAAGTGTCAGATTGTTAATGGTGTAAGCTATGAGAAATGATTTTAAATTTAGTGTTTCTCATAGCTTTATTCACAAATAGACCTTAATTTGGCTTATTTCTCATACCCGTTGAAATCATTTCTCATAATGCCCCGGAGTTGGTACATAAATAGGCTGTGTGGGTTTGCCTATATTCTGTAAGTTTCCTTGTGCCTTTAGACGACGAATCTGTCTGCTGGCCATGCTTTGGGTAAAACAACAGAGTGACTGCATATTACTACGGGTCAATACAGGATGGGTTGCAAAATAGGCAGTGAGTTTCTTGTCGATCTCTTCTTCTGAAAGAGAAGCCGAATGTGGCTTGTATTTCGAACGTCGTAAGTGACTACTCATACACAAACTCTTTAAATTCCTGTCAGCCTGGAAGTTAATGGATTTTAGTTTCACTTTATCTGCACGGGTGGTAAGCGAGTGCACGGGTTCGGTCGCTTGCAATGTAATCTGGAAATAGCCGATCCCATCCAGATGTACTCGTTCTCCTTCGCATAGGTGGTTGCCCATGCATCTGCTCAATTCCATTAGCATGGCTTCTACTTCCGCTTTTCCGAAAGTGGTTGCCATGTGGATTTCTCTTGCCAATTTTTGAGTAGTCACATGTTGAAAGTTGACTACCCGTGGATGATAACTAGGTTCTTCTCCTTCTTTCTCCGGTTGGGGATTCTTATAAAACTCGAATTGTATTGCCATCTTTGTTCTAATTTAATGGTTGTTTATATATTATGTAATTGATGCGCTTAGTGTATCTTGCCTTTATTCTTTTATTATTTAACTACCAGCTAGTTCGTTCCACTAGAGTGAACGGTTCTTTTCACTCTAGTAGACAGATCTTTCTACTCTAGTGAACAGAACCGTTCACTGTAGTGAAACGATTGAGATCCTCTTTCAAAGATACGACATTATTAACTGAAAAACAAATAATTACACGGTTGTTTACATGTAAATAATAGATGAGGGCTGTGTAAAATAAGGTTGGCCAATGAGCGAAATGAATGGTTGGTATTTGACTATGAGAAATGATCCGGAATACTATGATAAATAGACAATTTTTGAGTAAAAATGAAAGACAAAGTATGAGAAATACCGGATTTAAAAACGTTTCTCATGGTGTACTATGCTGATTTTGTGTGTTTTATCTGAAACTTATGAGAATATGAGAATAAGAATTGCAAATCATTACTAGTGGACGTGCGTTTGGGAGGTGTCAAATTTGTTTATACGGGATATTAACCGTACATTTGTCTGTGGTAATAATCGCCCTACAAACACATGCAGGACAAATAAATTAATTAAGCAATGAGAATAACATTGGTAAGAGACGATGGCAAGGTGAACACTATGCGTACGTTAAGAATCGAACAGCTCGTAGAGCAAATGAAAGTGGAAACCAAAGCACAGTCTGTTTCAAAAATGAGAGAAGTCCTGCCTTTTATGCTTCCGGGTGATAAAAATGACTATGTGCAGAAAGTGCAGAAGGTGATACCTGCAGCGGCCTTTTTCCGCAAAGACGGAATAACGACCATGAGTGAATACAACGGAATTGTGATGATTCAGGTGAATAACTTATCCGGGAATATGGAAGCGGATGAAGTGAAAGAGCGGGTGAGGGAGCTGCCGCAAACTTATTTAGCTTTCACCGGTTCTTCCGGAAAGTCAGTGAAGATATGGGTCCGTTTTACTTATCCCAATGACCTTTTACCGGAAACCCGTGAACAGGCAGAGCTTTTTCATGCACACGCCTATCGGTTGGCTGTGAAATTCTATCAGCCCCAACTTCCTTTTGATATCGAACTGAAAGAACCTTCATTGGAACAATATTGTCGCTGGACTTTTGATCCGGATTTGTATTTTAATCCCGAAGCGATGCCTATTTATATGAAACAACCTGTGGCTATGCCGGGCGAAACCACTTATCGTGAACGGGTGCAAACGGAAACTTCACCATTGCAACGGCTTGCACCGGGGTATGAAAGATGTGATGCGCTTTCTGTTCTTTTTGAAGCAGCCTTCGCACGTGCACTGGATGAGGAGGATGGTTATCAACCGGAAGAAGGTGATAAACAGTCTTTGTTGATAAATCTGGCCGGGTATTGTTTTCGCGCCGGTATTCCTGAAGAAGATACGGTGCGATGGTGTCGGGCGCATTATCGTTTGCCAAAAGATGATACATTGGTTCGGGGGACTGTACGGAATGTATATCGGACTTCAGAGGGATTTGCGAGTAAGAGCAGCCTGTTGCCGGAACAATTATTTGTCATGCAGATGGATGAGTTTATGAAACGGCGTTATGATTTCCGTTTCAACCAACTAACGTCACAAGTGGAATGTCGCGAACGGAATAGCTTTAATTTTTATTTTCTTCCGGTGGATAAACGGTTGATGGCAAGCATTACAATGAATGCACAATATGAGGGGCTTAAACTTTGGGATAAAGATGTCGTGCGTTTCCTGAATTCGGATCATGTACCGGTTTATCAACCTATTGAAGAGTTTCTTTATGACCTTCCTCGTTGGAACGGTAAGGATTATATTGGCAATTTAGCCAAACGGGTTCCTTGTGACCATCCTTATTGGACTCAATTGTTTCGTCGTTGGTTTCTTAGTATGGTCGCACATTGGCGTGGGATGGGTAAGAATCATGCGAATAGCACTTCGCCTATATTGATAGGCCCGCAAGCTTATCGTAAGTCTACATTTTGCCGCTTGATCTTACCACCATGTTTACAGGCATATTATACGGACAGTATCGATTTCAGTCGGAAACGGGATGCTGAACTGTATTTGAATCGCTTTTTATTGATTAATATGGATGAGTTCGATCAGATTGGCATCAGTCAGCAGTCTTTTCTCAAGCATATTCTGCAAAAGCCTGTTGTCAATACGCGACGTCCGAATGCTTCGGCAGTGGAGGAACTCCGCCGGTACGCTTCTTTTATAGGCACAAGTAATCATAAGGATCTGTTGACGGATACTTCCGGCAGTCGCCGTTTTATCGGTGTCGAGGTGACGGGAGTGATAGATGTGGTCCGCCCTATTGATTATGAGCAGTTATATGCACAGGCAATGGCTGCATTGCGGAGTAATGAGCGCTATTGGTTTGATGAAAAAGAGGAGGCGATTATGACGGAGGCTAACCGGGAGTTTGAACAGTCGCCGGTGATTGAACAATTGTTTCAGGTATATTACCGGGCAGCGGAAGAGGAAGAAGAGGGAGAATGGTTACTTGCTGCGGATATCCTTCAACGGATACAAAAAGCAAGTAAAATGAAGTTTTCTTCCGGGCAAGTTAATTATTTCGGACGTCTCTTGCAGAGATTGGGTGTAAAGTCGTTCAGGAAAACGCGTGGGGTTTATTATCATGTGGTGCCTGTTGAGTAGGGATGATGATGAAATAATGTATAGTAGATGGCTTTTATTATTTTATAATAATTATCTTTGCGTAATAACGTGAGATGTATGAAGACTATGATAAGAAATCCTTTTATAACAAGCGGATATGTCTCTGCTGATTATTTTTGCGATCGCCGTTTTGAGAGCGAACAGTTGGTGCGCGAGGTGATGAATGGGAATAATTTGGCTCTTGTCTCTACCCGGCGAATGGGAAAAACAGGGCTGATCCGTCATTGCTTTCAGTTTCCTGAAATTAAACAGGGTTACTATACCTTTTTTATTGATATATATGATAGCCGTTCATTGCGTGATTTGGTCTTTGCACTTAGTAAGGAGATTTTGGAAGTACTGAAACCTATGGGGAAGAAAGCTTTGCATGGCTTTTGGGAATGTGTAAAATCTTTGCAGGCTAGTATCTCTTTTGATGTGAATGGTATGCCTTCTTTGAATCTGGGATTAGGAGATATACAAGCTCCGGCTACTACGCTTGATGAAATCTTCCGGTATTTAGAGCAAGCGGATAAGCCTTGTTTGATTGCTATTGATGAATTTCAGCAGATTACTGGATATGTGGAGAAAAATGTAGAGGCTACTCTCCGGACTTATGTGCAGCATTGTAATAATGCGCGTTTCATTTTTGCCGGGAGCCAGCGACATGTGATGGGGAATATGTTTTTGACGCCTTCCAGACCTTTTTATCAAAGTGTGTCAATGATGCATTTGGAAAGTATTCCTTTAGAAGAATATATTCGTTTTGCAAGTATGCATTTCAAACGTGCAGGCAAAGAAATAGAGGAAAGTGCTGTTACCACAGTTTATCAACAGTTTGAAGGAATCACATGGTATATACAAAAAGTATTGAATACACTTTATGATATGACCCCGGAGTACGGAGTTTGTAAAGTGGGAATGGTGTCAGGGGCTATTCGGCAGATTATTGATTCATTCAGATATACTTATTCGGAAATTCTTTTTCGTTTGCCGGAGAAACAAAAGGAACTGCTAATTGCTATCACTAAAGAAGGAAGGGCTAAAGCTCTCACTTCCGGCACTTTTATTAAAAAATACAAACTGGCTTCTGCTAGTTCAGTTCAGGCAGCACTAAAAGGGTTGCTGGAAAAGGATTTTGTGACTCAGGAAATGGGTATTTGTCAAATATATGATCGTTTCTTGGGTATTTGGCTGAAAGAGAATTATTAAGTCATATTTCATTTATTGAAGAGGGCTTTTCGATAAATCGCGTTAATAATTAATAGAAACTGCTGCCTGTTAATCTGTTTTATTGTATCTTTGCGGTCTTAACTTTTTTAATGGTAAATAATGAAGGAATTTCTACAACTAATGCGACGTTTTGTGTCGCCTTATAAGAAGTATATCGGCTGGGCTATTTTGCTGAATATTTTGTCTGCTGTATTCAATGTGTTCTCATTTACTTTTTTGATTCCTATCTTGAGTATTCTGTTTAAAACAGAAGGAGCAGATAAGGTGTACCATTTTATGGAATGGGGTAGTGGCGATTTAGCAGATGTTGCCAAGAATAACTTCTATTATTACATCTCTCAGATGATTGTGGATAATGGTCCCACTGTAGCTCTTATTTTCTTGGGACTATTCCTGATGGTGATGACATTGTTTAAAACCGGTTGTTACTTTGCTTCTTCAGCCGTGATGATTCCATTACGTACAGGAGTGGTACGTGATATTCGTATTATGGTGTATGCTAAGGTAATGCGTCTGCCGATGTCTTTCTTCTCGGAAGAAAGAAAGGGAGATATTATAGCTCGTATGAGTGGTGATGTGGGAGAGGTGGAAAACTCTATTACCAGTTCATTGGACATGTTGATAAAGAGCCCTATCATGATTATATTGTATTTTATAACATTGATTGCTACCAGCTGGAAGTTAACTCTTTTCACCGTTTTGGTATTACCGGCTATGGGCTGGCTGATGGGTAAAGTCGGAAGAAAACTAAAGCGTCAATCACTGGAGGCACAGGCTAAGTGGAGTGATACGATGTCACAATTAGAAGAAACACTGGGAGGCTTGCGCATCATCAAGGCTTTTATTGCGGAAGATAAAATGATTAACCGCTTCACCAAATGTAGCAACGAGCTCCGGGATGCGACAAACAAGGTTGCTATACGTCAGGCTATGGCTCATCCGATGAGTGAGTTCTTAGGAACGATTCTGATTGTAGCTGTATTGTGGTTTGGAGGTACATTGATTTTAGGAAAGAATGCAACCATCGATGCTCCTACATTCATCTTCTATATGGTTATCTTATATAGTGTAATCAATCCATTGAAAGACTTTGCTAAAGCGGGATACAACATTCCGAAAGGGTTGGCTTCCATGGAACGTGTGGACAAAATCCTGAAGGCAGAGAATAAGATTAAGGAAATTCCGAATCCGAAACCGTTGAAAGGTTTGAATGATAGAATCGAATTTAAAGATATCTCTTTCAGCTATGATGGTAAAAGAGAGGTGTTGAAGCATGTAAACCTGACAGTTCCCAAAGGAAAAACAATCGCACTGGTTGGCCAATCGGGATCCGGTAAATCTACATTAGTCGATTTGTTGCCGCGTTACCACGATGTGCAGGAAGGTGATATTACCATTGACGGAACAAGTATTCGTGATGTACGTATTGCAGATTTGCGCAGTTTGATTGGTAATGTAAACCAGGAGGCTATTCTGTTTAATGATACATTCTTCAATAACATTGCTTTTGGTGTGGAGAATGCGACAATGGAACAAGTAGTAGAGGCGGCGAAGATTGCCAATGCGCATGATTTCATTATGGAGAAACCGGAAGGATATAATATGAATATCGGTGACCGTGGCGGAAAATTGTCCGGTGGTCAGCGTCAGCGTATCAGTATTGCGCGTGCTATTTTGAAGAATCCTCCGATTCTGATTCTTGATGAGGCTACTTCTGCTTTGGATACCGAATCAGAACGTCTTGTACAGGAAGCGTTGGAACGTTTGATGAAAACACGTACGACGATTGCTATTGCCCACCGTCTTTCTACGATTAAGAATGCAGATGAAATCTGTGTACTGTATGAGGGTGAGATTGTGGAACGTGGTAAGCATGAAGAACTCATAGAGTTAAACGGTTACTATAAACGTCTGCATGATATGCAGCAGTTGTAATTCTTGATATTGCAATGATATTATTAAGTTTTGATACAGAAGAATTTGATGTACCTCGTGAGCATGGTGTAGACTTTCCGTTGGATGAAGCAATGAAAGTGTCAGTCTATGGTACAAATCGGATACTGGACTGCCTGAAAAACAACGGGGTGAAAGCTACTTTCTTTTGTACAAGCAATTTTGCAGAAAATGCGCCGGAAGTGATGCGGCGCATTATGGACGAAGGACATGAAGTTGCTGCGCATGGATGTGACCATTGGCAGCCACAGGCTTCGGATGTCAGTCGTTCAAAAGAAATTCTGGAACGTCTTACCGGCAGGACGATACAAGGTTATCGCCAGCCGCGTATGTTCCCCGTATCAGATACGGAACTTGAACGGATGGGGTATGTATATAACTCCTCATTGAATCCCGCATTTATCCCCGGAAGATATATGCATTTGTCGGAGCCCCGTACCTGCTTTATGACGGGTAAGTTACTTCAAATCCCGGCTTCTGTAACTCCGTGGATTCGCTTCCCGCTATTCTGGTTGTCTTGTCATAATCTGCCGATGTGGCTGTATCAACTCCTGGTAAACCGGGTATTGAAGCATGACGGATATTTTGTGACTTATTTCCACCCGTGGGAATTCTACCCGTTGGGTGAACATCCTGAATTTAAGATGCCTTTTATTATCCGCAATCATTCCGGTAAAGGAATGGAGGAACGTTTGGATGTGCTTATCCGCAAACTGAAAGAAAAAGGATATGCTTTTATGACTTACTCGGAATTTGCACAGATAAAACTGGCTGAACTAAATAAACCGGACGAAAAATGATAAAATTGGCTATTGTATCCCCCTGCTATAATGAGGAGGAAGTGTTGGAAGATTCGGCCGCCCGTTTGACAGCCTTGTTTGATGAGTTGGTGGCGAAAGAAAAGATCAGTGCCGACAGCTTTGTGCTCTTTGTGAATGATGGCAGCAAAGATCGTACATGGAGCATCATTAAGAAACTGCACGGAACGAATCCTTATATAAAAGGAATGAATCTGGCACGGAACGTGGGACATCAGTATGCGATCATGGCCGGTATGATGACCGCTAAAGACTGGAGTGATGCCGTTATTACCATTGATGCCGATTTGCAGGATGATCTGAATGCGATTGAGGAGATGGTCGATGCCTATATGCAAGGATATGATGTTGTATATGGAGTGAAAGTATCCCGTCAGGCAGACCCCGTGTTGAAACGTCTTTCTGCAACAGCCTTTTATAAATTACAGCACAGGATGGGAGTGGAGACTATCTACAATCATGCGGATTTTCGTTTTCTAAGCCGGAGAGTGCTGGAAAAGTTGTCTCATTATCAGGAACGCAATGTCTATCTGCGTGGTATTATCCCGTTGCTGGGTTTCCCTTCTACTACGGTAGATGATGTGATCCGGGAACGGACAGCCGGAACTTCCAAATATACAGTGAGAAAGATGTTCAGTCTGGCTTTGGACGGGATAACCTCTTTCTCGGTAAAGCCCATTTACGGAATTGTTTATCTGGGAGGTATCTTTGTTTTTATCAGTATTTTGATTGGAATCTATGTTCTTTACGCATTGATTTCGGGTACTGCGGAACATGGCTGGGCCTCTTTGATGTTGTCTATCTGGTTTGTTGGCGGGGTTGTTTTATTATCCATAGGAGCTGTCGGACTGTATATTGGCAAGATTTATAAAGAGGTAAAACGTCGTCCGCTCTATAATGTGGAAGAAGTGTTGTACGATGATCAGAATAAGTAAGGCTATACTTGAGAAGCACCCGGATTGGCGGGATAAGTTCTGGCAATTTGTTCGTTTTGGAGTTGTCGGCACTATATCTTCAGCCATTCATTACGGCGTATATTGCCTGGTCTTGTTGGTTGCGAATGCCAATATCTCCTTTACGGCTGGTTATGCTGTAGGATTTGTCTGCAACTACTTCCTGACTACTTTCTTCACCTTTCGTTCCAAACCATCCTCGCATAATGCGATCGGCTTTGGTTTTAGTCATCTGATTAATTACCTGCTTGAGATCGGCTTACTGAATCTCTTCCTCTGGATAGGGGCGGGTGAACTGCTTGCACCGATACTGGTAATGATTATCGTGGTGCCTATCAATTTCCTGATTCTTCATTTCGTTTATATCTATAAAGGGAGGAAATAACACTATTCAATCCCTTTCATTTAATTCATAAAAAGAAAAGGCTATTATGAAACGTTTTCTAAATCTTATTGTATATATACTTACCATACATGTTTCGGCTTTACTGATCGCAGGACTGTTTCGCCTGGTACTTTTTATCTCATCTTATCATCAGTTGACCTCTGAAGCCTTGTCGGATAAGACACTTCCGATGCTTGCTTTTGTGCATGGTGTCTGGTTTGACAATGTGATAGGCTGTTACATACTTCTGTTGCCTCTGGTAGTTGCGGTGGTATGTGGAGTTTGCAACTATTATGGGAAAGCGTTGTTCCGTTTCTTTACGATCTTTTTCAGTGTCTTTTATGGATTGGTTTATTTAATCAGTGCGTCGGACATTCCTTATTTTGCCTATTTCTTTAAACATATCAACTCTTCCATATTCGAATGGTTCGGTTATGCGGGAACTACCGCCGGAATGATATTGGGGGAAAGTGCCTATTATCTGTCCATCGGATTATTCCTTCTCTTTCTGGCCGGATTCGTAGTTTGGCTTATCTATCTGGCACGTTATTTCCATCATCGTAGCCTTACCATTTCCGCTCCGTTTCCTTATTGGAAGCGAGGAGGGGCGGTTCTGATCGGTGCTTGCTTAATCGGACTCTGCATCTTTGGAATCCGGGGGCGTACAGGCTATAACCCGATCAAAGTAAGTGCGGCATATTTCTGTCAGGATGCTTTTCTCAATCAACTGGGAGTAAGTCCTACTTTTAACCTGCTGACGAGTGTGATGGATGATATGAGACCTGAAAATAAATACTTGCATCTGATGGATGAACAGGAAGCCATCACCAAGGCGCAAGCTCTGCTCAACCGTCCGGGAGATGCGAATGTTTCCCCGTTGGCTGTTTATAGGCATGCTGCAAAAGCGGATAGCGTGCAACAACGCCGTCCTAATGTCGTCTTGATTATGATGGAGTCTATGTCCGCCAAGTTTATGAAGCATTTCGGGCAATCGGAGACTTTGACTCCTTTCCTGGATAGCCTGTATACCCGTTCTATCAGTTTCCGCAATTTCTATTCGGCAGGAATCCATACGAACCATGGTTTGTATGCCACCTTGTATTCTTTTCCGGCTATGATGAAACGGAACCTGATGAAAGGCTCTGTCATTCCCCGCTATTCGGGACTGCCTACCGTACTGAAAGAAAACGGCTATTACAACCTTTTCTTTATGACGCATGAAGGACAGTATGATAATATGAACGCTTTCTTCCGGACGAACGGCTATGATGAAGTGTTTTCACAAGAAGACTATCCGGTTGATAAGGTTGTGAATAGCTTTGGAGTGCAGGATGATTTCTTGTATGACTATGCAATTCCGGTATTGAATCAGCGGGCTGCCACCGGACAACCGTTTTTTGCTACTTTACTGTCCATCAGTAATCATCCGCCGTATGTGATACCTCCTTTCTTCCATCCGAAAACAAGTGAACCGGAGATGCAGATCGTTGAGTATGCGGATTGGGCTTTGCGTCAGTTCTTTGAAGAGGCGCGTAAACAACCCTGGTTTGATAATACGATATTCGTATTGGAAGGAGATCATGGCAAACTGGTGGGAGACGCCGAATGTGAACTACCGGAATCTTATAATCATATTCCACTGATGATTTACTCCAGCCGTATTCAGCCGGAAGAGAAAACTGCATTTGGCGGTCAGGTAGATATACAGCCAACAATATTAGGGCTGTTGAATATTGATTATCTACAGAATAATTTTGGAGTGGACTTGCTGAAGGAAGAACGTCCCTGTATGTTCTATACTGCTGACAATATGGTGGTGGGACGCAATGACACGTTACTCTACCTTTATAATTACGAGACTCAGCAGGAACTTACTTATGATATCGGTAACGGCAAATTGAATGCTGTTCCGATGGATGATAGCTTTTTTCCTTTGAAAGAATATAGTTTTTCCATGCTCCAGTCAGCGGAATATCTGGTGAAGCATGGAAAAACAGTGAATTCATCCGAGACTACTTTTTGATGAATTTGTATATCTCGGCAGTCTGGCGAAGAACGGGTTTGGGTGATTGATAGATCCGTTCGAACTGGTAGCCTTCCTTTTCGAACTCGGGAAGATTCCGTTCCGCATCCTGCATTCCTATTAGCAGGAACCCTTCCGAAGGACGGTCTTTGTAGAAATTTCCGATCCGGTTTCCCA
>OODO01001650.1_pt1 | contig 14103 bp, 12 predicted proteins | sample 1671261 | NCBI WGS metagenome assembly OODO01 (sample SAMN06348138, study PRJEB24527) | human gut metagenome | biome: human gut; feature: ankylosing spondylitis patient; material: feces | host: Homo sapiens | place: China | collected 2015-10 | reverse complement strand
CGTCTGACTACATCGACAGCAAGGAATATTTTAGCTGGGAGCGTTACTTTACGGCGCTTCTGACGGAGAAAACGGCGGGAACATATCTGAATTATACCAAGAAAACGCTGAATGAGGCCTATCTGAGGGATGGTGTGAAAAACGCGATTTTGGGACAGATGCAGAAAGTCGAATTGAAATAAAATCAAAAGAAAGTGGAATCGTAATGAGGATACAGTATACATTAAAGGTTTATCCGGCAGGGCTTGGGCGCAGCGTATACAGAACGATAACCATCTGTGGTACGGATACACTGGATCAGCTCTGCATGGCGATTTTGAATGCATTTGGTTTTACGGCAGAGCATCTGTATGAATTTTGCATGGACAACAAGATGTACAGCGAAGACTGCTATCGATTCAATCCGATGGAAGATGACCTGTTTGACGAAGATGATGCAGAAGGAACCGATATTGCATTAGATGAACTGGGGCTGATCGAAGGACAAAAATTCTCGCTCCATTATGACTTTGGCGATGATTGGATGTTTGCCATCCGTGTGATGAAAATAGAAGAAGTAAAAAAACATCGCAAGCCGATGCTGCTCAGTTCAAAAGGAAGCGTTGAGCAGTACCCGGAGGGAGAAGAATGATGTCCAACGCTCTGTAATTTTGGCACCCGCCCAGGCTGCGATCAAGAACCCCCGCAAGTAATCGCGTGAGGGCTTGAGAAAGCACGAATAAAGCATAATGAACCGCCTCGGTTTCCGAAAGAGGAAGCCGGGGCGGTTTTTTGCGCTCACGGAGGGGCAGATGAAAAACACAGTATGAATATATACAATATAAAAATGAATATATGCTAAAATTTCGGGAAAATACTTGCATTTTCATTAAAATGGGTGTATTATGACACCTGCCGACGAAATGCCGACAATCAACAAGAGAGGGATCGATACTATTATGTCTTTGAAGAAGAAAATTGCTGCGGCTTTCATCGCCTGTGCGATGACGCTTGCCGTGGTTCCTTCCGCCTTCGCCTGCACGGCACTCTATGTCGGCAGCGACCTCACCGAGGATGGCACCACCATGTTTGGACGGATCGAGGATCTGGGCACCAACGATTACAACAAGCTGTTCAACATCAGCCCCGCCGGGAAGCACACCGCGGGCGAGGTGTACGAGGGCTGCTACGGCTTTACCTACACCTTCACCCACGACAGCTACCGCTACACCGCCCGCCGGGACGACAACGGTCTGGGTGTCTGCCCGGACTGCGACAGCACCCACGAGCACACCCCCTATGAGGAGGCCGGTACCAACGAGAAGGGCGTCATGGTCTCTGCCACCGAGTCTCTCTACGGCACCGACGCCGTGCTGAGCGTAGACCCCTATGTGGACAACGGCATTGAGGAAGCCGAGATCACCACGGTGCTGCTGAGCGAAGCTTCCACGGCCCGCGAGGGTGTTGCCCTGCTGACCTCCATCTACGACAACGCCGGTGCAGCCGGCGGCTCCGGCGTGTTCATTGCCGACCAGAACGAGACCTGGTTCGTGGAGAACCTGACGGGCCACACCTACCTTGCCCTGAAGCTCTCCTCCAGCGTGGTCTTCATGCAGCCCAACATCGCCGCTATGGGCAAGATCGATCTGGATGACACCGACCATGTGGTGGCCTCTGCCAACCTGATCTCCGTGGCCCAGAAGGCCGGTACCTTTGTGGGCGACGCCGCTGCCAATGTCATCGATCTGGATGCCTCCTACAACGGCGACATCGCATCGGACCGCATGGCAGCCGGCCTGAACTACCTGTACGGCACCGACACCTTTACGAAGGACAACTACAGCGAGACCGACTTTGCTATCAGCAACGTCGGCGAGAACGGTGCCATCGTTCCGGTCTACTCCAACATCCAGTTGACCAAGAAGTTCTCGGTGGAGGATTCCATCCACTTCTTTCAGACCGAGCCCATCGGCAAGACGGGCAATGTGGAGACGCATCTGTTCCAGGTGAGCGCCACCGGCGATCTGAACACCGCCATTACCGAGTGGACCGCTTTTGACGACGACGTGTACAACGCCTTCGTCCCTTACTATCCGATGCTGACCACCGACACCGCAGATGTCTACAAGGTCTCGGTCCACACGGTCACCCGCTCCGACGAGCAGCCCACCGAGGGCGTCTGGTATCAGGATGCCAAGGGCCGCTACTACACCTACCCGGACGACTGGACCGACTCCTTCTACGGCGTGCGTGACGCCCTCTCCAACCTGCTGACCTACGGCAGCAATGGCAATCAGGTCACCGCAAAGGATCGGGCAGCAGCCAAGGCCAGCTATGCCGCGCTCCAGCAGGAGATCATGGCCGACTACGCCGATATGAAGGCCGCCGTTGCCGCCGCCGACACGCTTGAGGCCAAGCAGGCTGCCGCCACCAACGCCAGCAATGCCATGAGCCAGAAGGTGTACAACACCACCCTGAAGATGTACAATAAGCTCCAGGCCAAGACGGCCGCCCGGGCATGGGTCAGCTCTCTGCTGCACTGAGGCTTTGCAGCGCCTGAGGCGTTTCCCATAAAACCGCAGCGCCCCCGGTTTCCATGACAGGAAGCTGGGGGCGTTTTGTGTATGACTGCTCCTTGCAAACGCCGCCCATTCGTTTTATATGACAAGGCAAAACTGCCGGAATTCTATAAAAGCCAAGCATACAATAAGGTTCACCGTCAGTTTTGGCGGTGAGCCTTATCATATCATAGCACCGTCTGCTTTTTTGTCGTTTTGGCGCAGAAAAAGTCCCATGAGACCGGGGACGGCAGTACGCCGTCCGGGTTCCATGGGGCTTGTTGTTTGCAGGGGGGGAAGCGGCGTTACCGCAGATCCCGCAGCCGGGAGGCGGGGAGATGCGTCTTCAGGCAGTCCCACACCGCGTCCCGCTCCTCGCTGTTGACAAGGTAGGCTTGGGTCTGCTGGACGTAAAGGTACACGGCGTCCGGGGTGCGGTAGGCCACGTGAAGGTCCTGCCACGGGTACTGGTGGCTGGGCTGGGGCTTGTCCTGTTCTCCGGCCATCCAGACGGAAAGGCCTGCATCGTCCAGCCGGAGGCGGTAGAAGGGCCGGGGGAGGCCCAGCTTCTGGATCGTGGTGCGCAGGTCCCGGAAGAAGGTGTAAAAGTACACTGCCGGGAGCCCCAGCGCCACCATAGCCAGCACTACCGCCAGCAGGGAAGCCCCCTCCCGCACTCCCACCTGCGACAGGCAGATGCCGGAGGACCCCAGCAGGATGGCGGCGAACAACAGGGGCCGCTGCCAGCGCTTTTGGTGGTGGAACAGGTCGAAGGAACGGAATTTCTGGAACGATTCGGCGTCCATGGTGACAGAGGTCGTAATGGGCTGCGACATAGACAAGCATCTCCTTTTTTAGTCATAGTACCATATTCTTTTTCAGCAGGCAAGGGAAATCTTGCACAAATGGCCCAAAACGTGGTAGAATAAAAATATCTATGGGGCAAAAAACAAGCCGGGGAGGGGAAAACCTTGCATCGACAAAGTACGCTGAAGCAGCGGATGGTGCTGTGTCTGACGGCATTTTTTGCCGCGCTGGCGGTTCAGATCGTTCTGAGCTTTTACCAGTCCGGCACGGTGCTGCGGGAGCTGGACGACCAGATGGGCAACTTCAACGCCATCAGTCGCTTTCAGAACGGGGTGGAGCGCAGCCTTACGGCGTTGGACGACTACCGCTGGGAGTACGGCGACACCGATGCGCTGCTGGCAGAGCTGGACAGTGCCTTTTCCGTTACCAATGCGTGGCTGTGGCGCATCAACGGCAGCCTGGACACGGTGAGTGAGGAGCAGTACCTGCTGTACAGTGCCGTCTGCACCACCTATGACAGCTACACCGCCCTTGTGGAGGAGCTGCGGGCTGAGATCGCCGCCGGGCAGGACGCTGCGGCGGCCCAGCTCTACTACGAAAAAGTCTCGCCCTGCGGCGGCTATCTGCGGCAGTACGCCCAGCAGCTGCTGAACACCGCCATCTCAGACGCACAGAGCACCTACACCACGGTGTCGGCCCTCAGCAGCCGGGTCAAGTGGGCCCAGACGGTGGTGGTGGGGCTGTGCCTTGTGCTGGGTCTGGTGATGGCATGGTCCCTCATGCGGCTGCTGACCCCGGTGCAGGAGATGATCGGGGCATCGCAGGCCATCATCCGGGGAGAGCTGGAGACCCCGGACATCCCGGTGCCCCGGCAGGACGAGGTGGGCCAGCTGACGGACGCCTTCAACCACATGAAGCACTCCATGGCCCAGCAGGTGAACACCCTGCGGGAGAAAAACGAGATGGAGCAGGCGCTACACCAGCAGGAGACCCAGGCTCTGGAGCTGCAGAACCGCATGGAGCGCAGCCGGATGCAGCAATTGCGCAGTCAGATCGACCCGCATTTCCTGTTCAACACCCTGAACGTCATATTGCAGACGGCAGGGCAGGAAAAGGCCTACCGCACCCAGGCGCTGATCACGGCCCTGAGCCATCTGCTGCGGTACAGCCTGATGAGCAACGATGAGCAGGTGCCGCTGGCCCGCGAGGTGCGGATCGTAGATGAATACTACTCCATCTATCACGTCCGCTTTGGTGACCGTGTAAAGATGCGGTGGTGCATCTCGGATTCCATTGACCTGACCGAGACGATGGTGCCTTCGTTTATTTTGCAGCCCATTGTAGAAAATGCGTTTAAGCATGGGATCGCCCCCAAGGAAGAGGGCGGTGCAGTGCGCATCCGCATTACGCCGCTGCGGGAACAGGGGCTGCTGCGGATCAGCGTGTGTGACAATGGTCTGGGCATTGAACCGGAACAGCTGGCCCGGCTGCAGGCAGGGCTGGCGGCCCCCGGCGACCGGTGGGAGCACATTGGTGTGTATAACGTGGCGGCGCGTCTGCGGCTGCTGGACAAGCGCTGCCGGTTCGAGGTGCGCTCACACCCAGGGCGGGGCACGGCGGTGAGCCTGTATCTGCCCCTTGTGGAATTGACAGAAGAGGAGGACTTGGATGATGATTCGCCTGTTGATTGCGGATGACGAGCGGCTGGAGCGGGAAGCGCTTGTGGAAATGGTGTCCCGGCGCTTTGAGCATGAGGTGGTGCTGGAGACCGCCGAAAATGGCCGCAAGGCTGCTGATACCGCCATCCTGTGGGGAGCGGACCTCATTTTGATGGACATCGAGATGCCGGGTATGAGCGGTCTGGATGCTGCCCGCGCTGTGCTGGCCCAGCGGCCCGGCTGCCGGGTCGTCTTCGTCACGGCCTACAGCCTGTTCCAGTACGCCCACGAGGCGGTGCATCTGGGGGCCTGCGATTATCTGCTGAAGCCGGTGGACCCGGACGAGCTGGAAGCCTCCATCCGCCGGGCCATCCGGCAGATCGAAACGGAGCGGAAGCTGGAAGCGCTGGCCCCGGTACAGCCGGAGCCGGAAGCTCCCACCGCCCCGGAGGCTCCGGCACCCGCCCACCCGGAAAGTGAGAACCAGCAGACCGCCCTTGTAATGGCCCACGTGCGGCGGTATCTGGAAGACAACTATATGTTTGACATCTCGCTGGACAGTGTGGGGGAGATCCTGCACATCAGCCCCGCCTACCTGTCGGCCCAGTTCAAGAAATACCAGAAGATGAACTTCCTGGACTGCCTGACGGAGCTGCGCATCAACGCCGCCAAGGAGCTGCTGAACGACCCCTTCCGCTCCTCGGCGGAGGTGGCCTCCATGGTAGGCTATGAGGACGCCAGCTACTTTGCCCGTGCCTTCAAAAAGCGCACAGGCGTCACCCCCACGCAATACCGGAAACAGGCCGCCAAGGCCGCCAAAGACCAGCAGGAGGCGGCACTGTGAGCCGGGCGTTTACCCGGCGGCAGGTGCTGGCGGCGGCTGCCGGAGCCATGCTGGGCTTTGGGGCCTGCCAGAAGCAGGAAACGGCTTCGGACAAGCCGGAGCTGGTGCTGCGCTACGCCGAGAACCAGCCGGAGGATTACCCCACCACGCAGGCGGCTCTGGCCTTTGGAAACCTGCTGGAAGAGCAGACCGGAGGCCGTGTGAAGGTGGCCGTGTACAGCAAGGGAGAGCTGGGGGCGGAGATGAGCGTCATCCAGCAGATCCAGTTCGGCGGCATCGACTTTGCCCGTGTCTCGCTGAGCCAGCTGGCAGAATACATGCCTGCCCTGAACGTGCTGCAGCTGCCGTTCCTCTATCAGGATGCCGGCCAGATGTGGCGTGTACTGGACGGAAGCATCGGGGACGAGTTTCTGACCCGGCTGGATGCGATCGACCTGACCGGGCTTTCCTGGTTCGATGCCGGTGTGCGCAGCTTCTACACCCGCCAGAAGGTCACATGTCTGGCTGAGCTGCAGGGGCTGAGGCTCCGTGTGCAGGAATCCGACACCATGAGCATGATGGTCTCGGCTCTGGGGGCCGACCCGGTGCAGGTGGTGTACAGTCAGGTGTACGCGGCCCTGCACAACGGCCAGATTGACGGGGCGGAAAACAACTGGCCCAGCTATGAGGCCATGAGCCATTACGAGGTGGCGCCCTACTTCCTGCGGGATGAGCATACCCGCGTTCCGGAGATCCAGCTGGCCAGCATCCCGGCAATGGAAAAGATGGCCGCGCTGGACCCGACGTTCCCGGACATCCTGCGCCGCTGCGCGCGGGAGTCGGCGCTGATCGAGCGCACCCTCTGGGCCGAGCAGGAGGAAGGTGCGGAACAGGAGATGCTGGCCCGCGGCATTGTGGTCACCGAGCTTTCCAGTGAGGAAAAACAGAAATTCCGCGCTGCAGTCCAGCCCCTGTACGATCAGTTTGCGGACCAGTCGGAGCTGATCGCCCGCATTCAGAACAGTTAAAAATATCAGGAAGAATCCCAGCCGTTGGAAGGTATGCCCAAAGGTTGGGGTTCTTGTTTGTACAGGATGCACAGAAGTTGTTTTCACATTTTTTCGAAAAACAGGACATTTTTTGGAAGCCCTTGTTCTGACCAAGAAATTTTGCTAAAGTGTGAACAGTGAATGAACGACAGCACCGCACCTGTGCAGGAGGATGCTGCCGGAAGGAAACAGAAGAATATATTTCAGGAGGGTTTTACCATGAAAAAGATCTCTCGTCGCAGCTTTCTCGCCGTTGCCGGTGCAGCTACCGCAGCTGCTGCCCTGACCGCATGTGGCGGCTCTTCCAGCTCCACTGCATCCTCTGCCGCCGGTTCCACCGCCGCTTCTGCTGCGGGTGATGCCACCGCCGCTGCCAACGATCCCAAGGTCACTCTGGTCTACGCCGAGGTCAACCCGCTGGATACCATCGTCGGCCAGACCGCTACCCACTTCAAGGAGAAGGTCGAAGAGCTGACCGGCGGCTCTGTTGTCATTGATGTGCAGGCTTCCGGTGTTCTGGGTTCTGAGAACGACGTTCTGGACGCCATCCTGGGCGGCTCCACTTCCATTGATATGAGCCGTATCTCCGCTTTCGCACTGACCAGCTACGGCTGCAACAAGTCCAAGCTGCTGAGCATCCCCTTCACCTTTGAGAACCGCGCACACTTCTGGAACTTTGCCAACAGCGACCTCGCACCGGAGTTCCTGAACGAGCCCCAGGAGCTGGGCCTGCCCGTTCGCGGCATCTTCTACGGCGAGGAGGGCTTCCGCCACTTCTTCACCGTCAAGCCTGTTTCCGGCATCGCTGATTTCAAGGGCCTGAAGCTCCGCGTGTCCAATGACCCCGTCATGAACGGCATGGTCGAGAGTCTGGGCGCAAACCCCACCGTTGTTTCCTTCGGTGAGCTGTACAGCGCACTGCAGACCGGCGTTGTCGATGGCGCTGAGCAGCCCATCGCAAACTACAAGTCCAACGCTTTCCCTGAAGTTGCCAACAACCTGATCCTGGACGGCCACACCCTGGGCGCGATCCAGGCTGTTATCACCGATAACGCATGGGCAAAGCTGACCGAAAACCAGCAGGCTGCCATCATGGAGGCCGGTGCTGACACCCAGAAGTTCAATGCAGACCTGTCTGAGAGCGCTGAGAACAAGGTCCTGGATGAGCTGAAGTCCTCCGGCTGCAATGTGGTCGATGTTCCCGATAAGGCACCCTGGCAGGAAGCATGTGCCAAGGTCATCAGCGACAACACCTCCGATCAGGCTGAGCTGTACCAGAAGCTGCTGGACATGAAGGCATAAGCAAAAGCGCCTTTTCCATGCAAAAATAAAATGGCCCGGCGGGGACAACGGGAAATCGGCCCGCTGCCCCCGCCGGGCTTTTATCGTAAAGGAGGAAACCTTATGCCGAAAATCTTTACCACATTGGATAAGATCAAGCCGGCGTACGACATTACCTATAAGGTGGTGTTGTTCATCTGCAAGATTTTGCTGATCCTGGACATCCTCATCACCACCATGTCGGTCATTGGCCGTTACGTCCCCTTTATCCCGGACCCTGCCTGGTCGGAAGAAGTCGTGCTGACCTGCATGAGCTACATGGCAGTGCTGAGTGCAGCGCTGGCCATCCGCCGCGGTGCCCACATCCGCATGACCGCCTTTGATGTCTACCTGCCCAAGAAAGTCGTCAAGGTTCTGGACATCCTGGCCGATGCTGCCGTGATGGTGCTGGGCATCATTATGATGGTGGTGGGCTGGAACTACGCTACCACCCTGGGCGGCCGCGGTTTCTACGTTTCTATGCCCTGGCTGAGCCGCTTCTGGATGTACTTCCCCGTGCCGCTGGCCGGTGTTGCCATGATCGTGTTCGAATTTGAGTCCATCTACAACCACATCAAGAGCCTGTTTGTAAAGGAGGAGAATTGATATGACAGTTCAGACACTGGCGATCCTTGTCCTTCTGGTCAGCTTCTTTGTGATGATCTTTCTGCGGTTCCCCATTGCATACGCCGTTGGCCTTTCCAGTGTGTTCTGCCTGATGGTGCAGGGCCAGGCCCTTACGGATGTTTGCCGTCTGATGGTCAAGGGCATTTCGTCCTTCAGCCTGATGGCCGTGCCCTTCTTCATCACCATGGGTGTGCTCATGGGCTCTGGCGGCATCTCTGAAAAACTGATCGCTCTGGCCGATGCCTGCGTCGGCTGGATGCGGGGCGGCATGGCCATGGTCAACATCGTGGCTTCCTACTTCTTCGGCGGCATTTCCGGTTCCGCTTCCGCCGATACTGCTTCCATCGGCTCCATTATGATCCCCATGATGGTGGATCAGGGCTACGATGCCGACTTCTCCACCGCTGTTACCATCACCTCCTCCTGCGAGGGCCTGCTGGTTCCTCCGAGCCATAACATGGTCATCTACGCCACCACCGCCGGCGGCATCTCCGTGGGCAGCCTGTTCCTGGCTGGCTACCTGCCCGGCGCTCTGCTGGCCATCGTCCTGATGATCGGCTCCTACATCATCTCCGTCAAGGAAAACTACCCCAAGGGCTCGCCCTTCAGCATCAAGGGCTTCATCAAGCAGCTTGGTACTTCCATCTGGGCGCTGGCTGCCGTTGTCATCGTTGTCTTTGGTGTCGTGGGCGGCGTGTTCACCGCCACGGAGTCCGCAGCCATCGCCGTTATCTACTCCCTGTTCGTGTCCGTGTTCATTTACAAGGGCCTGGATTGGAAGGGCGTCTGGTACGCTCTGGACGAGTGCGTGAACACCCTGTCCATCGTCCTGATCCTGATCGCCACCTCTGCGGTGTTCGGCAACTGCCTGACCATGCTGCATGTGCCCGATCTGGCCGCAAACGCCATCACCAGTGTGACCGATAACCCCTACATCATCGCCCTGCTCATTGATGTCATCATTCTGGTTCTGGGCTGCATCATGGATATGGCCCCCATCATCCTGATCGCTACCCCCATCCTGCTGCCCATTGCAACCTCCATTGGCATCGACCCCATCCAGTTCGGTATCATCGTGGTGCTGAACTGCGGCATCGGCCTGCTGACTCCTCCTGTCGGCGCTGTCCTGTTCATCGGCTCTGCCGTTGCAAAGCGTCCCATGGAAAAGGTCGTCAAGGCGACCCTGCCGTTCTACCTGTGCATGTTCATCGCTCTGGTGCTGCTGACCTTTATCCCCGACATCAGCCTGGCCATCCCCAAGCTGCTGGGCGGCTACGTCAGCCCCATCCCCAATCCCCTTGGCCCGGTGTTCGTCCACTGATGTGCGTGTGAGCAGGTTTCTTCTCCTGAAACGATAACCTATCTGAAAGAGCCATCCCCACGGTGCGATTCCTGCGCTGTGAGGATGGCTCTTTGTTTGGCGATTTTTTTGCTGGAATCTCCAATTTTGCGGCCCTGAAATTGTGATATGATACAAAAATAAAATAACCTATTGAATAAATTGTGACAAAATGGTAATATAAGGCCAACAAATCGGGTGCATGGAAAGACCATCACTCGTATGGGTGCAGTGCGAAACTATTTTGGAGGATACGATTATGAAAATGTTCAAAAAGCTCATGGCTGTTGCGCTCGCTGGCGTTATGGCACTGGCAGTCCTGACCGGCTGCGGTACTTCTGTGAATGAGAAGGAAATCATTAAGATTTTCAATGATAGCCTGAAGACTGCTCAGGCTAGCTCCATTATGCAGAGCAAGAATATTGCAATTAAGGAAGTCAAGGCCGACGGCGATATGAAGGTGATGGCCAAGAAGGTGGCTGATATTCTGGCTTCTGACGTGAAGGAAGACTCTACTATCAAGACTCAGATGACCGCCAAGGTATCCGATATCTATAAGGCTCTTGATGATAAGCAGAATGAGTATGTCATTGGCTATACCCAGAAGATTAAGTATGACAGCAAACTGTACAACACCTTTGACAGTGGCATCGATGCTATCTCTATTTTGATGAACTCCGTAACCTTTAAGCCGGTTGGTAAGTATGAGTACGCTAAGGATGCTGTTTCTCTGATCGGCTTTGCTGATGTCACCATCAACGGTGTTACTTACACCATCGCAGTCATCAAGACTCCTACTCAGGCTGTGAAGGCATAACTTCGAACGATACCTTTTAACTTGGGCATTGCAATAAGATTGAAACACCCTGAACTGCACCAAATGAATCATTGAATCACACTCCTGCCCCGGAGCGAGCCATGCGGCCTCGCTCCGGGGCCTTTTGCGTTTGCAGTCACATCGCTGCCCGGCCCGGCATAGGCTGACACAGACCTTGGGGAGGAGGAGCCGGGCATGGAAGGACGAAAGCAGGTTGCGGTGATCGGCGGCGACGCGCGGCAGGCGGCAGCGGGCCGGGCGCTGGCACGGGCAGGATACACCGTCTGCGGGGCAGAACAGCTAGCCCTTGCGGATTATATTTTGCTGCCGCTGCCGCTGGATGAGACCCGCACACCGCTGGCGGAGCTGCTGCGGGCGGCAAAGCCGGGGGCACTGGCGCTGGGCGGCAGGCTCTCGGCGCAGGCAAAGCAGATCGCGCAGGAGGCTGGGGTCGAGCTGGTGGATTACTTTGCGCGGGAGGAGCTGACCATCCGGAACGCCATCCCGACGGCAGAGGGCTGTCTCGGTATCCTGCTCCGTCAGCGGAAGCGGACGCTTTGGGGCAGCGGGGTGCTGGTGACCGGCTTCGGCCCGGTGGGGCAGGCGCTGGGGCCGCGTCTGGCGGCGCTGGGGGCCGACGTGACCATTGCGGCCCGCCGCCCGGCGCAGCGGGCGCTGGCCGAAAGTCTGGGGCTGCGCAGCGTCCCGCTGGCGGCACTGGCCGGGGTGGCCCCGGCGTTTGATACGGTGGTGAATACCATCCCGGCGGCGGTGCTCACCGAGCCGGTGCTGGCGGCGCTGCGGCCGGGAAGCCTCATCGTCGATCTGGCATCCCGCCCCGGCGGCACCGATTTTGCGGCCGCCCGGCGGCTGGGGCTGACGGCGTTCCATGCGCTGAGTCTGCCTGCGGCCTGCGCACCGGAGACGGCGGGCGAATTTGTGGCGCAGACGGTCTGTGAGATCCTGCGGGAACGGGAGGGGAGTGCATGAACACGCAACATCGGGGCAGAGCTGCATTTGCGGTCTGCGGGAGCTTCTGTACGCTGGGCGCGGCAGCCGCGCAGGCAGAGCAGCTGGTGCGGCAGGGCTGGGAGCTACTGCCGGTCATGAGCTTTGCAGCGTCCCGGCTGGACACCCGCTTTGGGCGGGCGTCGGAATGGAAAGAGCGGCTGGAGCAGCTGACCGGGCATTCGGTGCTGGACAGCCTGCAGGCGGTGGAACCGCTGGGGCCGAAGCGTCTGGCTGAGGCGCTGGTCATCGCGCCCTGCACCGGCACCACGCTGGCCCGGCTGGCGGCGGGCCTGTCCGACACGCCGGTCACGCTGGCGGCAAAAAGCCTGCTGCGGGTGGGGTGCCCGGTGGTGGTGGCCGTCTCCACCAACGACGGCCTGGGCGCATCGGGGGAGAACATCGCCCGGCTGCGCCAGCGCAAGCACTATTACTTCGTGCCCTACGGGCAGGATGACCCGGTGGAAAAGCCGCAGAGCCTGAAGGCCGATCTTTCGCTGCTGCCCGCCGCGCTGGAAGCGGCGCTGCAGGGGCGGCAGCTCCAGCCGATGCTGCGGATGTTCTGAGCGTTGCATTTCTCTTTTCAGCGGGGAAAAAGTGTGGTATACTAAAAAAGATCAAATTGACGATGGAGTATACCAGATGAAAAAACAGATCGCCGTGCTGTGTGCGGTGCTGCTCTGCCTGCTGACGGCCTTTGTGCCCGGCGCGGCGGCCGCTGCCCCGGCACTGACCACCACCGAAGCCTACTGCATCCTGGATGCGGACACCGGTCTGGTGCTGGAACAGCAGAATATGGACGAAGAACTGCACCCGGCGTCCATCACCAAGGTGATGACGCTGGGCCTTGCCTGTGAAAAGGCGCAGGGCCAATGGGAGGACGTCAAGCTGACTGTCAGCCACGAGGATGTCTACTCGCTGGCGGGCACGGATTCCAGCCACATTGCCCTGCAGGAGGGGGAAGCGGTCCCGCTGACGGATGCCCTCTATGCCACGATGATGGCCAGCGCCAACGACGGTGCGAACCTGCTGGCCGAATACTTTGGCGGCGGCACCATCGCCGACGGCGTGGCCGCGATGAACGCACAGGTGAAGGAGCTGGGTTTGCAGCACACCCATTTTGCCAACCCGCACGGCATCAGCGATGAAGACCACTACACCAGCTGTTACGACATGGCGCAGATCCTGCGCTGGGCGCTGACCCAGCCGGGGTTCGAGACCCTCTTCACCCGGAACGAGACGTACACCATGGCCCCCACCAACGTCCAGCCAGTGACCCGGTACTTCCACCAGCAGGATAAAATGCGGGTGGCGTCCAGCCGGTTCTATATCCCGGCCATCCTGGGTTCAAAGATCGGCTACACCAACATCGCCCGGTACAGCTACGTCTGTCTGGCCGAGCAGAACGGCGTCCGGCTCATCTGCGTGACCATGCAGAGCAACATGAAGACCGATAAATACAACGATGTCCGCACCCTGCTGGACCATGCGTTTTCCACCTTCACCGGCTACACCGAGATCCCGGCGCAGGGCGTGACGGCGCGGCTGGAGGTCGTGGGCGGCGGCGATGCCATGGGCACCGTGACCGTCAGCGACCCCGGTGTCCGGCTGCTGCTGGCCAATGGCCTGACCGCCGAAAACGTTTCGGTGAGTCTGGAATTGCCCGAACGCTATATTTTGGGGGTTGACCCGGAGGCGTATGCGGTGTATACCATTCAGGGCAGTGGATCGCAGGAGTCGGCCAGCGTCCGTGTCAAGGCGAAGATCGAGGGGCTGGAAGAGGTCGTGGCGGCCAACGCAGATGTTTCGCTCCCGGCCTCCCGCAGCCTGAAAAAGACCGCAGGCGGGCTCATCGCCATCTCGCTGGGCAGCACCGTGCTGGCCGCCGTGGTGGTGTTTGCAGTCATCCGCATGCAGGCAAAAAAGAAAAAGCGAAAGCCAGGAAGTAAGCATTAATATGCGCAAAAGCCGCCAAGGCTTTTCCAAATAAAACAAAAACGATATTTTTCAAAAAAGAAAACAGAGAGGAAACAATTATGGGCAAGTTCACATTTACGCAGACCGAGATCCCCGGTGTCGTCGTCATTGAGCCGCAGGTGTTCGGCGATGACCGCGGCT
>OODO01001628.1_pt1 | contig 14244 bp, 8 predicted proteins | sample 1671261 | NCBI WGS metagenome assembly OODO01 (sample SAMN06348138, study PRJEB24527) | human gut metagenome | biome: human gut; feature: ankylosing spondylitis patient; material: feces | host: Homo sapiens | place: China | collected 2015-10 | reverse complement strand
GCACCCCCACCGACCACCCCGGCTACAACGAGTACCAGTACCACCTTGACCCCATTGAACACGACCCGTGGCAGCTCACTTCATTCCTGACCACTCTGTATGATGATTACACCCGGTCGGAAGTGCAGGGCAAGCTGAAGGAGACCTTCAAAAAGCAGTACAAGCTGACCACATGGGTGGAGGTGCAGATTCGGTATAAGACGGTCTGGGTCATCAGTCCGGCAGGTATCCCTGTTCCTACCCAAGTGCCGTATGAGTACAAGATTTTCCACACCAAGTTGGTGAACCGTGGCTTGGAGGTGGTCATCCGGGAGGAACTGGACAACGACCAATGGAAACGCTACGAGATCTTTCAGGACACCTTGGGCGGCAGACCGTATCTGTTCAACGGCGGACTGCCGCCCGGTGGCTCCGATGGCTCCGGCACACCCGGTATTGATTATCAGGTTCCGGCAGAAGCCCTGACGGACAGCGAATTTGCCGCCATCTACAAGGAGGCGCAAAAGTATGTGGGTACGCCCTACGTCTGGGGCGGCTCTACCCCGGAAACCGGTTTTGATTGCAGCGGCTATGTCTGCTGGGTGTACAACCAGAACGGCTACGATGTAGGGCGCACTACCGCCAACGGTCTGTGGAACAAGAGCCAGCACATCTCCGAAGCCGATGCAAAGCCCGGTGATCTGGTTTTCTTCAAAGGCACCTATGACACCCCCGGCATGAGCCATACTGGAATCGTGCGTCCAGTAAGGACGATAGTAGAAGTAGAGAAAGGAGGCTGTGGTTAAGGTACTACCCCGCAAAGCAACGCGGGAATCCACCTGCTTTACCGAAAGTCGAAAGATGTACGGGAAAAGAGCACGGCAGGAAAGCGGTAAGTTGCCTAAAGACAATCGGGCACGACTGAACTGCAAGGATAAGTGAATATAAGGATAAAACTGAATTGTTTAAGGTGAGTTCCAAGCCCTCGTTGTGTGTGGGCAAAGGAAAATTGTCTGAAACCTTTGGTACAGGGACCATAGGAAATAAATTCCTTCCTATGGGTTGCTAATCCCCTGTACGGCACGTCGGAGAACCGATAGTAACGGAACAAAAGCATATCCGATAATTCACATTGACCTACTACTATCGTCAACTGGAGATTGTCTAAACCGGAACGCTTGAAAAAGCTATGTGTAATGCAGCAATGTGATAAATTTCAAAGCTATGCTAGAAAGATGACACTGAAAATCCGGCATGACAACGGAGCTTCTGTAGTAGTCCGAGAATCCTGAATTGACAGGAAAAGCCGTAAAATCGGATGCGGGAAGGCCGCTCACATGGCGAAGAGAAGCAGTTTTTTGCGCATTAAAATCAGAAATTGATTAGAGAGGAAAGCCTCAATGAAATCAACAATGGAGATTTTAACAAAATTACAAGAGAATTCCCAAAAGAACCACGATGAAATTTTCACACGACTGTACCGCTATCTTTTGAGGCCGGATATTTACTTCATCGCCTACCAGCATCTTTACTCCAATAAGGGTGCAGGAACGAAGGGTGTGAATGATGATACGGCTGATGGATTTAGCGAGCAGTATGTGACAGCCATCATTGAAGCATTGAGAACAGGGTCATATGAACCCAAGCCGGTACGCAGAACCTATATTCAAAAGAAGAACGGCAAGCTGCGCCCGCTGGGACTTCCTGTATTCGCTGACAAGCTGGTGCAAGAAGCTATCCGTATGATTCTGGAAGCCATCTATGAGCCAATTTTCTCTATCTATTCCCACGGCTTTCGACCGGGCAGAAGCTGCCACACGGCACTTGCCATGATTAAGCATGAGTTTACCGGAGCAAAGTGGTTCATTGAGGGCGACATCAAGGGATGCTTTGATAACATCGACCATTCCACGCTGATTGGTGTGCTGAACCGAAAAATCAAGGACGCTCGTTTTCTGAACCTGATTCGTATGTTTCTGAAATCCGGCTATATGGAAGACTGGGATTTCCATGAAACCTATAGCGGATGCCCGCAGGGTGGAATCATCTCCCCGATTCTTGCAAACATTTATCTGAACGAACTGGACAGGTATATTACGCAGCTGAAGAAGGAATTTGACCACGGATACAATCCGAGAAACTTTACGGAAGAATACAACACGATAAGGCACAAACGAGATGCACTGCATGAGAAAATCAAGAAAGCTGAAGGAACAATGCGGGAGCAGCTGATTGCTCAGCACAAGCAACTGACAAAGCAGTTATTTCGGACACCTGCAAAAGCGTGTACCGATAAGCGATTGAAATATGTTCGCTATGCAGATGACTTTCTGATTGCAGTCAATGGGACAAGAGAGGAATGCGAAGCGATTAAGGCAAAACTCACGGATTTTGTCCAGGACACTCTGAAAATGGAGTTGAGTCAAGAAAAGACCCTCATTACGCACAGCAATACTCCTGCCCGATTCCTTGGTTTTGATGTTCGGGTGCGCAGGGATGCCAGTGTCAAACGCTCTGGAAAACGAAAAATGCGCACTATGAACAACAAAGTGGAACTCAATATTCCACTGAAAGATAAGGTGGAGACCTATTTACTGTCCCATAGCATCGCTAAAAGGGATGGAAAGAGGTTGATTCCTATTCATCGCCCCATTCTGCTGAACCGCACGGATTTGGAAATCGTAATGATTTATAATGCGGAACTCCGAGGGCTCTGTAACTATTATGCCATTGCAAGCAACTTCAACAAGCTCGTTTACTTTGGCTATCTGATGGAATACAGCTGTCTGAAAACACTCGCAAACAAGCATCGCTCCCGAATTTCTAAGGTTCGTTATGAATACAGAGATGGGACTGGCGCATGGGGTGTTCCGTATGAAACCAAAAAGGGAAAACGCCGTATGATGTTCGCTAAGTACAGCGATTGCAAAGGCAAAGATTTGACGGAAAAAGTGCCCGATTTGGCGTATCGCTATTCGCACAACACAACCTCCTTCGAGGAACGTCTGAAGGCCAAAGTCTGTGAAGTCTGCGGCTGTACAGACAGCGATAGCTATGAAATCCACCATGTAAACAAGGTCAAAAACCTGAAAGGTAAAGCTGATTGGGAGAAAGTCATGCTGGCAAAGAGGCGCAAGACAATCGTTGTGTGCCACAAATGCCACATGAGAATTCATCATGGAACTAAAACGGAATAACTTTTGAAATGGAGCAAAAATGGGGAGCCGTGTGCGTTGAGAGGCGCAAGCACGGTTCTGGGAGAGGTCTGTGCAAACCTGTCGTAGAAATACGATAAGGCGGCACTTTCCTACTCTACTATCTCGGCAACGGCATGATGGTCAGTGCCGGAGACCCCATCAAGTACGCAAACATTCACTCGTCCTACTGGGAGAAGCATCTCGCCGGGTTCGGACGGCTTTCAAAATGATTGGAGGAATTTTATGAGCGAAAAATCGGATAAGCTGCGGGCGATGCTGGAAAAAGAGAAGGAGCGCCGCATCAAGCTGAACAACCGTATCGAGATTCTGGAGCGGCGCATTCAGGAGGAAGATTCTGCCGAGGTCAACGAGATGGTGCGGACGGCAAAGGTCACGCCGGAACAGCTCGCCGCCCTGCTGCGGCAGTCTGCCACCACCACCCCGAACCCTGCTGCGCTGTCTGCCGTGGGTGCAACTTTCGAGAAGGAGGATGCAGATGAAGATTAAGAAACTGGGCGCACTGCTGGTATCGGTGGCACTGTGCGCTGGCATGGCGGCTCCCGCTTTTGCCTATGGCGGTGAGCCTGTGGAGGAAGTGGAACAGCCCGTCCTGACTTCTACCACCGATGAAGAAGATGTAGTCACCGTGACCGATGAGGAGACCGGTGCCCTGACCCCGGAGGGCAACTTGACGCTGGTGGACGATTACCACACCGACTATTCCGATGGCAGCGGTCAGCAGTTCATTACGCTGGTGTCGAAGTCGGGTGCGACTTTCTATCTGGTGATTGACCGCAACGCCAAGGGGCAGCAGACCGTCCACTTTATGAACCTTGTGGACGAAGCGGATCTGCTGGCTCTGATGGAAGAAGATGCTGCCGATGCTTATACCGCTGAAAAAGAAGCTGCGGCAAAAGCTGAACAGGACAAGCTGAAAGCCGAGGAAGAAGCCAAGAAAGCCGCAGAAGAAGCAGAGAAAGCGGCGAACGCACCCAAAGAAAACAAGGTCACAAAGTATGCTGCGGCGTTTCTCGGTGTCATTGCCCTGATCGCACTGGCGGCTGGCGGCGGTTTCTATTTCTTCATCCAGCAGAAGAACAAGAAGCAGGCTGAAAAAGAAGCCATTGACCCGGATGCAGACTATACAGAGGATAAGGGCAGCTTTGAGATTCCCCCGGAGGATGATTCCGATGAAAACACTTCTGAGGAACAGGACGTGACACCCATCTGATTTTAAGGCGGCGTTCTGCCGCCTACATATCGAATCCGAAACAGATTGGAGGGATTGTTTATCGCAAAATTGATCGTGACCGAAAAACCATCCGTTGCCATATCTTACGCCAAAATTTTAGGTGTGCATGGGCGGCAGGATGGCTACCTTGAGGGCAACGGCTATCTTGTAAGTTGGTGTGTCGGGCATCTGGTGGAACTTGCGCCGCCCAGTGCCTACGGGGAGCAGTATGTAAAGTGGAACATTGCAGACTTGCCCATCCTGCCGGAGAAATGGCAGTATCTGGTGTCTGCCAGCACCAAAAAACAGTTTGGCATCCTGAAAAAACTCATGCATCGGGCAGACGTTAATACTGTGGTGAACAGTTGTGACGCAGGACGTGAGGGCGAACTGATCTTCCGGCTGGTGTATGAGCAGGCCGGATGCAAAAAGCCTGTTTCCCGGCTGTGGCTGTCCAGCATGGAGGACAATGCCATCCGGGAGGGCTTTGCAAATCTGAAACCGTCAACAGAATATGATGCACTGTATCAGGCTGCACTCTGCCGGGAACGTGCCGATTGGATGGTCGGCATCAACTGTTCCCGGCTTTTTTCCTGCCTGTATGGTCGGCCTTTGGCAGTCGGCAGAGTAATGACCCCGACACTTGCCATGACGGTGGAACGAGAAGCCGCCATTGCTGCTTTTGTCCCGGAAAAGTTCTACACGGTGGCTCTGGAGCTGACAAGCGGTTTTGTGGCATTAAGCCGCCGCATTTCTGAAAAAGCGGACGCGGAAAAGCTGCTTGCGGAGTGCAGAAAGGAGATGGTATCCACGATCCAGAAAATCACGCGCAAGGAAAAGGCCGAAAATCCACCGCCGCTCTATGACCTCACTACGCTCCAGCGGGATGCCAACCGCTTGCTGGGCTTTACAGCACAGCAGACCTTGAACTATGCACAGAGCTTGTACGAGAAAAAGCTCATCACTTACCCGCGCACGAACAGCCGTTTTCTGACTGAGGATATGGCGGCATCGCTGCCGGGGCTGATGTCGGCTGCTGCGGGAGCCTTTGATGTGCATGAAGCCGTGCCTGTCCATGCAGAGCAAGCAATCAACAACAGCAAAGTCGGTGACCACCATGCACTGCTGCCCACGGCAAGTGTGGCACAGGCAGACTTTTCGGCTTTGCCCGCCGGAGAATTAAGCATCCTGCGGCTGATTACGGTGCGTCTGCTCTGCGCTGTTGGCGAACCTCACCGCTATGCGGAAACCACCCTGACCACCATTTGCGCGGGGAAAGAATTTTCGGCAAAAGGCAAGGTAGTTTTGGACGAGGGCTGGAAAGGCATCGAGCGCAAAATGCTGGACGATCTGCTGGACAAAAAGAAAGAGCCTGCTGCTCTGCCGGATGTGCAGGAGCAGAGCGAGTGCGGCATTGCTGGTGCTGAACTGAAAGAAGGCCAGACCTCACCGCCGAAGCATTTCACAGAAGATACGCTCCTGCACTCTATGGAAACGGCCAGCGCGGACAGTATGCCGGAGGATGCAGAACGTCAGGGCATTGGAACTCCGGCTACGCGAGCGGCTATTATCGAAAAATTAGTGGCAAAGGGCTTTCTGGAGCGCAAAGGCGACAAGAAAACCAAAGTGCTGCTGCCTACCGACAAGGGCAAAGCTCTGATTACAGTGATGCCCGAAGAAGTCCAGTCCGCTGACATGACTGCCGACTGGGAAACAAAACTGCTGCGCGTGGAGCGCGGCGAGATGGAGCCAAAGACATTTATGACTGAAATCAACGATATGATCTCCTCGCTGGTAAACACCACCGAGGCCGTGAAAGGAGCGAGTGCGCTTATGAAAAATAAAGTGATTGGTATCTGCCCGAACTGTGGCAAATCTGTTGTGGAGCGTGAAAAGGGCTGGTTCTGCGAGAACCGGGAATGCCGCTTTGTACTGTGGAAAGACAACGCCTTCTTCAAGCGTCTGGGCAAACGGATGGATGCTCATGTAGCCGACAAGTTGCTGCGGGACGGCCGTGTCCGCCTGAAAGACTGCCGTAGTGCCAAGGGCAAGACCTACAATGCAACGGTTTTGCTGACCACTGAAGCCGATGGTCGCAGCAAATTCTCGCTGGAATTTGAGGGCAGTTGCTGATGGAAAAGCTAAATGAAGCGGTCTACCTCATCAACGATGAACGCTATCTGCACCTCCGAGAAAATAGCGCAGGTGTTGGCTTTGCCACTTATAATAAGGTAACGGGCGAACCGCTGGAAAGCGGGCAGATTTCCGAAAAGAATCTGCCGCCGGATGGCAGGAACATGATGGCTGCTGCTCGGAACTGGTATCTGTTTGTACTTTCGGAAGATGAGCGCAAGGTCATCCAACTTGAAAGCATAAAAATTCTCGAAAGCGTTCCCGCATCCGGCATCCACAAACGGCGTATTTGGGAGCCTGAAACGATGCCAAAAGATATTCGGCTCATCAACAGTCACTATGACGATCTCTACCGAATTCCTGATGGTGGTGTGATTCAAGTGGACTACCCGGATGGCCGCAGTTTTACGGCAAAGCTGGAACATTTGGATGATTACCACTTTGATATGGGCGGTCTGGGCAATGTGTTCCACATCTGCCAGTTTGCCGATGTTATGGGCAGGAACCACGCAGATTTCTACCCAGAAATTCAGACGCAGGATAATCAGGGTGCATGGGAGCTGGGCGGCAAGGGCTATATTGCTATCCAGTCCTGTGATGATGGCTGGGATTATACACTTTATCACAGCGACTTTTCCGTGATGGATGGCGGGCAGGTTGACGCGCCGGAGCTGACAATTCAGGAAGTCAGGGAGCAGATTCTGGAAGCACATCACATGGAAAAGGGGCGACGGCTGTTGCAGGACTATGACTTCGTCATGGACAGAGCCGCAGAAGCTGAAGAACTTGGTGCAAACAACCGCCATTCCACGCTGGAAAAACTGGCTTCGCTGGCTGGCGCAAAAGAAAAATGCGATGTCCCGGAGTGCAGCCCCGTTGGGTGCCGGAAAGCGAGGGATGCTCATGAACTTTAATGGCGAAGAATTGATGCTGATGATGCTCTACAATTCCGGCACTCGGCTGGGGTTGATGCAGGAACTGCGGCTTATGCAGTGCTATCTTCTGCCGGATGAAACGGCATTGCGGGAATTGTCCGAGGGCGTTATCGAAAAGCTGAAACTCATATCGGATGCCGATTTCGATGAAGTTGGATTTCCGCTCAACTGATTTTTGCCGCCTGTTGGCGGCGTACATATCCTCTTTTGTGGTTGCGAATTGTGTGCTATAATCAAATTACTTTCAGGGGTCCTTTTTCTTTTTTGTGCCAGACAATCAAGGAGTATGATATATGGATTTCTTTGATACGCAAATCCTTTTTTACAAATTTAACGACAATAAGAACTCACTTGATAAAGACATCGAGGACGTTATTCAGAAATGTGATATAACGGGCGGTCAAATTTCATCTGTTGTTGCGTTAGAGTTTCTGGGCGTTATGGAAAAAGACTGTAATCGCGCAAAAATTTACCCTGTCAAATTGGCAATCAACCATCCGCCTTTACCTACTCACTATCGCTTCAGAAGAAAAGGATGTGAAATAGGAAAATATAGAACCGATAAGATTGTCCTCGATTTTAACAGCGAATTCGATAGCATTGTGATTTATTCAAACGAGGCCATCAGTCAACTAATAAATCGAAAAGATCTTGATGGATTGCTGTTTTTTGCAAGAAATACGTATAGCAGGAAAGATTATATAGCATTTCGTAATAAAGTGCAGTTCTTAATAGATTATGATTTATCTGTGGTTCCGATAACTCAGGAAATTGTAGATGTGATGTACCGTATCTATGAAGAAATCAAAGGCGAGTACAATGTGAAAGCCAACCACAGAAATTCCTTTATGGATTTGCTGATTCTTGCCACAGCGGTCACATATAAGAGATACCTCTACACTAAAGACAAAGAGCTTCAGAAACTTGTAACACGGTATTGCAACTATGATTCTGGAATTGATGCTGCAAATGAAACGGCACATATTGAATCTTCGGCTATAAAGAATAACGGACAGGACAATAAGGGGTTTGTAAATAACAAATGGCGTCTTATACGATCATAATAGTTTACTGCTAGTGACAGTCTATACGAAAAAATATTAACCCTCAAAGATGCGGTCTTGATAGCACTTGCGGATTTATGTTATACTAATAATACTTTATCGATTAAGACTTAAAACTGAAAGCGAGGACAGCCAATGGACACCATCAAGCGTTCTCCCCTTGACCGCCTGCTCTTTGCCACCTTTCTGAAAGGCCGCACATCTTCTCGTGAGATTCTGAATGAAAAAGGTGAGATTTCCCCCGAAGAAAACAAGAAGATCGAGGAAGAAACCAACGAAATTCTCAACGATGATTCCACCTATCCTTTTATCAGATACCTGTCTGATCTGCTTGCAAAATCCAAACCCTCCGATGATGCTGTCAAGAAGTTACATGACTGCATCGACAAGGTTGCTGCCGCACTAGGGCAGGACAGCACCGATGTATTCCGCGCCCTGCTTGCAAAACTGATCGAGCAGCCGGAAGAGAAGCAGACATTCAACCGTCTGCTGGAGATGGCAGAGAAATTCGCAGCAAAATACGAATAAAATACCATAGATTCCATAAGCGAGTGACCTGAAAAGGCCGCTCGCTTTTTTGTTTTCCACGAAACATGAAGGGAGGAACGCAATGCCAAATAAAACGCAAGAATATCTTAATCTCGCCCAGCAAACGGCAAAGGAACTGACCCGGTATTGGGAAAACTGGACGGACTATCTGACCACTGCATCCCGGTTGTATAAATACAGCTATGCAGACCAGCTCATGATCTACGCCCAGCGTCCTGATGCTACCGCCTGTGCCAGTTTCGACCTCTGGAACAACCGCATGAACCGCTACGTCAGGCATGGCTCCAAGGGCATCGCCCTGTTAGACCAGTCCAGCAGTGTCCCACGTCTGCACTATGTCTTTGATGTGAGCGATACCGGGGTGCGCCGCAATTCTCGTGACCCTGAGGTGTGGCAGCTCGGCCCTGATCTGGTTCAGCCTGTGTCAGAAATGCTTGCCAGAGAATACGGTGTCCGGCATGAACGAATCACCCAGCAGATCGCGGACATTTGCGGCAAGCTGGTGGATTCCTATTGGGATAACAACAGCGGTGACATTCTCGACATCGTTGACGGCTCTCTCCTGATGGGGTATGATGAAGCCGGACAGGAGTTCCAGTTCAAATCTGCCGCCGCAATCAGCATCACCTATGCTGTTCTCGAACGCTGCGGCTTTGAGCCGGAAGGTCATTTTGACCGGGACGATTTTCAGGCGATCTTCTCCTTTTCCACTCCTGCCGCTGTGTATGCACTGGGCACCGCAGTCAGCGAGTGCAGCCGTGAGCTGCTGCGCAGCATCGAAAGAACTGTAAAGACGACCATTCGCCGTCGTAACGTAGAAAGGAGCCAATATGAATATGAACAGCAGGAACGTGACCTACTCGAAAGTCGGAGATTATCTGCTTCCGAACCTGACCCTGCCCCAGCAGGAGAAAGCATTGGGCAAGTACGGGCGACTGCGCCGGACTTACCTGATGAAGCATCGCCCGGTACTGTACAACTCGATGCTCCTGTCGGGAACTCTGCATCCGCACCTGTTGGAAGTGGAGCAGAGCGCGGAGAGCCGGATACAGCAGACCATGCAGAAGCTGCTGGAGCAGAATCCGGCTCCGAACAAAGAGCAGCATCAGATGGAGTGGGTGCAGCACATGAACAGCCTGAACGCACAGGCCGAGGAACTGGTGATGAACGAGCTGATTTACAGCTAAGTTTCTTCGATGCACACATTCCCACCGAAGCTGAACAAATTGAATCCATCGACCAAGCGGAGAGCGAAATATCGCCCTCCGCTTTCTCTTTGTCACAGGCTGAGATCGAAAACGCGCTGCGGAGAGGTTCCAATGTTGAAGGCAGCAAACTTCGGATATGGAAAATTTATCAGTTGCAGCCTGACCGAAAACTCCGGGCAAAGGCTCTTGCCAACGAATATGCACCGTATGGCCCCGGCGGTTCTTCACACACTTATCTGGACGGAAGCAGTGGTTGGCTTGACCATGACAGCAAGGGGCTGACGTTTGAGCATTATCCCGACCATCAGAAAGTGCTTCTCCGCTGGAATCAGGTCGAAAAATATATTCACCTGATGATTCAGTCTGACCGCTACCTGTCGGACAAAGAAAGAAGAGTCATCGACTTTCCCCTTGAACTGAACGCCGCCAGTGCAGCCGAATACACTGCATTAAAGGCGCAGCACCCGGATACTCTGGTTGGATTTGAAGCTGGCGGCAATTTTATGTTCTATGGAGAAGATGCTGCCAAGGTCGCAAAAGTTCTCAACAGTGCTTTGTTTACGAGAGAAACAGCACTGGGCGAAGTTCAGGTCACAGGCTTTCCACCTAGCTTATGGGCAAGAAAGTCAAAAGAATTGTGGTCTGCAGGCAATGATGTTTACCTTGCCGGATTGAACGAAGATGGGACTCATCACCAGACTAAACATCTGCACAAAGAGGACTATCTGCCCATCGGCTCCATCATCAATATGGATGGCCGGAAATTTCGGATTGACGGAGTGGATTTTGATAAGGGCAAGGTTTCCTTGCAGGATATGGCACTGGCCGACCTGCGGATGCCAGTTTTCCGGGAGGAACCTTTGTCTGTCGTCCGGGAACTGTACGAACAGCAGGATGAAGCCCTTGATGCTGCTCCCGAAAAAGCAGTTGATTATAAGGTCGGTGACAATGTTGTGGTTGAACTCCCCACTCGAACCATCGAGGGGAAAATCGGCTATGTAGGCGAAACGGATGTTCGCATCGACACCAGCGCGCAGGGCTATTCGTGGAGCAACGAGGTGCTGAACAAACAGCAGTTCGAGGACAGTCTGCGACGGGATGAGCCTACGTCTGATGAATCACTGGACAAGCTGCCTATCTCTGGGGAGGTCAACGGCGAATGGCAGACCTTCCCGGATGCCGCTGCCTTGGATGAAGCCCTGAATGCCGAACCTGCGCCGGAGCCTGCCGGGAACTTCCACATCACGGACGACCATCTGGGCGAGGGCGGCGCAAAGCAGAAGTATGCCCGGAATATTGCAGCTATCCGCACCCTGTTTCAGTTGGAACAGGAACACCGTGGAGCCACCGCCGAGGAACAGGAAGTGCTTTCGCAGTATGTGGGCTGGGGTGGTCTGCCGGATGCCTTTGACCCGGATAAGAGCAACTGGTCAAAAGAGTACACGGAACTGAAAGGGCTGCTCTCCGAGGACGAGTATGCCGCAGCCCGCAGCTCCGTGCTGAATGCCCACTACACCAGCCCCACCGTAATCCGTAGTATTTACGTTACTGTGGAGCGCATGGGTTTCCGCAGCGGTAACATTCTGGAACCTAGTATGGGCGTAGGCAACTTCTTTGGAATGCTGCCCGAGAGCATGGCAGACAGCCGCCTGTACGGTGTGGAACTGGACAGTATCACGGGCCGGATTGCCCAAAAGCTGTACCCGGAGGCCAACATCAAAGTGGCCGGATTTGAAACCACGGATAGGCGGGATTTCTACGATTTAGCGGTCGGCAACGTACCGTTTGGCAATTACAAAGTCAACGACAAAGCGTATAACAAGCTGAACTTCAGCATCCACAATTATTTCTTCGCGAAAGCCATCGACCAAGTGCGTCCGGGCGGCGTGGTGGCGTTTGTTACCAGTCGTTACACGCTGGACAGTAAAGATTCTTCTGCCCGCAAGCACATGGCAGAACGAGCCGATTTGCTGGGGGCCATTCGTCTACCCAACAACGCTTTCCGTGCCAACGCTGGTACGGATGTTGTCAGCGACATTATCTTCCTGCAGAAGCGTGACCGCCCCATCGACCATGAGCCGGGCTGGGTGCAGTTGGGCAAAACCGAGGATGGCTTTGCCATCAACCAGTATTTCGTAGACCACCCGGAGATGGTGCTGGGCGAGCTGACCACCGAAAGCACCCAATACGGACGGGAGGACCTGACCGTTGCACCCATCGAGGGCACCAGCCTTGCAGACCAGCTTGCCGAGGCGGTACAGCACATCGAGGGCAATTACACTGCGGTGAAGATTGCTGCCCCGGACGTCGCAGATGCGGAAGCACAGCGCAAAACGCTGCCCGCAGACCCGACTGTGAAGAATTTTAGCTATACGGTTGTTGATGGCGAGATCTACTACCGAGAGAACTCTATCATGACGCAGATCGAACTGTCCGACAACGCCAAAGGCCGTGTAGCTGGTATGGTGGAGTTGCGGCAGATCGTCAACGAACTGATTCAGCAGCAGTTGAATGACTTCCCGGACGAGGATATCAAGGCATCGCAGGCAAAGCTGAATTATGCCTACGATGCGTTTACTGCAAAATACGGTCTGATCAACGACAAGAAAAATGCCCGCCTGTTCGATGATGACAGCTCCTATTATCTGCTCTGCTCGCTGGAGAATCTGGACGAGAATAAAAATCTCAAGTCCAAGGCAGATATGTTTACCAAGCGGACGATTCGGCCAGAGCGTGTTGTCACCAGCGTGGATACCCCCAGCGAAGCGTTGGCGGTGTCCATCGGGGAACACGGCAAAGTAGACCTGCCTTATATGGCAGAACTGCTGGGCACTCCCGGCAACTATGAGCGCATCACCACCGAACTCTCCGGCGTGATTTTCAAAGATCCTGCCGCCGATGCAGACGACCCGGAAGCAGGCTGGCAGACTGCGGACGAATACCTTTCGGGTAATGTACGCGATAAGCTGCGGATGGCACAGCTTGCTGCGGAAAGTCACCCGGAGTTCAAGGTTAATGTGGACGCACTGACCAAGGCACAGCCCAAAGATCTGGAGGCATCTGAAATTGATGTGCGTTTGGGTGCCACATGGCTTGACCCCTCTATCGTACAACAGTTTATGATGGAAACTTTTCAGCCGCCCTATCGTATCCGCTACAACAATGCCATCACCGTTCGCTACTCCCCTTACACTTCCGAATGGCGGATCAGCAATAAATCTGCTACTGGCTTTGGTGACATTATGGCCACTGAAACCTACGGTACCCGCCGAGCCAACGCTTACAAGATTTTGGAGGATACCTTGAATTTGCGTGACAGCCGCGTTTATGATACCATCGAGGAGAATGGGAAAGAAAAGCGTGTGCTGAATCAAAACGAAACCACCCTCGCCCAGCAGAAACAGCAGGCCATCAAGGACGCATTTGCTGGCTGGGTCTGGAAAGATCCACAGCGACGCGCCCTACTGGTAAAAAAGTACAACGAGCTTTTTAACAGCACCCGCCCCCGTGAGTATGACGGTAGTCACATTCATTTTGTGGGCATGAACCCGGAGATCAATTTGCGAGAGCATCAGCGCAATGCGGTTGCCCATGTGCTGTATGGGTACAACACCCTTTTGGCGCACGAAGTCGGTGCTGGCAAGAGTTTTGAGATGGCGGCTTCCGCTATGGAACTGAAACGTCTGGGCTTGTGCCAGAAAAGTCTTTTTGTCGTGCCAAACCATTTGACGGAACAATGGGCCAGCGAGTTTTTACGTCTGTACCCCCATGCGAAGCTGCTGGTTACCAGCAAGAAAGATTTTGAACCCGGTAATCGAAAAAAATTCTGTGCGCGAATTGCGACCGGCGACTACGATGCAGTTATCATCGGACACAGCCAGTTTGAAAAGATACCCTTGTCCGCAGAACGACAGGAGCGTCTGATTCAGGAACAGATGGATGAAATCG
>OODO01001609.1_pt1 | contig 14419 bp, 11 predicted proteins | sample 1671261 | NCBI WGS metagenome assembly OODO01 (sample SAMN06348138, study PRJEB24527) | human gut metagenome | biome: human gut; feature: ankylosing spondylitis patient; material: feces | host: Homo sapiens | place: China | collected 2015-10 | reverse complement strand
ACCAACTGAATCGCGAAAAGGGTGTCGAGAGGGTCGAAGACCCTTCGCGGGTGCAGGGCAGAGCCCTGCCGGAGTCCAGAGGCAGAGCCTCTGGCGCCTCCCCATTATCCCTTGATGCCGCTCGCGGCGATGGATTCGACGAAGGAACGCTGGGCGAAGAGGTAGAGGACGAGCAGGGGGGCGACGAGCATCAGCGTGGCGGTCGAAACCATCTGCTGCTGATAGCCCATCGACGCGCCGCCGGAAAGCCCCAGCTGAATGGAAACGTAGCTGTTCAGGCGGTCGGCGACGGTAGAGGCTTCAAGGCTCAGGAGCTTGATGTTCCCCAAGAACAGCTTGGAGTAGAACGTGTCCGTCCACTGCCAGACGAAGGAGAACAGAAAGCAGGAGACCAGAATCGGCACGGCGTCGGGCAGAATCACCCGCCAGAACGTCTTGAAGATGCTGCATCCGTCCACATACGCCGCTTCCTCCAGCGACTTCGGAATGCCGGTGAAGAACTGGCGAATCATGTAGATGTACAGCCCGTTCTTCAGCCCCATGCACGTTGCGGACATGAGCGCGTAGGGGATGGGCGAACCGCGCAGATTCAGGCTGCTGCCCGTCGTCGCCTTGAAAATGCCGAAGATGTCGAAAAAGTTGAAGTGCAGGTAAAGCGAGGAGGAAATCGTCTGCGGCGGAATGATGACGGTGATGATGACCGCCGCGAACCAGAACTTCTTGAACGGGAACTCGAAACGCGCAAAGCCGTAGCCCACGAGCGTGCAGGCGGCAATTTGCAGCACCGACACCGCGAGGGAGACGATCAGCGTGTTCAGGAACGTCGTGCCGTAATTCAGCAGGATTTTGCTGGCGGCGAGGGAGTAATTCGCCGTCGTCAGGTGACGCGGAATCGAGATGACCGTGGAGTCGTACAGGTCGCGCTCCGCCATGAACGAGACGCTCAGCTTGTCCAGCAGGGGCTGGATAATCATGAAGCAAAGCCCGAACAGCAGCAGGAAGCGAATCAGTTGATAGCCCTTGCGCCGCACCGTCTTGCGGAGCAGATATCCGCCGGACTTGCGGTTGCGCGCCCAGAAGCTGCCGCTGGGATGAGCATGGGTCACGGTCTGCTTACTCATCGCTGCTCACCACTCCTTTCAGCATCAGGGCACTTGCGCCGATGAGGACAATCGTGATGGCGAAATACACCCAAGCCATTGCGGAGGAGAAGCCGTAGTTGTATTTCAGCGTCATTTCTTCATTGATTTTCTTCATGACTTCGCTGTCTGTCTTCATGAAGAAGTCGATGATGGTGTAGATGATGTTGACAATCAGCAGGGGGGAGACCATCGGGAAGGTAATCGTCCAGAAGGCTTCCCACTTCGAGCAGCCCTCGACGTCCGCCGCTTCGTACAGGCTGCGCGGAACGTTCTGCAGACCGGAAAGGAAAACGACAATCTGGATGCCGCTTGCCATCACAATGTCGTACACTTCGTCAATCAGGGAAAAGACGATGTCCAGCACGTCGCTGCCGATGCCCGTGAGTTTGAGAATCTTCATCAGCGACTCGGACAGCGTGAACGGAGAGGACTCCGCCATCATCTGCTGCATTCCCGCCATCAGGGTGTTGTCCGTCTCCAAGCCGATGAGAACGCCGCTGGAGAGGATAACGGGCAGGAAGAAGATGGCGCGGACGAACGCGCGCCCCTTGAATTCCTGATTCAGTACGATGGCAATGACGAAGGACACGACGAGAATCGCAATGGTGTGCGTGACCATCACGCCAATCTCTTCGCTGAGCAGCTTGTTGAACTCCGGGTCAATGGTGAAGGCGCGGATGTAGTTGTCCAGCCCGATGAAGGTCGTCTGGAAGCCCTGTCCGGCGGTCACGTCCACGCGGCACAGGCTCATCCAGAAGGAATCCACCAGCGGCAGCAGCATGAAGCACAGGAAGCCGATGATGAAGGGCAGAATGAACAGATAGCCGGATACTGCTCGGCGCGCACGAATGGAAATGCGTTTGCCGCTCATTTGCTCACCTCCTGTTGCGCTGCATAGCTGCGGGCGGGAACGGTGATGCCATCCACCGCCGCGTCGGTATAGCCGAAGTTGACGTAGACGCGCGTGCCGTTTGCGTAAGTCGTGATGGTGACGTTCCCGACGCGTTCATGGCCTGTCATTTCCTGATTGAAGATGCCCGAAAGCGTCTGACGGTACTGCGCGACCTGTGCGGTGATGTCATCCAGCACGAGCGACGCGTCCGCGCCGTAGAACTCGGAGTAGGTGGAATCCTGCAAAACGCGCGCGCTCTGGGCGGTCAGCGTGTATTGCAGACCCGCACCCATTTCCGCGCTGCGCAGGAGGACTTCCTCCGCGTCATCCGCCAGATTCAGCGACGCGCCTGTGTAGGATACGCGGCTGTGCAGCGCCAGCGGGTAGAAGGGGACGTACTCGTCGATGATGGAATACTGTCCGCCGTCGAAGTCCATGTCGGTGATGAGCGTCGCCTGAACCGCGGCGTAGTCGTTGCCCTGACGAATCATCACGTCGCGCCCGGATGCCTTGAGTTCAGCGAGCTTTTCCGCCTGCTGATGCAGCACGGCTTCGCGGGTCGTGTGGTTTTTGCTGTCGTAATCAGCGGAGAGCATGTACCCGATGTCGCGGAAGGAAACGCCTGCGCTGTAGGAAGCCGCCGCGTCCACCAAGGCGTTGACGCTGCGCATGGCGATGGCGGGCTTGACGAGGTAGTAGGTGTCGCGGTCGTCGTTCGCGCCGTACCAGATTGGGCTGTATTCGGGGATTTCCGCTTCTTCCCGCGTGGTGAAGCGAGCAGCGTCGCGGAAGGCGATGAAGCCTTCCAGCAGGCCACTGTCGCGCGCGAAAGCCGTCAAACCGTCCAGATAGAGCGGCACACCCGCAATCGCAGCATTCTGTGCGAAGGAGAACAGCTCCTCCTGCGTTCCCAGCTGCCGAATCAGGCGGACGGAGGACAGCAGCTGCTGATTCATGCCGCCGTTCATCCATCCGGCGTAGCGAATCGACATGTTCTGCGCCAGATTGCGGGTGACAAGCTCGCGCAGGAGGTCTTTCGCTTCCGCATAAGTCGTCATGGCAATCGGGACGCTGGTAGGCACGCCCGCCACCTGCTGCACCTTGTCAATCGCGCCAATCAGCTCGATGCTCAGCGGCGCGTCCGCATCCACCGTCTGTGCGGCAAAATCCGGGTACTTTGCGGTCAGGTAGTCGCGGTAGGACGCCGCCATGTCCATGTAGCCCGATTCGGGCAGAAAACGGTAGCGCTGGCGGATGAAGCCCGTCGGATGCGCTGTTTCAAACATGTAGACGGCGTTGTTCGTGCGCTCGGAAACGTCGTAGGCGTCGCCGTGGACGATGGTGTACGTTGCGTTGACGGTGTTGTAGGAGGTCAGGCGGCCGGCAATGTCCGCACCGATGCCCGCCCACGATGCACCGTCCTCCAGAATGCAGATGAATGACCCGCTGTCGCCCGAAACGCCGAAAACCGGGAAGTTGATGCGTGTTTCGTTCGTCACCTGCGTGCGGATGGACGCCCAGTCCCAGCCGTAGAGGTTGGCGTAGTAGGCGCGCTGGGAAACGCGGCCGTTGTTGAAGCGGATAATCGCGCCGCTGCCGTCGGGGACGAACAGGAAGCCGTCATCCGCCGTGCCGCCCGCGCCGAAAGCCGGAAGCAGCGTCAGGCTCGTCAGCGGATAATCCACGTCGTAAGCAAGGTCATCCAGCGGTACTTCGACAACAAGGTCGCTGCCGTCCAAACGGAATACCATCGAGACGTTGAAAACGGCCTTGGCGATGGTGCTGCCCGCCTGCACGATGCGGCTGTTGTCGTATGCCAGATCCTCCGCCGTGTAGCCCACTTCGGCAAAGATGCTTTCGCAGCGCTGCTTCAGGTGATCCTTTGTGCCGTCGCGCAGCACCCAGACGTGCTCTTCCGCCAAATCGGGGTAGGCGGCGAGCAGGGCGGCCTTGTCGTCGGTCTTGCGGAGCTTGTCAATATTGTATTCACGGTAGTATTCTTTGATGTCCTTCTTCTGCTTGGAGGTCATTTTCTCCATGAACTGCTGCATTCGCGCGTCGCCAATGGCAGTTGGCATGAGGAAAGACCGCTGCACGCGTCCGACGGAGTAGTTCACGCGGACGCTGCCATCCTCCTGCATCAGCACTTCGTAGACCCCGTTTGAAATGCTGTGTTCCTGCGAGGTGAACTGGGTGGTCATGCCGGTGGAGGCGGCGTAGGTGAGGCTCAAGGTGGAGTTCAGCTTGTTCTTTTCCACCGGCAGGGCAATCGGGTCGCTGTCCGCGTTATCAGGCGAGGACAGCCAGACGTGCCCGGTGCGCTTGTCGGTGAGGGTGAAGTGGGTCGTCGCCGGGTCAAGCTCAAAGCGGAGAGCGTCATTCTCCATGACCATCGGCGTGTCAGGCTCTGAGTAGCCGTAAAGCGGCACGTCGTGCCCTTCCAGCTCGCCGGAGGTGTCAAAGAGCGGAAGAATGACGAATTTCGTCAGCGGATAAAGTGCCAGAAGAAGAATCAGAACCAGCACGATCCGTACAAGGATGCGTCGTTTCATGGATACTTTCTCCTTTCGTCAGTACAGACGGAACAGCACTTCTTTGTAGAGGGAGACGAAATAGCCGATGCCGTCGCCAACCAGCGAGAAAAACAGCAGCAGCAGGAAGATGATGACGACCATCGCCAGCAGCGTCATGATGGTGAACAGCAGCGTCTTGCCCAGCGAGTAGTCATGCGTCTGCATCATGCCGCAGATGATGAGAACACCGCTCCAGCCCAGCGACAGCCCCTCCAGAACGTAGTAGAACGCACCTTCCTTGGCGGTAATGACGTTTGCGAGGAGAATCATCGCCGCTTGCAGGATGACGTAGGGCGTCAGCGCGTAGCAGGTGGCGATGTAGACATCCTTGAACGTGCCCTTGCCCTCAAACAGCGTCGTCAGCCCCCAGTTGCCCGCCACGAAGAACAAAAGCGGCAGGAGGACGGCGAGACATTGCTGGATGATGTTCACGCTCGGCCAGTAGACGTTCATGAACAGGAAAGGCGTGAACTGCATGGACAGCAGGCGGACAAGCAGCACCAGAAACACGATGATGTTCGCCGCGCCGAGGCTGCCGCGTTTTTCGCGGCTCAAATCCCAGAAGCCATCGAAGGGGTGGAAGATAACGTAGAGCGAATAGCGCAGGGAGGACAGCAGACGCTGCCACTTCTGCTTGTCGGTTAGCTTTGCTGCGAGCGTCATGCGTTGTCCACCTCCCACTTTATCTTGCGGATGTGCCCGACGACCATCGGAACGACCAGCAGCACCGCGACGATGCCGAAAATCCACCCGATGTTCTGCTCTACCCACTCGGAGCGGTAGTAGCGGAACGCCTCGGAGTAGTTGCGGCTGTCGCGCGCCATGGCGAAATAGTCACAGGCTTCTTTGAATTGCTTCTGCTGCAAAAGCGCGCGCCCGATGCCGATGTAGGCAAGGTCATAGTTGCCGTTGCGCTTCATGACCTCGCGCCAAGTGTCGGCGGAAGCGGCGTATTCGCCCGCGTGGTACTGTTCGGTCGCCTTGTAGACCAGCTTCCCGTATTCTGTTGGGGTCAGCACGGTCACGCAGCAGTCCTGACTGTCCAGCACCAGCAGGTCATAGCCCTGATGCTCCAAAGCGACGGGATTCAGGAAGTATCCGTCCATGTTGCCCACACCGCCGAACGCCCAGAGGAGGTTGCCCTGCTTGTCGTAGGTGAAGATGCGGTTGTGCGTCTTGTCCATGACGGAATAGATGTCGTTGTCCAGCACGGTCACGTCCACGAACTTCGAGGGGCCGGAGTTGGTGATGTTCTTGTCGCTGCGCGCCCATTGCAGGTCGCCGATGACGTGGCTCGTGCCGTTTTCAATCAGAATGTTCGTGCCGATGGCATTCAGGCGGCGGACAGGTTTCGCCGCGCCGGAGGTCAGCTCGTTGGAATTGAAGGTCTGCGTGGTGACGAAGAAGAAGCCTTCCGAATCCAGCGCAATGTTGTTGTATTCCGTCGGAACGAAGGATGCCTGCTGCGCGCGCTGCTCCTTCGTGGAGAGCAGCCGCCACACCAGCTCGTACCATGTGTACTTCACTTCGCTCGCGCCGATGAAGCCGGTGAACGTGCCGTCCGCCTCGTACTTCATGAGGCCTCGGTTGACGTTCTGCGCGAGGCAGAAGACGCGTCCGGTCGTGTCGCAGACCAGCTTCGTCGGCAGAAACGCCATCGACTGGTCGAAGGTCGCGTCCGTCGGGCGGGTGAAGACGCTCAGCAGATTCAAATTCCGGTCTGCTTTCAGGATGCGGTTGTTGTTCGTGTCGGCGATGAACAGTGTGCCGTCTGCCATGACGAACACATCCTGCGGGGCGGAGAGCGTATTCGGGGTGATGTCGCCGGAAATTTCGGAAATCACGCGGGTCAGCGTGAAGCTTTCGCCGTCGCGGGCGACTTGCAGAATGCGGTTGTTGCCCGTATCGACGATGTAGATGTCATTGCCGGAGACGGTCAGCCCGCGCGGGGTGCGCATCGGCGTTTCCAGCCCAAGGGAGACGCTGGACAGCATGGCGCTGGTGCGGTAGGCATCCGGCGACTGGCGTTCGTCGCCCCAGTAATCGTAGGTGTAGGTGTAATTGTAGTCAAAGCCGTCTGCGGCGCGCGCGACCATCCCGCCGCAGAGCGCGGCGAAGAGGGAGAACGCAACCAGACAGGCGCAGAAACGGGAAACCATGCGGTTCATCGGCGTCCTCCTCTCTTAATCTTTCAGACCGGATGTCGCCATCGTTTCGAGAATCTGGCTCTGGCTGAGGATGAAAATCAGTATCGGCACAGCCATGACGACGACCGTAACCGCCGCCGCCTGACCCGTGCGGGCAATGCCGCCCGCCTGAATCTGCTGGAGCGCGTAGACGAGCGTCTTCTGCGCCTCGGAGTAGATGACGGCGGACGCTTTGGCGTTCCAGAGGTTCTGGACGGAGAAGATGATGAGCGTCAGCCACGCGGGCTTGACGTTGGGCATGACAATCGTCCAGAAAATGCGGAATTCCTTTGCACCGTCGATTTTCGCGGACTCAATCAGCGACATGGGCAGCCCTTCCATGAACTGCTTCATCAGGAACAGCCCAATCGGCGCGGCGAACGCGGGCAGGATGACCGCCCAGTGCGTGTCGACAAGGTTCAGGCGCGTCATGGTCAGGTAGTTCGGTATCGCGGTGACATAGCCGTTGAACATCAGTGCCGTCACGACAAGGGCGAAAAACTGCTTGCCGAGCGGGAAATCGTACTTCGCCAGCACATACGCCGCGAGGGACGCAATCAGCAGATGCCCCAATGTACCCACGAGGGTGATGACGACGGTGTTGGTGATGTAGCGCGAGAAGGGAACCCAGCTCTGCCCCATCGTGACGAGAAGGTCAGAGAAGTTGTCGATGGTGGGGTGGCGCGGGAAGAGCGTTGGCGGGAAGCGGAACAGCTCATCCAGCGGTTTCAGCGAGGACGAAATGGCGAACACCAGCGGAAACGCCATTGCACACGCGACGAGGAACAGCAGCAGCCCCACCAGAAAGTCGCCCACGCGGGAGCGGTTCGGCTTCTTGTGGCGCATGTTCGACTTCTTCGTCAGCTTCAGTACCTTCTGCGGCAGCTCAATCGGCGTGCCGTCCGGTCTGACTGGACCTTTGTAGCTGCGGACATTGATGGTACTCATGTGCCAATCCTCCTCAGAGCGCTCTGAATCAGCTTGTTGCACAAAATCATCACCAGGAACAGCAAGGTGGCGATGGCGGAGGCATAGCCCATTTCAAAGCGGGTGAAGCCATAGTCGAACAGGTGGGTGACGACGGTGTGCGCGGCGTAATCGGTGGAGGGGAAGCCCGCCAGCGCCATCGGCACATCGCACACGCCGAACGCGGACGTGATGGACATGACCGCGCCGAACATCAGCATTGGCTTCATGTTCGGCAGGGTGATGTAGTACAGCTCCTGCCAGCGGTTGCGGATGCCATCCACATAGCCCGCCTCGTACTGCGAGCGGTCAACGCCCTGCAAACCTGCGACGAAGGAAAGGAAACCCGTGGACATGCTCATCCACAGCGTGACGATGATGATGACCGGCATGATGTAATCCGGCGTCGTCAGCCAGAGAATCGGGGCGTTGAGAATGCCCAGCTTCATCAGGATGGCGTTCAGGTAGCCGTACGCGTCGCCGCGGAAGATGATAGAGAAGATGTAGTAGGCATTGCCCGCAATGGACGGCGCGTAGAAGATGACGACGGCAATCGTGCGCACCCAGCGCGGCAATTCGTTGATGAGCCACGCGAAGCAGAATGACATGATGTAGCCCACAGGCCCTGTAATCACCGCCAGCAGGAACGTGTTTTTCACGGCGGTCAGGAAAACATCATCCTTCAAAATCAGGGTGATGTAGTTGTCCATCCCGATGAAGCGCGCGGGCTCCAGAATGTTGTTGTAGGTGAAGGAGTAGTAGATGGAGATGAGCATCGGGAGGATGTAGAAGGTCAGGAACAGCAGGGCGTAGGGCGCCAGAAACGCATAGCAGAACTTCATGTGCTTCGCTCTGTCCCACGCGATGCGCGCATTGCGCTGTCTCAGCGCAAAGTACTTTTTCCAGAACGCGGTCATGACGAATGCTTCCTCCTTTCGCTCAGGGCGTCTCTTCGTCGATCGGCAGACCGAACTCCAAGCGCTTCTTATTGATTTCCTCGTTGATGGTGCGCGCGTAATCCAGCAGGGTTTCGCGCGGGTCGGTCTTGTCGTTGGTCACTTTGCGCACGGCGTTGGTCATGTGGCGCGTGGTGTAGTAGCCGCCGGCGACTTCGCGGAAGCCGACTGCCCACGTCATCTGTTCGCGAATGACTTTCAGCTGAGCTTCTGACCAGGAAAGCTGCTCGATGGCGGCGATATTCGCGGTGGCGTAGCGCGCGGACGAACCCAAGACGGCTTCAATCTCGCGCCCGAAACGCACCTGCGCGTCGGTGGACGTCCACCACTTCATGAACTGCCACGCATTCTGTTTTGTCGTTTCGCTGTCGGTGGCAATCATCATGCAGCAGGCACCCTGCGAATGCCCGGAGTGGTCCACATAGGTGCTGCCGTCCTCTGCCGTGCGGGAAGTGCCGGGGAGAATTGCAATGTCCCACAGGCCGCGGATTTCCGGCGCGGAGACGGTCAGGGTGTTGAACGTCGTGTAATCGAAGATGCCCAGCGGCATTTCGCCGGAGCGGAAGCGGCTCACGAAGTCGAAGATGGTCGGCAGACCGTAGTCATTGTAGAGGCTGGTGTAGCGCTCAAACGCCTGCACACCCGCTTCGCTGTTGATGGTGGTGTGGGTCGCCGAATCGTTGTAGAGCGCGCCGCCAAGCTGGTAGAGCATGGCGTAATAAGAAGAGAGATTCGGGGCGGCAATGTCGGGGTAGGGAATGCCGACGGACATGTTCGCCCCCTGAATGGTGGGCAGCATGGCAATCAAATCATCCCACGTTTCCGGGACGGACAGCCCGTATTCTTCCAGAATGTCGCTGCGGTAGAAGAGAATCGAGCACAGCTGCGTCTCCGGCAGCGCGTACAGACCGCCGTTGAAGCTGAACGCGGCGTAGGCACTGGGGTAGAATTGGTCGAGGACTTCCTGCAAATCATCGAACTGCGTCAAATCCTCCACCGCGTGGCGAAGCGCGTAGTTGACGGGGTTCCAGCTGTCGGTTGAAATGACGACATCCGGGCCGTTGCCCGCGACGACGGCGTTCAGCAGCGCGTTCGGGTCAACCAGCATGACGTTGACGGGAATGCCGGTAGACGGGGTGAAGGTGTCATCAACCATGGTTTTGAGGACGGTAGACTGGTCACGGCCGGTCAGAATCCACACTTCCAGCACGTCCTCGCTGGCATCGTACACATCGCCCAAGGCATTGTAATCCACGAAATACGACGTGACGCAGGATTTCAGCTCATGCAGCGCGCGGTCGAGGAAATTTTCCGACGGCTGCGGCACGGTCACGCCGTCCGCGGTGATGGCAATCAGGTCAATATCCAGCTTGACCTGCCGCATGTTCTGCATTGACGTGCCGAGGGAGGTGATGTTGTCCTTGAAATTCGTGAAGGCTTCGGTAATCTTCGCCGGATCTTCGACGAAGGATTCCAGCTGCACCGCCAGCGTCTGCGCGACGGCAATGCGGTCGGATTTCTGTCCGGTGATGGCAACGGTCTCATCGACGAGCTTATAGAGCAGGCGGCTTTCCTGCGCCATCGCTTCGATGACCTCCGGATACACCTGCTCCAAGTGGTAATCGCGGTAGCGGTCGGGGTTCACGCCTGTCAGCACCAGCACACGGCGGTACATCTGGTTCAGGCGGTAGATGCTTTCCTCCATGTCGGAGAGAATCTGCCCCATGTCGCCCAGCGTCGCTTCCAGACGAAGCGTGTGATGCCCAGCGGAAAGGTAGAAGCGGTAGGGCGTGCCGGAATCATCTGACAATGTGTTCATTTCCCATGCCGTGGTGTAGGGGAAGGAGACGTTCTCCATACCGGAGAAGGGAATTTTGCCGTCCAGATAGAGGATACGGCTGGACACGCTGCCGCGGTTGTAGGTCTGACGGCCTTTGATGGTGATGTTGTACCAGCCGTTTTCCGGCACGTCGAAATCCCACTCAATCCACTGCCCTGCGTCGCGCCAGGCATCGCCGCCGATGTAGTTCAGCACCGTCCGGCGCACGTCGCAGGGAGAGGTGGCGGGGGAAGAACGGTCATAACGCGCGTACAGCGACGGGGAGGAACGCAGGGTGCTGCTTTCGCCTTCCAGCACGAGGGCAAAGTCAGCAGGAACGCTGTTCCCCTGTGGCTGCGCGGCGGCATAAGCGGCGTAATCCGGCATTTTTTCGGGGGCGGTGAGCGAAAGCGCGGTCAGGAGCATCGGCTCACTGGTCGCAATCAGGGTGACGGTGCTTTCCCCCGCCTCGAAATAAAAGCGGTACGGCTCGGTGATGTAGCCCATCGAATCGCGGCAGCAGGCGGTCTGCTCGCCGAACACCTCCACCTGCGTCGGACGGATGTCATTGCCCTGCGAGTCCTGCCGCACTTCGCCGCCGTCGTGCCACAGGCGGGTGAAGGTCAGCGTATCCGCGCCATCGAAGGGTACTTCGCCGTTGATGCGCAGTTCGCGCTCCAAGTCCACGCCGCGTGCCGCCTCAGTGCGGTAGGTCAGGCGGATGTTGTAGAAACCGGTTTCCGGTACGGTGACGGCGAACGTTGCGGAAGAGCCGCTTTGCATCAGCAGACCATCCTTCTGTGCAGTCACGCCGTCCGAATCCACCGTTACCAGCGGAATGGAAACGTCCGAAGATGCGTCCGGAGCGCCCTCATGCGCGCGCAAATACAGCGAATAGGTGCTGCTGCGCCCGATGTCGCCAATCTGCTGCGAGAGGTCATAACCCTCGTATTTTGCCCGGTAGTTCTCCACGCCGCCGGACAGAACGAACCACAGCACCAGCGCCAGAACGACCGCCGTCAGAGCAATCCACTTCCCGTACTTGCTGCCAAAGGAACGCTCCATGTTTCCGTGCCTCCTTCAAACTGGAATTGAATCAATTTCGATACGTTGCAAATGAATAAAAATGGTTTGCTTTCAACCATATTATAAATTCAACGAGAGAAAAAAACTTCTTAAAATTTGCCCGTCTTTGGTTATAATTTGCTTGAAATGCGTTGCGCTTTGTGGTATGATGGAAAAAAGACAAGGAAAAATGCGCAAACTTGCACGAAAGGTTTGTGAAGAAATTATGAATAACCGAAGGCTCATTACGGAACGCGAACGACCATTGACGGCATCCGGCTTCCGCGTGATGAAGGGCGAGCGGGAGTTTATCACCTACCAGCGGGACGCAACCATCCGCGTATGGCATCAGCCGAACCCGGACAGCTATGCGCCGCACTTTCATTCGGCCATAGAAGTCTGCGTGCCGCTGCTGGGCGGATGCGAGGTGGCGGTAAGTGGGAAGGTATATCATGTGCAGGCGGGGGAAGTGCTGTTTGTTCCCTCCGACGCGACGCACGCCCTGCGCATGCGGCGGGCAGCGAGCGTTACCTCATCATCTTTGAACACAATGTTGCATTTACAATGAAGGAATTTGCTGCGCTGCGCCCGATGCTGCGCCAGCCGATTTATCTCACGGCGGAAAGTGAAGCGACGCCCATCGTTCGCAAAACGCTGATGCAGCTGGTGGAGGCTTACGAGGCGTACACGCCGCTGCGGAATTTGCGGTGCTATGCGCTGCTGATGGACGTATTCGCCACGCTGGGGGAATTGTATCTGCCCAATGTTGCCAACAGCGCGGAGATGAATGACATCCACCGGCGATTATCCGGCGAGGACGCTTTCAACCGTGCGCTGGATTACCTGAATAAAAACTACGCCGAAAACATCACGCTGGATGTGCTGGCGGACTACGCGGGGTTCAGCCGCTACACGCTCAGCCGCATGTTCAGCCGTCACACAGGCGCGACGTTCATCCAGTACCTGAATGCGCGGCGGGTGGATATGGCGGCGGAGATGCTCAGCCAGAGCGACTTGCCCGTGACGCAGGTTGCGCTGCGCGTTGGTTTTGGGTCGATTGCGACATTCAACCGCGTGTTCCGGACGCAGAAAGGGTGTACGCCAAGCCAGTATCGAAATGTGTATCTGGAGCTGAAAAAATAGCAGACATCAAATCACGATTTCATAATATGTAGGAGGAAAATATCATGATTGCGCAGACGCCCCCGATGGGATGGAACAGCTGGGACTGCTACGGCGCGGCGGTGGACGAGCCGACCGTGCGGCAGAACGCGGCGTACATGGCGGAGCACTTGAAGGAGTTCGGCTGGGAGTACGTCGTTGTGGACATTCAGTGGTATCAGCCGACCGCGACGAGCCACGCCTACGAGCCGTTTGCGGAATTGACGATGGATGAATACGGGCGCTTGCAGCCTGCGCCGGGGCGGTTCCCGTCATCGGCAGGCGGAAAGGGCTTCAAGCCGCTGGCGGATTATGTGCATTCGCTGGGGTTGAAATTCGGCATCCACATCATGCGCGGGATGCCGCGGATGGCGGCGCATCGGCACTTGCCGATTCTGGGGTGCGGGAAGGGCTGCCACGAGGTCGCGAACCCGAACAGCATCTGCGCGTGGAATCCGGATATGTACGGCTTGCGGTGCGACATGCCCGAAGCGCGCGCGTACTATGACAGCATCTTTCGCATGTACGCCGAATGGGGCGTGGATTTCGTCAAGTGTGACGACATCGCGCGCGAATATCCGCACTGCAAGCGGGAAATCGAGGTCATTTCCGACGCCTGCCGCGCCTGCGGGCGGGACATTGTACTGTCTTTGTCGCCCGGCCCTGCGCCGCTGGAACAGGCGGAGCATTTGAAGAAATACGCGAACATGTGGCGCATCACGGACGACTTCTGGGACGAGTGGCGGCTGCTCAAAGGGATGTTTGAGCGGGCGGAGAAATGGTGCGTCCACGCCGCGCCGGGGCATTGGCCGGATGCGGACATGCTGCCCGTCGGCGCACTGCGGCAGTGCTATGACCCGAACGGCTGGACGAACTTCACGCAGGCGGAGCAGCGGACGATGATGACGCTGTGGTGCATGATGCGTTCGCCGCTGATAATGGGCGGCGAGCTGACGAAAAATGACGACTTCACGCTGAAGCTGCTGACGAACCGGGATGTGCTGGCGATTGAAAAGACGAGCGCGTGTGCCCATCCGCTGTGGACGACGGAGGATGAAAGCGTGTGGATTGCGCCGCGCAGGGACGGCAAGGGGCTGTATGCTGCGCTGTTCAATCTGTCGGAAGAGACGCGGACGGTTCGCGTGACAGGCGAAATGCTGGAAGGGACGTACTCGGCGGCGCGGGAACTGTGGACGGGCGAGAAGCGGCAGATGACGGACGGGCTGACGGCGACGCTGGGGAAGCACGATGCGGCGGTGTTTTGGGTGGAGTAATCAGGCAATGGACAAATTGAAGCAAACGATGACGGACAAAGGCTATGTCGGTTCGGTCGAATTTTCCGATGCGGACGGCGTGTCCTTTGGCAAGGTGCAGGGCGTTCGCAGTCTGATTTCGTATGAAGGAGAGACACGCGAAGCACTGCAAGCGGATTTTCGGAAGGCGGTGGATGCGTATCTCGAATTGTGCCAAGAAAAGTCATGAAAATAATGCTTCGCGGAAGATTGAAAGGAACTTCCTTGTCAATAAGCCGATAAATCGGTGTACTTTTCATGCATAATTATGCAAAAGTGACCAGTTTGCCAAGCAAATGCTGCTCTTTCCCGCAAGAAATTGAGGTGGCGGGGGGAGTCCAGAGGGGGCTGAAATCCCCGCTCTTTC
>OODO01001607.1_pt1 | contig 14444 bp, 7 predicted proteins | sample 1671261 | NCBI WGS metagenome assembly OODO01 (sample SAMN06348138, study PRJEB24527) | human gut metagenome | biome: human gut; feature: ankylosing spondylitis patient; material: feces | host: Homo sapiens | place: China | collected 2015-10 | reverse complement strand
GACGTTGATTATATCAATGCACACGGAACAAGTACCCACCACAATGATCTTTATGAAACAAGAGCCATTAAGAAAGCATTTGGTGAGGATGCATATAATGTAAATATCAATTCTACAAAATCCATGATCGGTCATTTATTTGGCGCGGCCGGAGCAGTTGAATTTATTACATGCGTAAAATCTATCGAAGATGGATACATTCACCCAACAGTAGGTCTTCGTGAGACAGAAGGCGAGATCGACCTGAATTATACAAAGGGTGAGGGCGTTCATAAGGACATTACATATGCACTGAGCAATTCTCTTGGATTTGGCGGACACAATGCAAGTATCCTTGTAAAGAAATGGGAAGAATAAGATCCAGACAAAAACAGATATAAAAGAATTACACATCATAAATAATGTGAGCAAAAGTATTTGCACGAAAAAGTGTAAATTTACATGGAAAAGTGAAAATTTACATCAAAAAGTGAAAAAACGTATTGACATATTCCTTGTGTTATGGTAAAGTATCTCCCGATGAACTGCCGAAGACAGTAGGTGCCGGATGGCATAAGTTGAAAAACACCTACCGAGGAATATATCGTTAATATTATTTTAACTATATGCTCTCTGTCTTATCGACAGAGAGCTTTTCTTATTTTAGCAGAAGATGCTTTCTGTTAACTATGTGCAGTCATTAGTAAAACAAGGAGGCGCATTATGGCAAAGGTAGAGATTAAGAAGCCAGTAGTTGAAGAAATCAAAGCTAACTTAGATGGTGCTCAGACAGCAGTTGTAGTTGACTACCGTGGACTTACAGTTGAGCAGGACACACAGCTTCGTAAGCAGTTAAGAGAAGCTGGGGTTGTTTATAAGGTATACAAGAACACCATGATCAACTTCGCTATTGAAGGCACAGAGTTCGAGGGACTGAAGCCATGTCTCGAAGGACCTACCGGATTAGCTATCTGTAAGACAGATGCTACAGCAGCAGCCAGAATCCTGGCTAACTTCGCAAAGACTGCTCCGGCACTTGAGCTTAAGGGTGGCGTTGTAGAAGGTACATTCTACGATGCAGCAGGTATCGCAGTTATTGCAAACATTCCTTCAAGAGAAGTACTTATTTCCAAATTCCTTGGAAGTATCCAGTCACCTATTGCAAACTTCGCTCGTGTTATCAAGCAGATTGCAGAACAGAAGGAAGCTTAATTATTTGTGCATACAGGCACATCGGCTTCTATTTAATAGAAGCAGCAATTATTAAACTATATTATATTAATGGAGGAAATAATAATGACAACTCAGGAAATTATTGAAGTAATCAAAGGTTTATCAGTATTAGAATTAAATGACTTAGTTAAAGCATGTGAGGAAGAATTCGGCGTATCAGCAGCAGCAGGTGTTGTTGTAGCAGCAGCAGGCGGAGACGCTCCAGCAGCAGAAGAGAAGGATTCATTCGATATCGAACTTACAGAAGTTGGTCCTAACAAGGTTAAGGTTATCAAGGTTGTTCGTGAGATCACAGGTCTTGGCTTAAAGGAAGCTAAGGACGCTGTTGATGGCGCTCCAAAGGTTATCAAAGAGGGAGCTTCAAAGGACGAGGCTGAGGAAGCTAAGACTAAGTTAGAGGCTGAAGGCGCTAAGGTTACATTAAAGTAATTTTATTCCTTGTATTTATGAATATCTTTCGACCTGGCGGGAGAATTACCTGCCAGGTCGTTTTTGTCAAAGTTCCGGCGAACTGATCATTTTTATCAATAAGAGCAGTTGAGACCGAATAAGTGATTATAAGATTCTGAACACAGATACGACATGATATAGTCAGCGTTATGTATCTGTTCTGTAATAATACCGCTGCAGGCTGTTTCAAAAGAATGCAGAGGGGCATATAAATATGGATAAAAGTTCATATACAATTCTTTAATAAAAAATTCCAAATATTTCTTGACATATACCTTGAAAATGTGATACAGTGTAGGATGTCTATACTATGGGTTGGTTTGCGTTCGAACCAGACATATAATGACACGGCTAATATATTTCGGTTAAATGTAAGCATTTCAACAGAATATACGCTTAAAAATAAATTCCAAGGGGTGAATGTGTCGATGGAAAAAAACAGAATTAGTCCTGTTCAATCTGGTAAAGGTATCCGAATGAGTTATTCCAGACAGAAAGATGTACTGGAGATGCCTAACTTTATCGAAGTTCAGAAAAACTCATACCAGTGGTTCCTTACCGATGGTCTGAAGGAGGCATTTAAAGATATCTCTCCTATTACTGACTATACAGGACAGCTTAGTCTTGAGTTTGTAGATTTCCAGTTATGTAGAGATGATGTGAAGTACTCAATCGAAGAGTGCAAGGAAAGAGATGCAACATATGCTGCACCGCTTAAAGTAAAAGTAAGACTCCATGCAAATGACGCAAAGGAAATGTCAGAACATGAGATTTTCATGGGTGATCTTCCTCTTATGACCGAGACAGGTACATTTGTGATCAACGGTGCAGAGCGAGTTATCGTAAGCCAGTTGGTGCGTTCACCTGGTATCTACTATGATATTGCACATGATAAGATTGGTAAGAAGCTGTACTCCTGTACAGTTATCCCAAACCGTGGTGCATGGTTAGAGTACGAAACAGATTCGAATGATGTTTTCTATGTTCGTGTAGATAGAACCAGAAAGGTGCCTATCACAGTACTTATCCGTTCACTGGGAATCGGAACAAATGCAGAGATTATCGATCTGTTTGGCGAAGAACCAAAGATTTTAGCAAGTATTGAAAAGGATCCTTCTGAGACATATCAGGATGGTCTTCTTGAGCTGTACAAAAAAATAAGACCGGGTGAGCCTCTTGCAGTAGAGAGTGCAGAGAACCTGATCAATGCAATGTTCTTTGATCCAAGACGTTATGATCTTGCAAAGGTTGGACGTTATAAGTTCAATAAGAAGCTGGCATTCCAGAACAGAATTACAGGTCAGATACTTGCAGAGGATGCGATCGATCCGGCAACCGGTGAAGTGATCGCAGAAGCAGGCACGACACTTACAAGAGCACAGGCAAAGGATATCCAGGATGCTGCTGTACCATATGTTATGATCCAGACAGAAGAACGTAATGTAAAGGTGCTTTCAAATATGGTAGTAGATCTGTCCAAGTATGTTGGATTTGATCCTGCTGAAGTAGGTATCCATGAGGGTGTATACTATCCTGTTCTTGAAACCCTTTTAAATGAATATTCAGACGAAGAAGAATTAAAGGCAGCTATCGCAAGAGATGCATCTGACCTTGTTCCAAAGCATATAACAAAAGAAGACATTATCGCTTCAATTAACTACAACATTCACCTTGAATATGGTATTGGAACAAAGGATGATATCGATCACCTGGGTAACAGACGTATCCGTGCAGTCGGAGAACTTCTTCAGAATCAGTATAGAATCGGTCTTTCCAGACTGGAAAGAGTTGTAAGAGAGAGAATGACGACTCAGGACGTAGAGACGATCACTCCACAGTCTCTGATCAACATCAAGCCTGTAACAGCAGCAGTTAAGGAATTCTTCGGAAGTTCCCAGTTGTCACAGTTCATGGATCAGAACAATCCATTGTCTGAGCTGACTCATAAGAGAAGATTATCAGCCCTTGGTCCCGGTGGTCTGTCACGAGACAGAGCAGGATTCGAGGTTCGAGATGTACACTATACTCATTATGGTAGAATGTGTCCTATCGAGACTCCTGAAGGTCCTAACATCGGTCTGATCAACTCTCTGGCTACTTATGCAAGAATCAATGAGTATGGTTTTGTAGAAGCACCATACAGAAAACTGGATAAATCAGATCCTGCAAACCCTGTAGTTACAGATGAGGTTATTTATCTGACGGCAGATGAAGAAGATAATTACAGAGTTGCACAGGCAAATGAACCTCTGGATGCAGATGGTCATTTCGTAAATAACAACGTATCAGGAAGATACAGAGAGGATACAACAGAGTTCCCGAAATCAAGAGTTGATCTGATGGACGTTTCTCCTAAGATGGTATTCTCAGTTGCTACATCCATGATTCCTTTCCTTGAGAACGATGATGCAAACCGTGCTCTGATGGGATCAAACATGCAGCGTCAGGCAGTTCCGCTTATGCTTACCGAATCAGCCGTTGTAGGTACCGGTATGGAAGCAAAGGCAGCTGTTGATTCAGGTGTATGTATCGTTGCAAAGAGAGATGGTGTAGTTGAATATTCCACAAGTAAGGAAATCTGTATTAAGGCAGATGAAGATGGAACAAAGGATATCTACCACGTTATCAAGTTCGCACGAAGCAATCAGGGTAACTGTATGAACCAGAGACCTATCGTATTCAAGGGCGAGCATGTTAAGGCTGGAGAGGTTATCGCAGACGGACCATCTACTTCAGGTGGAGAGATCGCACTTGGAAAGAACCCTCTGATCGGTTTCATGACCTGGGAAGGTTACAACTACGAGGATGCTGTTCTTTTAAGTGAAAGACTTGTAAAAGATGATGTATATACATCTATTCATATTGAGGAGTACGAATGCGAAGCGAGAGATACCAAGCTCGGACCGGAAGAGATCACAAGAGATCTTGCTGGACTGTCCAATGATGCATTAAAGGATCTGGATGAGAATGGTATTATCCGTATCGGTGCTGAGGTTCGTGCCGGAGATATCCTTGTCGGTAAGGTTACTCCTAAGGGAGAGACAGAACTGACAGCAGAGGAAAGACTCCTTCGTGCCATCTTTGGTGAGAAGGCAAGAGAAGTAAGAGATACTTCCCTGAAGGTTCCTCATGGAGCATTTGGTGTCATCATGGATACCAAGATCTTCACAAGAGAAAACGGTGATGAACTTTCACCGGGTGTTAATAAATCAGTCAGAGTATACATTGCTCAGAAGAGAAAGATCCAGGTAGGAGATAAGATGGCTGGTCGTCATGGTAACAAGGGTGTAATTTCCCGTGTACTTCCGGTAGAAGATATGCCATTCCTTCCAAATGGTCGTCCGCTCGATATCGTGTTGAACCCACTGGGCGTTCCTTCACGTATGAATATCGGACAGGTTCTTGAAATCCATCTTGGTCTTGCTTCACAGGTTCTCGGATTCAAGGTTTCAACTCCTGTGTTTGATGGTGCAGACGAGTTTGATATCATGGATACTCTTGAGATGGCGAATGATTATGCAAATACCGAGTGGGAAGATTTCTATGAGAAATATAAAGACTCTGTTTCGGAAGAAGTAATGAATTACCTCTATGAGAACAGAGACCACAGAGAAGAATGGAAGGGCGTTCCGATCGACAGAACCGGTAAGGTACAGCTTCGTGACGGTAGAACCGGTGAAGAATTTGACAGCCCTGTAACAATCGGTTACATGCATTATCTTAAGCTCCACCATCTGGTTGATGATAAGATCCATGCACGTTCAACCGGTCCGTACTCATTAGTTACACAGCAGCCTCTGGGTGGTAAAGCTCAGTTCGGTGGACAGCGTTTCGGTGAGATGGAAGTTTGGGCACTGGAAGCATACGGTGCATCATATACATTACAGGAAATCCTGACTGTTAAGTCGGATGATGTAATCGGACGTGTTAAGACATATGAAGCGATCATTAAGGGTGAGAATATTCCTACACCTGGTATCCCTGAGTCATTCAAGGTACTGCTGAAGGAATTCCAGTCACTTGGTCTCGATGTCAGAGTTGTAAAAGACGATATGACAGAGGTTGATCTCGGTGAGACGATCGAAGCGTATGACGAGAATGTTAAGAGCATGATCGATGATGATAAACGGGAAGCTGATGAACGTGAATTTGAAGAAGCGGGCTTCAGCGGAACAGATGAAAATGATGAGCTGACATCATTATCAGACGGAGAATATCTGGATGATTACAATGACGACTATGATGGCAACTCGGATGATGAATTTTAGAAAGGAGATTTTGTAAGATGCCAGAATTTAACATGGAAACTCCAGAACAGGAACAGGCTTTAAGCTTTGACGCAATTAGAATCGGACTTGCATCTCCTGAAAAAATCAGAGAATGGTCACATGGTGAGGTTAAGAAACCTGAGACTATCAACTACAGAACATTAAAACCGGAAAAAGACGGTTTGTTCTGCGAGAGAATATTTGGACCTAGCAAGGACTGGGAATGTCATTGCGGTAAATATAAGAAGATCAGATATAAAGGTATTATCTGTGATCGATGCGGTGTAGAGGTTACAAAGGCCAGCGTTCGTAGAGAGCGTATGGGTCATATCGAGCTTGCAGCACCGGTATCCCATATCTGGTATTTCAAAGGTATTCCTAGCCGTATGGGACTGATCCTTGATATTTCTCCAAGAGTACTTGAAAAGGTATTATACTTTGCATCTTATATCGTTCTTGATCCAAAGGACACACCGCTTACTTATAAGCAAGTTCTGACAGAGCAGGAATACAGAAAGGCTGAAGAGGACTTCGGATACGGCTCCTTCCGTGCAGGAATGGGTGCTGAGTCCATTCAGGAGCTCTTAAGAGCAATCGATCTGGATAAAGAAAGCGAAGAATTAAAGGCTGAGCTTAAGAATTCAAGCGGACAGAAGAGAGCCAGAATCATCAAGAGACTGGAAGTTGTTGAAGCATTCCGTAATTCTGAGAATAAGCCGGAGTGGATGATCATGGATGTTATTCCGGTTATCCCACCGGATATCAGACCTATGGTTCAGTTGGATGGCGGCAGATTTGCTACATCTGACCTGAATGACTTATATAGAAGAATTATCAACAGAAATAACCGTTTGAGAAGACTTCTTGAGTTAGGAGCTCCTGATATCATCGTTCGTAACGAGAAACGTATGTTGCAGGAAGCTGTTGATGCCCTGATCGATAACGGTCGTCGTGGACGTCCGGTTACAGGACCAGGAAACAGAGCATTAAAATCCTTATCCGATATGTTAAAAGGTAAATCCGGTCGTTTCAGACAGAACTTACTTGGTAAACGTGTTGACTATTCAGGACGTTCCGTTATCTGTGTTGAGCCAAAATTAAAGATTTATCAGTGTGGTCTTCCAAAAGAGATGGCAATTGAATTATTCAAACCTTTCGTTATGAAAGAACTTGTTGCCAACGGATCTGCACACAACATCAAGAGTGCTAAGAAAATGGTCGAGAGACTCCAGACAGAAGTTTGGGATGTCTTAGAAGACGTTATCAAAGAGCATCCGGTTATGTTAAACCGTGCTCCTACACTGCATAGATTAGGTATTCAGGCATTCGAGCCAATCTTAGTAGAAGGTAAAGCAATCAAGTTACATCCATTGGTATGTACCGCGTTCAACGCCGACTTCGATGGTGACCAGATGGCTGTACATCTTCCATTATCTGTAGAGGCTCAGGCTGAGTGTAGATTTATGCTCCTCTCACCGAACAACCTGTTAAAACCATCTGACGGTGGTCTTGTAGCAGTTCCTTCACAGGATATGGTCCTTGGTATCTACTATTTAACACAGGAGAGACCGGGCGCTAAGGGAGAGGGCAAGATCTTCAAGAGCGTCAACGAAGCAATCCTTGCATACGAGAACGGAGCAGTAACACTTCACTCCAGAATCAAAGTCCGTATGACAAAGACAATGCCGGATGGAAAAGAAATCACAGGAGTTGTTGAGTCCACATTAGGACGTTTCATCTTTAATGAGATCATTCCTCAGGATTTAGGATTTGTTGACAGAAGCATTCCTGGCAATGAATTAAAACTGGAAGTAGATTTCCTTGTTGCCAAGAAACAGAACAAACAGATTCTTGAAAAAGTAATCAATATCCATGGTGCTACCAAGACAGCAGAGGTTCTGGATGCTGTAAAAGCTATGGGTTACAAATATTCCACAAGAGCAGCGATGACCGTATCCATTTCCGATATGACGGTTCCGCCAGAGAAACCTGCAATGATCAAAGCAGCTCAGGATACAGTAGACAGAATTACAAAACAGTACAAACGTGGTCTTATCACAGAGGAAGAACGTTACAAAGAAGTTGTTGAGACATGGAAAGAGACCGATGATGAGCTTACAAAAGTGCTTCTGGAAGGTCTTGATAAATACAACAACATCTTCATGATGGCGGATTCCGGAGCCCGTGGTTCTGATAAACAGATCAAACAGCTTGCTGGTATGCGTGGTTTGATGGCTGATACAACCGGTAGAACAATCGAGCTGCCTATCAAATCCAACTTCCGTGATGGTCTTGATGTATTGGAGTACTTCATGTCTGCGCATGGAGCACGAAAAGGTATGTCCGATACAGCGCTTCGTACAGCCGATTCCGGATACCTTACGAGACGTCTTGTAGACGTATCACAGCATATGATCGTTCGTGAATCTGACTGCTGTGAAGGCAAGAACAGAGAAATCCCTGGTATGTGGGTAACTGCATTCATGGATGGAAAAGAAGAGATAGAAAGTCTTCAGGAACGTATTACAGGTCGTTTCTCCTGCAATACAATTTGTGATAAAGATGGCAATGTCATTGTAAAGGCAAACCATATGATCACACCAAAACGTGCAGCAGAAGTTATGAGCCGTGGTGTTGATGAGAATGGCAATCCAATCGAGAAAGTGAAGATCCGTACCGTATTATCCTGCCGCTCCCATATGGGTGTATGTGCAAAATGTTATGGAGCAAACATGGCTACCGGTCAGGCAGTTCAGGTTGGTGAGGCTGTTGGTATCATCGCAGCACAGTCCATCGGTGAGCCTGGTACACAGCTTACCATGCGTACTTTCCATACAGGTGGTGTTGCCGGTACCGATATCACACAGGGTCTTCCTCGTGTCGAAGAAATTTTCGAGGCAAGAAAACCGAAGGGACTTGCCATTATCACAGAATTTGGTGGCGTAGCTAACATCAAAGATACTAAGAAGAAACGTGAGATCATCGTTACAAACAATGAGACTGGTGAATCTAAGGCATACTTAATCCCTTACGGTTCCAGAATCAAAGTAATGGACGGCGCAGTGCTTGAAGCTGGTGACGAGCTGACCGAAGGTTCTGTAAATCCACATGACATCTTAAAGATCAAAGGTGTTCGTGCCGTTCAGGATTACATGCTCCGCGAGGTTCAGCGTGTATACCGTTTACAGGGTGTTGAAATCAACGACAAACATATCGAGTTGATCGTACGTCAGATGTTGCAGAAAGTCCGCGTTGAGACAAACGGTGATTCTGATATGCTTCCGGGAACATTAGTAGATACTCTTGATTTTGAGGATACAAATGAACTGCTTGAGAGTGAAGGAAAAGAAATGGCAGAAGGAAAACAGGTATTACTTGGTATTACCAAAGCTTCCTTAGCTACGAACTCCTTCTTATCGGCAGCTTCCTTCCAGGAGACAACAAAAGTTCTGACAGAAGCAGCTATCAAAGGAAAAGTTGATCCACTGATCGGTATGAAAGAAAACGTAATCATTGGTAAACTGATCCCGGCTGGTACAGGTATGAAGAGATACCGCAATATCAAACTTGATTCTGATGTCAATGAAAATGACGAGATTGATTTTGATGACGATTCTTTTGCAGATGAAGAATTTGCACCAGTAGAAGAATAAGATATTGAAATAAGAGAGGAATGGATGAAAATCTGTTCCTCTTTTTTCGTAATCATAATATCTGGTATAAAAAAGCCAGATATTGGAAATGCTTTAAAAGCGTAAGAAAAATCTATGTAAAAGTGCTTGACATCTGGGATAGACACCTATATAATAATTTAGCGTGCACAAAAAGGCATGCAGTTTGAACTTTTTTGTTCACATAATATTAACAGGAGGTGAAAATAATGCCAACATTTAACCAGTTAGTAAGAAAAGGACGTCAGACATCTGTTAAGAAGTCTACAGCACCTGCACTTCAGAAGGGTTACAACTCTTTACAGAAGAGACCTACAGATGCTCCTTCTCCACAGAAGAGAGGTGTTTGTACAGCTGTTAAGACAGCTACTCCTAAAAAACCTAACTCAGCTCTTAGAAAGATCGCCAGAGTACGTCTCTCTAACGGAATCGAAGTAACAAGCTACATTCCAGGTGAAGGACACAACTTACAGGAGCATAGCGTTGTTATGATCCGTGGTGGACGTGTTAAGGACTTACCAGGTACAAGATATCACATCATCCGTGGTACACTTGATACAGCAGGTGTTGCTAACAGAAAACAGGCTCGTTCTAAATACGGCGCTAAGAGACCAAAGGCTTCTAAGTAATTTTTGATTACAGAATGAAGTAAAACCAATAGTATCACAAACAGAACTAAAAGGTTTAGTGTTGGAATTGTTTCACTAGAGATATATTTCCGCACGAACACTAAGGGGGAACAAGATTTTGTTCCGAGATGGGCTTGCCCATTTTACACATGTGAGTACCGTTGAATTAATCGAAATGAAGTTCACTGACAACATGTTGCATTGAACTTTCATTGCAAATGTTGCAGAGCCGGGAAACCGGACACAGTAAATGCAGGAAAGACCTGTATAGTAAATTATGATTAAGGAGGGAAGAACCGTGCCACGTAAAGGACATACTCAGAAAAGAGACGTATTAGCAGATCCAATTTACAATAACAAAGTCGTTACAAAGCTTGTCAACAACATTATGTTAGATGGTAAGAAAGGTGTAGCACAGAAAATTGTATATGGAGCTTTCGCAAGAGTAGAAGAGAAAACAGAAAGACCTGCTCTTGAGGTATTTGAAGAAGCCATGAATAACGTTATGCCTGTTCTTGAAGTAAAGGCTAGACGTATTGGTGGTGCAACATACCAGGTACCAATCGAAGTCAGACCAGACCGTCGTCAGGCTTTAGGACTTCGTTGGTTAACAACTTTCTCACGTAACAGAGGTGAGAAGACCATGGAAGAAAGACTTGCAAATGAAATCATGGATGCAGCTAACAACACAGGTGCATCTGTTAAGAGAAAAGAAGATATGCACAAAATGGCAGAAGCAAACAAAGCATTCGCTCATTACCGCTTCTAATATCATTTGCCATATGAATAGATACCGGGAGCAAAGCAATTTTGCTCTCAAGTATTATAAAAATGTTCTGCGCATATCGGCGTAGTAAATTAAGGAGGAAAAACCTTGGCTGGAAGAGAATATCCATTAGAGAGAACCAGAAACATTGGTATTATGGCTCATATTGATGCTGGTAAGACAACATTAACAGAGCGTATTCTTTACTATACCGGTGTTAACTATAAGATTGGTGATACTCATGAAGGTACTGCTACCATGGACTGGATGGAACAGGAGCAGGAAAGAGGTATCACAATTACATCAGCCGCTACTACATGCCACTGGACTTTGGAAGAGTTCACAAAACCAAAGAAAGGTGCTTTAGAGCATCGTATCAACATCATTGATACTCCTGGACACGTAGACTTTACTGTAGAGGTAGAGCGTTCCCTTCGTGTACTTGATGGTGCTGTCGGCGTATTCTGTGCAAAGGGTGGTGTTGAACCACAGTCAGAAAACGTATGGCGTCAGGCTGATACCTACAACGTACCTAGAATGGCTTTCATTAACAAGATGGACATCTTAGGTGCTAACTTCTACGGAGCTGTTGATCAGATTCGTACAAGATTAGGAAAAAATGCTATCTGTCTTCAGTTACCAATCGGTAAAGAGGACGATTTCAAAGGAATTATCGACTTATTCGAGATGAAGGCTTATATCTACAATGATGATAAAGGTGACGATATCACTGTAACAGATGATTTAGGTGATATGGCTGATGAAGCTGAACTTTATCATGCAGAATTAGTAGAGAAAGTCTGCGAGTTAGATGATGACTTAATGATGATGTACCTTGAGGGTGAGGAACCATCTGTTGAGGAGATGAAGAAAGTATTAAGAAAAGCTACATGTGAATGTACTGCTGTACCTGTTTGCTGTGGTTCTGCTTACAGAAACAAAGGTGTACAGAAGTTAATCGATGCAGTTATCGAGTACATGCCAGCTCCAACAGATATCCCAGCTATCAAAGGTGTTGACTTAGATGGTAATGAAGTAGAGAGACATTCTTCTGATGAAGAACCTTTCGCTGCATTAGCATTCAAGATCATGGCTGACCCATTCGTTGGTAAGCTTGCATTCTTCAGAGTTTACTCTGGTACAATGAACTCCGGTTCTTATGTATTAAATGCTACAAAAGATAAAAAAGAACGTGTTGGACGTATCTTACAGATGCATGCCAACAAACGTGCGGAATTAGATAAAGTTTACTCCGGAGATATCGCAGCTGCTGTAGGTTTCAAATTTACAACAACTGGTGATACAATCTGTGATGAACAGCATCCAGTAATCTTAGAGTCCATGGAATTCCCAGAACCAGTTATCGAGCTCGCTATCGAGCCTAAGACAAAAGCTGGACAGGGTAAAATGGGTGAGGCTCTTGCAAAACTTGCAGAAGAAGATCCTACATTCCGTGCTCACACAGATCAGGAAACTGGTCAGACAATCATTGCTGGTATGGGTGAGTTACATTTGGAAATCATCGTTGACCGTCTGCTTCGTGAATTCAAAGTAGAAGCTAACGTAGGTGCTCCACAGGTAGCTTACAAAGAGACATTTACAAAACCTGTAGATGTTGAGTACAAATATGCAAAACAGTCCGGTGGACGTGGTCAGTACGGACACTGTAAAGTTAAATTTGAGCCGATGGATCCAAACGGCGAAGAGACATTCAAATTCGAATCTACCGTTGTCGGTGGTGCTATTCCTAAGGAATACATCCCAGCAGTTGGTGAAGGTATCGAAGAAGCTGCTCAGGCAGGTATTCTTGGCGGATTCCCAGTTCTTGGTGTTCACGCTAACGTATACGATGGATCTTACCATGAGGTCGACTCTTCTGAAATGGCATTCCACATCGCTGGATCTATGGCATTCAAAGAGGCTATGGCAAAAGCTTCACCAGTATTACTTGAGCCTATCATGAAGGTAGAAGTTACAATGCCTGAAGAATACATGGGTGATGTAATCGGTGATATCAACTCCCGTCGTGGACGTATCGAGGGTATGGACGATATCGGTGGTGGTAAAATGGTTAAAGCATATGTACCACTTGCTGAGATGTTCGGTTACTCTACAGACTTACGTTCTAAGACACAGGGACGTGGTAACTACTCTATGTTCTTCGAGAAATATGAGCCAGTACCAAAATCTGTTCAGGAAAAAGTTCTTGCAGATAAATCCAAATAAATTCTGAAAAAAAGCATGGCTTATAACTGATTTCAGTTATTTCTGTGTAACAGAATCTAAAAACAATATTAAATCACAGAAATCCCTTAAAATAAGGGATTCTGTGATAAAAATAACTTGAAAAAGCTAAGATTATTTTATATAATCATAGATAGCCGAGTTATTAAATATAACAACTATAGCCAATATGGCATCATTTTAAGGAGGATATTCAAAATGGCAAAAGCTAAGTTTGAAAGAACAAAACCACATTGTAATATCGGTACCATTGGTCACGTAGATCATGGTAAAACAACTTTAACAGCAGCTATCACAAAAGTTTTATCTGAAAGAGTAGCTGGTAACGCAGCTGTAGATTTCGCTAACATCGATAAAGCTCCAGAAGAAAGAGAACGTGGTATCACAATTTCTACTGCTCACGTTGAGTACGAGACAGAGAAGAGACATTACGCACACGTTGACTGTCCTGGACATGCTGACTACGTTAAGAACATGATCACTGGTGCTGCTCAGATGGATGGAGCTATCCTTGTAGTAGCTGCTACTGACGGTGTTATGGCTCAGACAAAAGAGCACATCTTATTATCCCGTCAGGTAGGTGTACCTTACATCGTAGTATTCATGAACAAATGTGATATGGTTGACGATCCAGAATTATTAGAGTTAGTTGAGATGGAAATCACAGAACAGCTCGAAGAGTACGGATTCAATGACTGCCCAATCATCCAGGGATCTGCTTTAAAAGCTCTTGAAGATCCAATGGGACCTTGGGGAGACAAGATCATGGAATTAATGGATACAGTTGATTCATATATTCCAGATCCACAGCGTGATACAGATAAACCATTCTTAATGCCAGTAGAGGACGTATTCACAATCACAGGTCGTGGTACAGTTGCTACAGGTAGAGTAGAGAGAGGAACACTTCACTTAAATGATCCACTTGAGATCTTAGGTGTTAAAGAAGATGTTCAGTCTACAGTTGTAACTGGTATCGAGATGTTCCGTAAACAGTTAGACGAGGCTATGGCTGGTGATAACATCGGTGCATTACTTCGTGGTGTTAACCGTGACCAGATCGTTCGTGGACAGGTTCTTGCTAAACCAGGTACTGTAACATGCCACAGAAAATTCACAGCTCAGGTTTACGTTTTAACAAAAGACGAAGGTGGACGTCATACTCCATTCTTCAACAACTATCGTCCACAGTTCTACTTCAGAA
>OODO01001598.1_pt1 | contig 14474 bp, 10 predicted proteins | sample 1671261 | NCBI WGS metagenome assembly OODO01 (sample SAMN06348138, study PRJEB24527) | human gut metagenome | biome: human gut; feature: ankylosing spondylitis patient; material: feces | host: Homo sapiens | place: China | collected 2015-10 | reverse complement strand
ATTCCATCCGTGCCAGCGGGCTGCTCTCGTAGCTGGAGCGCTCCACCAGCACCGGAATGCCGAACCGTTCCAGCTGCTCCTTTACCTCCGGGGTGTGATAGATCATGGTATTTTCCACCGCAAGGCCGCATTCTGCGGTCAGGATGCGTTCGTAGTCCGGGGCGCTGTACTTGCCCGCGTAGGCGATGCGCCCGGCCTGCATGGCCTGCTTTGCCTCATCCAGATACCAGCCCTCGGCGCGGGTGCCGGAAAGGGCAATGCTGTCCAGCGCGTCCAGATGGAGGAACAAGTCCATGGCAGAGGTGGACACCAGATAGATGTTCTGCACCGGCTGCTGCAGCACGGTCACCCCGGCAGGCACGGTGCGCAGGGTGGCAGCGCCCTCCGGCCGGATAAGGAACTTTGCCTGTGCGTCCGGGATGGTCAGCAGGGTAGAGCCGTCCGCATAGCAGTCGGCGGTAAACTGGGTGGCGTAGTCCAGCGGGTAGGCATGGTCAAAAACCAGCTCGCCCGTATCGGCGGGTGCGGTGGGTGCGGCAGTGCAGCCGGCAAGCACCAGCGCGGCGGCGGGCAGAGCCTTTAAAAATTGTGCGCGGGTCAGCTTCATGGAAGGTTACTCCAAGGTAAAGGTCAGGGTGTATTCGATCTCGTGGGGCTTGCTCATGGCAACAGTGTCGGCGGTAACAGTCAGCGGGGTGCCCAGTGCAGCCACAGGAATTTCAAAGGTGGAGTTGCCCTCGGTGTTGGTGGGCAGATACTTCTCGCCATCCACGATCATGTAGTCGTAGTTGGGGCTGCTCCACACGATGGTAGCAGTCATCTTGCCCTCAGCCACGGTCAGGGCAGCGGGGCTTTCCACGGTGGCGCGGCCGGAGCCGCCCTCCAGCACTACGGCAGCAGTATAAGTGCCGTCTGCGGGGATCTCGGCGGCCTGTTCGGTCTTGGGTTCAGCGTTGCGCACGCTGACGATGTGGTCGTACCACTTGCCCTTAGTGCCAAGCAACGCCAGCTGGAAGTCGGTGTCCAGTGCTTCCACCGGGATATCGTAACCATACACTTCCTCGGTGGTGCCGTCTGCGTAGGTAACCGTGTCCACGGTGGGGATGAGCCATGCGGTCTTGTTGGCCTCGGCATCGGCGGCAAGGCCGGGGTAGAGGTTCACGATCTTTTTGGAAGCCAGACTGACGTGGAAGGTCATCACGCCGTTTTCCACGGTCAGGGTGCCTTTGCCGTTGCAGGCTTCATTGGGGTGGAACATACTGCTGTCGGTCTCGAAATCAGCGGTATATACGCCGTCCGGCAGGGCAGTCTCAGCAGCGGCAGAGGAAACCACCACGGAAGAAGCAGCTTCAGAGCTTGCGGCAGCGGAAGAAGCGGGGGCAGCCCCGCCGCAGCCTGCCAGAGAAGCAGCCAGCACCACACCGGCCAGAGAAACGATGATAAACTGTTTGCAGCGCATAAATAAATACCTCAGTATCCTAAATTTTTGCCCGGCGTCTAAGCTGCCGGGGTAGGGGGGCACGTTCTCCTCGTGCGGGGAATACGCCCATAAAAGAAGCCCTCTCCGTATGCTTGGCAGCGCCGGAGAGGGCTTCTGAATCCATTAGCCGTTCAGAAGATCCATAGCGGCCTTGGTATGTGCAATGTACAGCTGCTGAACATCCGCAATGCGGCCCAGACCGGAGATCTGGCACTCCACATTTTCAAAGCAGCCTGCGGCGGTAAACTGGCTCAGCCAGCTGTCGGCATCCTCACCGGCCATATCGTTGTTGGCGTGGTCGCCTGCCACCACCATCAGCGGGCGCAGGATGACCTTGGTGTAACCGGCAGCCTTTACAGCTTCAATGACGGCCTCGCAGGAGGTGTCCTCAGGCTCGCCCTCCACCGTGCCGATGAACACGTTGTCGTAGCCCAGCGTCTGCATGGTGGTCTGCATCTGGCTGTAGCTCACCTTGGCAGTGTGGGAGGTGCCGTGACCCATAAAGACGAAAGCGGTCTTATCGGCGGCGGCAGAAGCGGCGCTCTCGTAACCGGCTTCCTTCACGGCGGCAGCGGTAACGGCCTTGGCAACGGCTTCCTTATCTGCATTGATGACAGAAGCATCTGCGCCCACCTCGCCCAGCAGGGGCTCGGCCACAGCAACGCTCTCAAACTTGTCGCGGTACTGGTCCAGCATCTCGTTCATCTCGTCATACTCGGCACCGTGCATCAGATGGGTGGGCTGCACGATCAGGTTCTTCACGCCGTTTGCCACAGCGCGGTCCAGCGCCTGCTGCATATTGTCGATCTTCTCGCCATCGCGTGCCTGCACATGGTTGATGATGATCTGTGCGGTAAAGGCGCGGCGCACGCTCCAGTCGGGGTAAGCGGCCTGCAAGGCGTCCTCAATGCCCTTGATATCGGCAGCGCGGCTGTCGTTGAAGGAGGTGCCGAAGGACACCACCAGCAGCTCGTTCTCACCGATCTCATCGGCGTTGCGGGCATCGTCCTTGGAGGCATCGCCGGTGTCGCGGCCAAAATAGTCGGGGTCGGCGTTCTCGCCCTCCACCAGCTCCTTCTGGGCATCGGTCAAAGCGTCCCATGCAGCCTTTGCGGCTTCGCACTGGGCATCGGTGTCATCGGTGCGCTGCTGCACATAGATGGCGTCAATCAGGTCTGCCACGTTCTGTGCGGCCAGTGCGTCAGCGTCAGCGCCGGAAGCCTCGCTGCTGGCGGCAGAACTGGCAGCAACAGAGCTGGCCGTGCTGGAGGCAGCCCCACCGCAGCCGGTCAGTACACCGGCGCACAGAGCCAGAGCGGTCAGAGCGGCCGCCGTTTTGCGGATGTTGCGTTTTTTCATCTTGTTTTCCTTTCCTGATGTGGGTAAAATACGGCACCGAACAGAAGGGTACAGGAAAGAGAATCGGCAAAAAACGGGGTCTTCTGCTTGCGAAATGGCAAAGCAAAAAGACCCCGTTTCCTACAGGCTTTTTGGTACAACCAATTCCTCGTGATCTGGGGCGGCAAAGCCCCGGTACCAACAGCGGGCAGGTTTCCTGACTGAAAGCTCAACGCCCGCTGCCGCCTTCCCAAGCCGGATGGCTCAGTGACTGGTGCAAAAGCACCCTGACAGTGGACTCCCTTATCACAGTGACGAGATCGTGCGGGATTGACACCCGCTTCCCTTTTAACGTTCCTGCCGCTGCTCGGTGGGGCAAAGTGACGGAACGCACCTGCTGTTTTCTGTTCAGTTCGTCAAAAAGTATAGCACAGCCCTATACAAAACGCAAGAAAAAACGGAGAAATGCTTGACCTTCCCCCTGCCGGAAGGTGTATACTTGGCTCGAAACTGAAAGCAAGGAGGCAGCCCATGTTAAAGATCGAGCATCTGACCAAAACCTACGGCGGCAAGCCCGCCGTGCAGGACCTTTGCCTGCACATCCGCCCGGGGGAGCTGTGTGCCTTTATCGGGCACAACGGCGCGGGCAAGACCACTACCTTAAAATGCTGCTGCGGTATCCAGCAATTTGATGCCGGAGAAATTTATGTGGACGGCATTTCCGTGCGGGAGGACCCGCTGGAATGCAAGCGCCGCTTGGCCTATCTGCCGGATGACCCGCAGCTTTACGATTATATGACCGGCATCCAGTACCTTGATTTTATCGCAGACATCTTCGGCGTAAGCACTGCACAGCGGGCGCAGCGCATCCGGCAGTACGGCGATGCTTTTGGCCTGACGCAGGATTTGGCGCAGTCCATCGGGGCATACTCCCACGGCATGAAGCAGAAGCTTGCCATTATTGCGGCGCTGCTGCACGAGCCGAAGCTGATTTTAATGGACGAGCCCTTTGTCGGGCTGGACCCGCTGGCTTCCCATCAACTCAAGAACCAGATGAAGGCCTTTTGTGCGCAAGGCGGGGCGATCTTTTTCTCCACCCATGTGCTGGAGGTGGCCGAAAAGCTCTGCGACCGGGTAGCTATTCTGCGTAAAGGTCAGCTGGTGCGCGAGGGTGCTATGGAAGAGGTGCGCGGCGACGATACGCTAGAGGAGGTCTTTCTGGAACTGGAGGATACGGGGGAAGCGCTATGATCCGTGCATTGCTCAAAAAACAGCTACTGGAACTGGGTGCGGCCTTTGTGCGCAGCAGCAAAACTGGCAAGCGGCGCTCCCGGGCAGGAGCATTCGGGTATGCATTGCTGTTTGCGGCGCTGATGCTGCTGGTCATGCTCAGCTTTGGCTCTATGGCGCTGCCGCTGGCAGTGACGCTGGTTCCGCAGGGGCTGGACTGGCTCTATTTTGTGCTGATGGAGCTTTCGGCGCTGACGGTCAGTGTGCTGGCCAGTGCCTTTACCAGTTACGGGCATTTGTTCCGCTGCCGGGATAACCAGCAGCTGCTGGCGCTGCCCATCCCGCCGGGCGCTATTTTTGCGGTGCGCTCCGGCGGGGTGTATCTGACCGGGCTTATTTATCTGCTGCTGGCGTGGGTGCCCTCGGTGGTCTGCTATGCGTTGGCGGCACCCCGCCCCGGCGAAGCCCTGCTGGCGGCGCTGCCGGTAGCACTGGCGCTGGCGGGAGTTTCCATGGTGCTGGTCGTTCTGCTGGGCTGGGCAGTAGCGCTGCTCAACCGCCGCGCCCGGCACAAAAGCCTTGTCACCATTGTGGGCACGCTGCTCTTTCTGGCGGTTTATTATGCGGTATTCCAATGGGTGGGCAACTCGGTGGAGGCTCTTGCGGTGGATGCCGTACAGGCGGGCGCAGCAGCCGGTCGTGCTGCTGCACCGCTGCGTCTGCTGGGTCTGGCGGCAGTGGGCAACGTCCCGGCACTGCTGCTGTTTCTGGCGCTGGCTGCGGCCTGTATGGCGCTGTGCGGTAAGGCGCTGGCAAAGCCCTATCTGCGGCTTTTGACCCTTGAACCGGGCAGAGCCAAAGTGGAATACCGCGCAAAGACGCAAAAAAAGCAGCCCCCGCGCCGGGCATTGCTGCGGCGGGAACTGCTGCATCTGGGCGCTTGCCCCATGTGGCTGCTCAACTGCGCCTTGAGCAGTCTGCTGCTGCCGGTGTTGGGCGCAGCAGCGCTGTGGAAGGCCGCAGACCTGCGCGCCTTTACCGCTGCTTACCCGCCGGAGAGCCTGCCCATGCTGGTGTGCGGGATGGTGTGCACCATAGCCGCCATGAACTTTATCACAGCGCCCTCGGTGTCGCTGGAGGGGGGCACCCTCTGGCTGCTGCAAAGCCTGCCGGTTGCCCCGCAGCAGGTTCTGCGGGTAAAGGTGGAGCTGCAGCTGCTGCTCACGCTGCCGGGGGCGTGGTTTTGCGCCGGGTGCGCCATGGCGGCGCTGCGTATTCCGGCAGGGCAGGGGCTGCTGGTGCTGGCGGTGCTGGCAGCCTTTGTGTGGCTGACGGCGCAAATGGGCCTTGCCTTGGGATTGTGCCTGCCCAACCTCCACTGGGTCAGCGAGGCCGCCGTGGTCAAGCAGAGCGCCGCCAGTATGCTGGCGATGTTCGGCGGGTGGCTGCTAGCGGGCGGGGTGCTGTTTTTGCCCCTGATCTTACTGGACTACGCTGTGCCGCCGCTGGCCGCGCAAGGTGCTTGTCTGGCCGCGCTGCTGGGGCTGGACTTGCTGCTGCACCGCTGGCTATGCACCCGCGGCGCAGCCCGGTTTGCCGCCCTGCACTGAAGTGGGAAAAACTTTATTAGAGCAAAATCGGGCAGCCTGCGGGCTGCCCGATTTTGCATTTTCACGGGAGGGGTGTAACGGAAAACAGCAGGATGCAGTGCCTGTTTCCTGCGGAAACAGGCACTGTGGGAAGAACGATGTTTTTTGCAGTTACAGCGCATCCAGTGCGGTGCGGGCGGCGCGGATATTTGCTTCACTGGTCTGCCAGATCTCAAACTCCGAAAAGCCCGGCAGACCCATGGGCACGCCTTCCCGCCGGAAGGTCATGCGGCTGTCCAGCACCTGCTTGCCGGAAAGGTGGAACGCCCGGGCGCCAGTCTGGGCGGCAAGGGCGGGGATGTTGGCGGCAGATACGCCTGCGCCCACCAATATCTCCACCTCCTGCCCGGCAGCTTCCACCAGCTGCCGCAGCAGGGCAGCGCCCTGCGGGGCGCTTGCGGCCTGTCCGCTGGTCAGGATGGTGGTAAGCCCCAGCTGCTTTGCGGCTTCCAGTGCGGCAAAGGGGTCACAACAGACATCAAAAGCACGGTGCAGGGTGCAGTCCACGGTGCGGTGTGCTTTTTCTGCCGCCTGCCGGGCTGCGGCGTAGATGGGGCGCAGGGCATCGGTGTCCAGTGCGCCCGCCGGGGTCAGCACGCCGGTCACGATGCCGTCGGCACCGGCGGCTACCAGCTCGGCGGCGCACTCGGCCATCTGTGCAAGCTCGTAATGGTCGTAGCAGAAATCGCCAAAGCGGGGACGGATAAGTGCCCGCACCGGCAGGCCGGTCTCAGCCTTGACCTGACGCAGCAGGGCAGGGGAAGGAGTGGTGCCGCCGATGATCAGGTCGGCGCACAGCTCCAGCCGGTCAGCGCCGCCGCGTTTTGCCGCCAGTGCGCTGGCGGTGCTGTCTACGCATACTTCCAAAGTGCAGTGCATAGCGATACCTCCATCTACAAAAAACGATTTTGAATGGCCGCCGCGTTGCTTTGGCCATTTTCAGCGGAATGAATACTTTAATTTATCAATGGGAAAATCTGCGGATTTTCCCATTGATTTTTTCACAGGGGGGAGAGCAAAGGAAAAGTGCTTTTGTTCGATGCTGCGCTCTAAAAAAAGCTGTTGCGCCATGATATGTGCAACAGCCTCGGTGAGTTATGGTTTATTTTACGCTTTCAAGGAAGCGGACGAAACCAGCGCGGCCTGCTTCATCCAGCTTATACACACCGGCATCGGCCAGCACCTGTGCGAACACATGGCCCACCTCGTCCTGCAAGATCAGGTGCACATTGTCGGCGTTCAGCTCCGGGTGCTTTGCAAGGATCTCCCCGGCCCACTCGGCGTGCTTTTGCAGGGCTTCGGGGTACTCTGCGGTGGGCAGGTGCGCCACCAGCACATCGGCAAGGTCGAACAGTTCCTGCTTCAGGCGGCTGGGCAGCACGGCCAGACCCATCACTTCGATGAGACCGATGTTCTCCTTTTTGATGTGGTGCAGTTTAGCATGGGGATGGTACACGCCCAGCGGATGCTCCGGGGTGGTGATGTTGTTACGCAGCACCAAGTCCAGCTGATACTTGCCGTCCCGCATCCGGGCGATGGGGGTAATGGTGTTGTGGGGCTCGCCGTCGGTCTCGGCAAAGATAAAGCAGCTTTCATCGGTGTAGCCGCGCCAAGCAGCCAGCAGCTTATCGGCCAGCTCCACAAGGCGTGTGTCATCTGCACAGGTCAGACGGATGCAGCTCATGGGCCAGTGCACGATGCCGGCCTCCACGTCCTCAAAGCCGGGGAACACCCAAGTCTTTTCAATGGGTGCTTTGGCCATGGCAAACTCGTAGTGACCACCCTGGAAGTGGTCGTGGCTCAGGATGCTGCCGCCTACGATGGGCAGGTCGGCGTTGCTGCCCACAAAGTAGTGGGGGAACAGGCCCACAAAATCCAGCAGCTTGCGGAAGGTTGCCCGCTCGATCTTCATGGGTGTGTGCTGGTTATTGAACACGATGCAGTGCTCGTTGTAGTAAACGTAGGGACTGTACTGCAAATTCCACGCGCTGTCGTTGATGGTCAGCGGGATGATGCGGTGATTTTCGCGCGCGGGGTGGTTCATGCGGCCTGCGTAGCCCTCGTTCTCCGCACACAGCTGGCACTTGGGGTAAGCGCTCTGGGGTGCAAGCTTTGCGGCGGCAATGGCCTTGGGGTCTTTTTCCGGCTTGGACAAGTTGATGGTGATATCCAGATCGCCGTATGCGGTCTTGGTGACCCACTTCAGGTCGCGCTTGATACGGTAGCGGCGGATGTAGTCGGTGTCCTGACTGAACTTGTAGAACCAGTCGGTGGCGGCCTGCGGGCCCTCGTTTTCGTACCGCTCCTCAAAGTTTGCGCGCACAATGCTGGGGCGCGGGGTCAGCACGCCCATCAGCTTGGTGTCGAACAGATCGCGTGCGGTGGAGTTATCCTCGCACACGCCGCGGGCAACGGCATCGTCCACAAGGGTCTTGAGGATGCTTTCCAGATCGGTATAGCACACCTCGCCCTCCGGGGCGGTAAAGTCGTCCAGCTGCATGGTCATCAGCAGCTGGTTGCGGATATAGATCTCGTCATCGGGCAAGATGAGCCCGGTGTCCAGCCCGTAGTTCACGAGCTGCTGGATGGCGGTGGAGATCACAGCACAGCACCTCCCTCAGGACGAATGCTCAGCACATGGCAGCGGCCTGCGCCGAGGATCTTTTCCATGTTTGCCTTAAAGTCTGCCAGCATCTCCACCGGCACAAAGGCCTGCACCGTACCGGCAAAACCGCCGCCGTGCACGCGCACAGCGCCCTTGCCGCCCAGATAATGCTTGGCAGCGGCGATGGTCACAGCCACCTCCTGATGCTCCTTGTAACCGGCAGGGATGACGTTCTGCAAATACTCCCAGCTACTGTCGCCGGAGGCAGTCACCATCTGCAAAAAGGCATCAAAATCGCCCTCGCGCAGGGCAGCCACCTGCTGGGGCACACGGTCGTTATCGGCGTAGAAGTGGAAGGCGCGCAGCACAGCGCGGTCGCCGCACTGCTTGCGGCAGGCCGGAATATTTGCAAGGAAGGTTTCAAAGGGCACGTCCCGCAGCACCTCGCCGCCGCACACAGCGGCCACAGCGCGGCACTCGTTGGGGATGGCGGCGTACTCGTCGGTCAGGTCGGCATGGTCTGCACCGGAGTCCAGAATGCACAGCGCCAGGCCGGCCTTGGAAAAGTCCACCTGCACCGGCTCCACGTCGGGGTTTGCCTTGTCGGCAAAGTCGATGGTGATAATGTTGCCCACGCTGGAGGCCATCTGATCCATCAGACCACAGGGCTTGCCAAAGTACACATTTTCAGCCCACTGGCCGATCTGTGCAATGGCAATGGGGGAGACTTTTTCATCCATGAAGCAGTCGTTCAGAATCACACCGACCAGCACCTCAAATGCGGCAGAGGAAGAAACGCCGCTGCCCTTGGGCACATTGGAGGAAATGTACACGTCCAGACCGGACAGCTTTGCGCCGCGCTGACGGAAGGCCTCGCACTCGCCGCGCAGTAGGGAAGCAGTGGTGTTCTCCTCCTCCTTGCGGGCGGTCAGGTCATCAAGGTCGATGACGCACAGGTCGTAGCCCTCGCTCTGCACGCGCAGCTGGTTCAGGCTGTTGGGGGCGGCAGCAGCGATCATATCAATGTTCACGCTGCCTGCCAGCACACGGCCATGCTGGTGGTCGGTGTGGTTGCCGCCGATCTCGGTGCGGCCAGGGGCACTATACAAACCGGCCTCGGTATGTGCGCCGAAGGTGGTCTCTAACCCGTCCAGAACAGCCGCATAGCGGGCTGCCTGTGCAGGGGTCTCGTCGGGGGTGCAGCAGTACAGCGCAGCCAGACGCGCAGCGTGTGCGCCCTCGGTCAGTTCCTGCTTCCAGGTGGAAATGGACTTCATCATGGAAATTTCCTCCTACTATTATGATCGGAAAAGTTGATGCAGCCGTTCACAGCTGCCGTAGCTGCTTCTATAATAGTCAAACGCAACGCAAAAAACCATGTGTTATTGTTGCATCTCGATGAAAAGTTGCAAAAAGCGCCTGTGCAGTCCAATCGACTGCTGTCGAACAAATAAAATAAAAGTTTTTCGGACGAATCGAAATGCTTGGCATAAATGCACACAAATCCCGGAATTTTGAGCGCAGCGCCCAAAAAAGACGGGATGGAAAATTGCACTTTGCACAAAAAATACCCCCGCACCGATGCAGCCATCGGGTGCGGGAGTGTGGTTCAGCGGGTAAATTCGCTGCCGGTCAGGCCGTCGAGGTTCAGCATTCCTTCCAATGCGGCAATGTCGGCGTTCACGTCCAGCGCGTCGGCTTGGAACAGCTTGTCCAGCTGGTTTTCAAAGGCGGTCACCAGCAGGTCCATGCTGCGCTCGATGCTGTGCTTGGCCTCGGTGATGTTCGTGCCCTCCACCGCCTGCCCGGAAAGGCTGGCGTAGGTGTTCAGCAGCTTGAGCGCGGTGGGTAGATAGTAGTTCATAAATTTTTGCAGCTGTGCTTTTTTGTCCGGGTCCTTCTGCGCCAGCGCAAAGATGCGCCCGCTGACTTCTTCCAGCCGGGAGATCTTCTGGCTCATCACCGGGTCTGGGATGGCATCGTTCACTTCTCGCAGCTGGCGCAGCAGGGCGGCGTACTCGTCCTCTGCGGCGGGCTGAGCTTTAGGTGCCGGAGCGGGTGCGGGCTTTTTCGGCTGTGGTGCCGCACCCCGCACCACCAGCGTGTCTGTGCGGTTGTCAATGTAGGCATCTGCGCCGAAGTATCCGTGCTCGATGGCGCTTTTCACCGCAGCACGTCCCCGGGCAGCGTCCACCCCGGCGGCGGCAAACAGTTCCGGCAGGGGGATATTATCGCGCTCGCCCACAACTTTATCCAGCAGCCGCTCCAGCTTGTGGGTGCTGTTCATGCGCAGGCCGGTCAGCAGCGCACCGCCGCCGCCAATGACCATGGCGATATTCGAGAACAGGCCGCTGAAGCCCGGGTAAAACCGCCAGATCTCCAGGACGTCCACCGCATTCGTCACGCCGGCAAGCAGAAAGACCGCACCCATGATGGTGCAGAGGGTGGCAATATTCTTGTGCCATTGCTTGGCGCTTTTCTGCGCCTCGGTAGGCACATCGTGTCCGTAAACAGGCTCACTCTTCCGGTCGGGCTCCGGCCCAAGGTCGGCGCGGTAGTCGCCCCGGGCGCGGGCGGCTTCCTGCTCCTCCTTCTGCATCTTTTGGTCGATGCCCTTCAGGATGAACAGCAGCACCCCCAACGGCCCGGACATCGCCATCACGATAAAGATAGCAATGGTGGGGATCTTTGCAAAATAATGTTTTCTCGGCTCCATGAAACAGGATTCCTTTCACAGAAAAATAAAAATAAGACCGCGTTCCACTCTATTATAGCGGAGCACGGCCTTTTTGTTAAGGGGGTATTTATGTTCTCGTGAAAATGCGCTTGGAGCGGTCCGCAGACCACGACAAGCGCAAAATTAAAATATCTCTTCCGCAAAGAGGCCGCTGCGCAAATGCACAACGGCCTCTCCATAAAAGTTTACTTCATCAGGCTGCAAACGGCCTCGGCATAAGCGGCGGGGTCATCCACGGGCAGACCCTCGATCAGCTGTGCCTGTGCGTACAGCAGGGCGCTGTACTTGTTCAGCTTCTCGGTGTCGCCAGCCTCCTGCGCGGCCTTCAGGGCGGCAAACACGGGGTGGTTCACGTTCAGCTCCAGCACCTTGTCGCTCTTCACGCCCTCGCTGCCGGGCTGCTTGGACAGTACCTTCTCCATCTCGATGGACAGCGGGCCGTCAGCACTCAAGCAGACGGGGTGATCCTTCAAGCGAGTGGAGACCTTGACCTCCTTCACCTTGCCGTTCAGCGCGTCCTTCATGGCATCGAACAGTGCCTTGTTCTCGGCAGTGGCATCCTCGGCGGCTTTCTTCTCCTCCTCGGACTCCAGACCCAGATCGCCGCTGTTCACGTTCTTGAACTCCACGGTGCCGTCCTTGCCCTCGGCATCCTTGCGGGGGTAGCTGTGCAGGATCTGCAGGCAGAACTCGTCCACGTCCTCGGTCAGCAGCAGCACGTCAAAGCCCTTGTCCAGCACCAGTTCTGCGGAGGGCAGCTTTGCCAGACGGTCGGTGGAGTCGCCTGCGGCAAAGTAGATGTACTTCTGCTCTGCGGGCATCTTGTCGATGTACTCCTGCAGGGTGACCATCTTCTGCTCCTTAGCAGACCAGAACAGCAGCAGGTCGCGCAGCAGTTCGGCGTGCATTCCGTAGTCAGAATAAGCACCAAACTTGATTTGACGGCCGAACTCCTTCCAGAACTCCTCGTACTTCGCACGGTCGTTGTTCAGCATGGCGTGCAGCTCGTTCTTGATCTTCTTTTCCAGTGCGTTATGGATCAGCTTCAGCTGGCTGTCCTTCTGCAGCATCTCACGGCTGATATTCAGGCTCAGATCCTGACTGTCCACAATGCCTTTTACAAAGCTGAAGTAATCCGGCAGCAGGTCAGCGCACTTTTCCATAATGAGCACACCGGAAGCGTACAGCGCCAGACCCTTCTCGTAGTCCTTGGTGTAGAAGTCGTAGGGGCGGTGGCTGGGCACGAACAGCAAGGCATTGTAGTTGGCGGTACCCTCGGTGCGGCTCACGATGACCCGGGCGGGGTCAGCGTAATCACCGAACTTATCCTTGTAGAAGCTGTTGTACTCCTCATCGGTCACTTCGCTCTTCTGCTTCTTCCAGATGGGGATCATGCTGTTCAGGGTCTCCAGCTCGGTGTAGGTCTCCCACTCGGGCTTGTAGTCCTCGGGCTTGGGGTCTGGTTCCGGCTTCTGACGGCTCTTTTCGCGCTCCATCTGGATGGGGTAGCGCACATAGTCGCTGTACTTCTTCACGATGGCCACAATGCCGTATTCATCTAGGAAGTTGTCATACTGCTCGGTGTCAGTGTCCGGCTTGATGTGCAGAATGATCTGGGTGCCAACGGTGTCCTTCTGGGCGGGGGTCATCTCGTAGCCGTCCACACCGGAGGACTCCCACTGCCATGCCTCGTCCGAGCCATAAGCCTTGGAGATAACGGTCAGCTTATCGGCCACCATAAAGGCAGAGTAGAAGCCCACACCGAACTGACCGATGATATCAATGTTCTCGTCCTTGTTGTCCTTCTTGAAATCCAGAGAACCGGAGTGTGCGATGGTGCCCAGATTCTGCTCCAGCTCTTCCTTGGTCATACCGATGCCGTTATCCTCCACGGTCAGGATGCGGTTTTCCTTATCGCGGGTGATGAGGATGCGGAAATCGCCCTTGTTCATGCCCACGGAGGTGTCGGTCAGGCTCTTATAATACAGCTTGTCAATGGCGTCCGAAGCGTTGGAGATCAGCTCCCGCAGGAAGATCTCTTTATTGGTATAGATGGAGTTGATCATCATGTCCATCAGCTTTTTGCTCTCTGCCTGAAATTCTTTCTTGGCCATAATACAAAACCTCTTTTATCACATATTTGGTGCACCGTACCCGGTAAACTGCCAGAATGCTTAGCACTCATAACTTCTGAGTGCTAATATACAACGACTTGCAGGGAAAATCAAGGCTTTTCATAAAAAGTTAAAATTTGTTCTCCTGTGCGCGAAGCGGCGCTCCGGATTCGTTTCTTATATGGAAAATAAAATTTCTTGCAAAGTCTTTCCCACTTTTGCGCGGACTGTGCTATAATGGAACGAGTATGCCGGAAGGATGTGAGAAAATGTCAAAACAGGGCGATGCCGCCTACGCATGGTTTTTAAAGGGCTATAATTGCAGCCAGAGCGTGGTGGCGGCGTTTGCACCCCAGCTTGGCCTGACCGAAGAAACAGCGCTGCGCCTTTCCGCAGGCTTTGGCGCAGGCATTGGCCGGATGCGGGAGGTGTGCGGGGCGTTCTGCGGCGTGGTGACCGTGCTGAGCATGGTCTATGCCGACCCCACAGACCCCAAGGATAAATCCCGGATGTACGCACTGGTGCAACAGGCGGCAGAGCAGTACCGCACCCGCAACGGCGGCAGCATCATCTGCCGTCCTATCTCGCTGGAATATACCTGCGGCTCCTACACCGCCGCAAGGGCAGTGATGGACGCGCTCCACGGCAGTGATTATGTCAACCTCATCTCCGATGTGACCCTGGATCTGGATGCCGAGCACGGCACCAGGGTGAACCTCACCGTCACTTATTTCGAACTGCAAAGCACCGGCAGCGCATCCTGACACCCTGCGCTGCCGCGCGGCTTTTCACCGGCTTGTTTTATCAGGACTTGTTTTACAGGAGCAGAGCATGACCCGTCTTACCTGTCATCACAACAAAACAATGCGGAGCAAAACGGCAAGCGCCGGCTTCACAATGGTCGAGCTGCTGGCGGTGGTCGGCATTCTGGCCATTGTGGGCCTTATTGCCGTTTTTTCTCTTGGCCGCCTGCGCCTTGACCTGCGCCAGCGGGAGCTGGACAGTAAAGCGGAGCTCCTGTACACCGCTGCTCAGAAGCAGATGGCGGAGCTCCATGCCGCCGGCTGGGAGGACTGGTACCAGCCCGGCACCGACGGTGTGGTGACCATGCCCTTCCCGCCCTCCGACGCGGACGAGGAATCCCAGAAAACCTCGTTCTGCTACGTGCTGGCCAACACCGCCGCCGAAAAGGAGACTACGGCGGCAGCCGCCATCCTGCCCATGTCCGCCGTGGACGCGGAGCTGTGGGACGGCTGCTGGTACATCGAGTACGCACCGGACAGCGGCAGCGTCTACGCCGTGTTTTACAGCGCCTCTCCCC
>OODO01001596.1_pt1 | contig 14506 bp, 15 predicted proteins | sample 1671261 | NCBI WGS metagenome assembly OODO01 (sample SAMN06348138, study PRJEB24527) | human gut metagenome | biome: human gut; feature: ankylosing spondylitis patient; material: feces | host: Homo sapiens | place: China | collected 2015-10 | reverse complement strand
CGGTTCTTGTAAATAGCTGGGAAGCCTGTTATTTTGATTTTAATGGTGAAGCGATCGTTAATCTTGCGGAGCAGGCTGCAGCACTTGGTGTAGAGCTTCTGGTCATGGATGATGGCTGGTTTGGCACAAGAGATGATGATAATTCATCCCTAGGTGACTGGATTGTAAATGAAGATAAGCTGGGCTGTTCTCTTACGGAGCTGACAAAACGGGTTCATGACAAAGGTGTTCAGTTTGGTATCTGGATAGAACCGGAGATGGTTTCAGAAAACAGTGATCTTTACAGAAAACATCCGGAGTGGGCAATTCAGGTTCCCGGTAAACATCCGGTACACGGCAGAAATCAGCTTGTACTTGATTTTGCAAATCCGGAGGTGGTGGATCATATCTATGAACAGATTGCAGCTGTCCTCAGGCAGGGCGATATCAATTATGTGAAATGGGATATGAATCGAAGCTTATGTGATATATATTCCGACAGTATGGTATGGCAGGGAAATGTAATGTATGACTATATGCTTGGTGTATATGACCTGCTGGAACGTCTGACGCAGGCATTTCCGGATATGTTATGGGAAGGCTGCTCCGGCGGTGGCGGAAGGTTTGATATGGGTATGCTGTATTATACACCACAGATATGGTGCAGTGATAATACAGATGCCGTTGACCGTATCCGTATCCAGTACGGTACATCGTTTGCTTATCCTTTATCAACGATGGGAGCCCATGTATCTGCGGTGCCGAATCATCAGACCGGCAGAGTGACGGACATGAAGACCAGAGGTGTGGTTGCCATGACAGGTGCATTCGGATATGAACTGGATCTTGGAAAGTTATCTGAGGAAGATAAGACGGCAGTCCGTGAACAGATCAAAACCTATCATGAAGCAGCACCGGTTATTTTAAAAGGGGATTATTACAGATTAAGTAATCCGTTTGAGGCGGAATATGGAGCATGGATGTCTGTCGATGAAGAAAAAAAACATGCAGTTGTAGGTGCTGTTTTATTAAATACACATGGTAATCATCCTGTATTTTATATTCGATTGAGAGGGCTTGCGCCGGAACGTTCCTATCGGGATAAGAAAACAGGTACTGTTTATTCAGGAGCTGCTTTGATGGAGCTCGGTATGCCGTTTACGGTAGTATCCGGTAATTATCCAAGCTATCAGATCCTGCTTGATGCAGTAGAATAAGAATAAATAGGACTCCCCGGTTTCTGTTTGCAGAGATCGGGGAGTTTGGCAAAAACAATAGAATAAAAGATATATAAGATGATCAGAAATGAGGTGACGGACAGATGGATACGAAAGAAATTACAGTATCGGATCTGGCACAGGAACAGATCAAAAACGCAGAACGATTATTTCCGTTGATCCGGAAAAAAACAGAAGAAAGAAAAGAGAAAAAAACAGTCATATCGGTATCCGGAGGTTCTGGTGTTGGTAAGACCGGAATGGCTTTCTTACTTCAAAATATGTTTGAAAAACAGGGAAAGAAATCACTTATTATAAGCGGGGACAATTATCCGCATCGGATTCCCATATATAATGATGCAGAACGAATTGCGAGATTTCGTATGTCCGGGTTAAATGGACTTATAACTGAAAGGCTATATACAGATGAAATAAAAGAAAAATTATTAGAGCTTCAAAAAGCCGGAAGGGATGCAGAAGAACAAGAGGACATGCAGTGGTTATCCATATATCAGAAGTATGGAGACAAGGCTCTTATAGACTATCTGGGTACGGATCAGGAACTGGATTATGAAGCTATATCGAATCTTCTCATGCAGTTTCATGGAGGAACCTCACAACTGCTGCTACGTCATATGGGAAGAACCCCGGATGATATCTGGTATGATCGCAGGGATGTATCAGATACAGATATTCTGATCCTTGAATGGACACATGGAAACAGTGCATACCTGCAGGGGGTGGATGTATCTGTTGTATTGATCAGTACGCCGGAAGAAACACTTGAAAACCGAAAGAAGAGGAATCGTGACACTGCCATTGACAGTCCCTTTGTAGCCAGAGTATTAAGAATTGAGCAGAAGAAGATTAATGATGGATTGGATCGGGCAGATATCATTCAGGATATGCATGGCAGGATTTATACGGAATAGTAAGTGAACAGGAGGTTATAGAATATGAGGAAAACAGAGATAGAAGAAACAACTATGACAGATATAAATAAAATTGAAAATGGTCCAATGCTGAATCTGTATCCGGACAGTCTTGGCGGAGATCTGGAAGCTGTTGCGGATTTATTTGAAAGAGATGGATTTGCAGATGCATTTTCCTCAATGTATATACTACCGAGTATTTACCATTCTGATCTGGATCGTGGTTTTTCTGTAATCGACTATGATCTTGAGGAGACATTTCATTCTGAAAAGGCACTATTACGGTTGGGTAGACAGAATATAGATCTGAAGCTGGATTTTGTGTTAAACCATGCGTCTGTACAGTCGCCACAGTTTCAGGATCTGTTGGAGAATGGCAGTCAATCGGAATATCGTGACTTTTTTATTAACTGGAATACATTCTGGGAAAACTGTGGAGAAATGACAGAAGACGGCTATATCCAATGTTCTTCCGCAAACCGGGATTACCTCTGTTGATGGTGGAAATGGCAGATGGCAGTCGGATTCCATACTGGAATACGTTTTATCAGGAGATTCGGGATACTGATGATTATCATACCAGATATTTAGGACAAATGGATCTCAATATTAAATCAGAAAAGGTTTGGGACTTTTACCGTGAAACCATAAAAAAACTGGCAGGTTACGGAGCGAAGATAATCCGTCTGGATGCATTTGCATATGCCCCAAAAGCACCGGGACGCGCCAATTTCTTAAATGAACCGGAGACATGGGAATTCCTTGAACAGATCCATAAGCTTGCAAAACCATATGGAATCCGTCTTCTTCCGGAGATTCATGCCGGATATAAAGAGAAAAAGTATAAGATGATAGCAGAGAAGGGATATCTGACATATGACTTTTTCCTTCCGGGATTGATCCTGGATGCTCTTTACAGAGGCGATGGCTCTTACCTGGAGCAGTGGGCAAAGGAACAGATAAAAGAGAATATTCATACTGTGAATATGCTTGGATGCCATGATGGAATACCGGTATTGGATCTTGCCGGATTGTTGCCGGACAACAGGATTGAAGATCTGATCCGACTGCTTGTGGATCGTGGTGGTTTTGTAAAGGATCTTCACGGTAATAAAAAGATGTATTATCAGGTAAATACGACATATTATAATGCACTTGGCGAAAATGAACAGGCATTGTTATTAGCCAGAGCATTACAGATATTTATGCCCGGAAAACCTCAGGTCTGGTATCTGGATCTGTTTGCCGGATCTAATGATTATGAGGCAGTGAAGCGTGCGGGTGCAGGTGGACATAAAGAGATCAACCGGACGAATCTTTCACAAAAAGATATAGAGTCAGGCCTTGAAAAGGAGGTCGTAAAAAAGCAGCTTGAAATGTTGAAATTCCGGAAAGAATTTCCGGCATTTGGATTTGATGCGGAAATGACAATCCGGACAAAGCCTGCAGCGCAGATCTCCGCTCAGGCAGAAAATGTTTTGCATTTTGCAGAAGTACCGGCGGACCAGATGTATAACCGTATTTATATCACCTGGAAAAAGGACGGTTATCTTGCCCGTCTGTCCGCAGACCTTAAAGCCCATACCTACCGGATTCAGGCTCTTGATCCATCCGGTAACCTGGTCTGGCAGTCGTAATGTGTAAATCCCCTTCGACAGATGGTTATACATATGGGGCTTTATCTGTATTTCCTATCTGGCAGTCAGCCGTTTTTTACTATGACTTGCTATGATTTCTGTTTGCTGCATATGCCTGATTCGTAAATACTCCTGTGCCAACTCGCTCTTTGAGCTCGAACAGGCACACGTATTTACTGGCAATATGCAGCTCACAACGAAATCTTCGCAAATGTCATAGTTAGAAAACGTCTGATGACCATATAAGAAATACAGGTAAAACGTTACGCATATAACCATCTGTCGGAGGGGATTCTCTAATTTCATAATATAAATAATGGATTCGGGTGATCCGGGCAGACTGGCACTTCCTACATATGATATTAGCGTATTTTCGTTATGAGGTTTGCACTAGCTATCAGCATCAAGCCCATGTTTGAGTCCGTAAGGACGAGTTTGGGCGACTGCTGATGAATAAGCGTGCGAACCGAATAGAAAATAAAGCGGATCATATGTAGGAAGTGCCAGCCTGCTCGGATTGCTCGAATCCATTGTTTATACAGACTTATTTCTCTGGAAAAATCTTGCGAAAGATCAGACGGATAAATGGACCGCAGTAAAAAAGCTGCCAGAAGAAAGCTACCGGGAAGTTTAAGAAGGTGGTCTGGAGCCACACGGCTGCAAACTGACGACCGGCATGCTTGAATAAAATAGTGGCAACAAGGCTCATGCAAGGACACATAATACAGATGATCATGGTAGAAATTGCAAGCGTGATGATGATCGGGCGGTCATCCGGCTTCACGAAGCGGAATGCAAGAGCATGTGCAGCCTTATCTACAAACAGGAATTCAAGTAAAAAGGCAACCGGCCACATGATGATAAGCTCATGAAAGGCGGCTAAGAAAACGGAGTTTGACATTCCACCCGTGTTTAGGGAAATGTTGTAGCAGATCATGGCATAGACCATAAGAAAAGACATCATTAAAGTGAAAACAATGTTTTGAAATAAAGTTTTTGGCATAAAATAAATCTCCTTTTTGATAAATAATCTGAATAAATGCAGAACCAAAACTGCAAATATCTTAAAAATAAGCACAAAAAAGACACATGTGTTGTTCGTTATCAAGTGATATGCTCATCCGTCGGCAAACGAGGTGAAATATCAGGAGCACACTTGTGTCGTTTCCAATTTTATACCAAAGCTTTTTCTTCAATTTTTACAACGTCGGTCATTATACTAAGCTTTTAGTAAAAATGCAAGTGAAAATTTCATATTCAAATTTATAAAATTTCATATGCAGGTATAAAGAATATCATAGGTGAAAACAGATAATTGTATACGCAATAATACATGGATTTGTTTGACTTATAAATGGGTAGATGCTAGTATCATAGTTATGATCATTATGTGGGAGGCAGATGGATATGAACAGTGCACAGAAGATATGTATGATTGTCGGAGTGGGTTTTGCAGGAATAGGGCTTTTTATGACATTGATCTTTTTATTTGCATTTGGTAAGCCCGGGGCATTTATATTAATTCCATTAATGTTTGTGGTACTTGGATTATGTTTTATCGTGACGATCCTTGTTATGCTCCATAACAAGAAAATGATCCGTGTACATGGTGAAAAGTATACAGCGAAGATTTATGGTTATGTAAAAAATACATCTTATATGGTAAATGGCAGATTTCCTTTAAATGTAAAGGTGCATTATTTTGATAATTATGGTATCGAGCGGGAAGTGATCCTGCCGACTTCGATCAGTGGAGGAGCGGATTCCATGTTCCCGATCGGAATGACGATCGATATCTATGAATACAATGGTAAGTACAGTTATGATCCTGCTTCTGTCCGTGGAGAACGGCTCAGAAGAGAAGAAGAGCTGATGGACAACAAGCCGATCGATCCGGAACAGCTTCACCTGATCGCAGTCCGATGTTCGAACTGCGGTGCTTCTTATAAGGCAGCAACCGGATATGCCAGCCGCTGTCCTTATTGTGGTGGTTACCAGAATGTGTGATAAAGCACTGATGTTTGCCGGAATGTGTGATGAAGCTCTGATGTTTGCCGGAATGTGTGATGAAGCTGTTGCCGGAATGGGATGATGCCGACTGACTGTTTAGCTGCGCCCGAGGATCGCATCCATATCCTGTTCAGGAGCCGTGATCGGCTGCAGGTTGTAGGTGTCAACCAGAAAACGGACAACGGTTTCTGTCATAAATGCCGGAAGGGTTGGACCGAGATAGATGTTTTTGACACCGAGTGCAAGCAGAGTTAAAAGGATGCAGACAGCCTTCTGTTCATACCATGAGAGAACGAGGGTCAGAGGAAGTTTGTTGATATCACAGTTAAAAACTTCTGCCAGTGCAAGGGCAACTTTGATCGCGCTGTAAGAATCATTACACTGCCCCATATCTAAGATCCTTGGAATTCCATCGATCTCACCCAGGTCGAGATCGTTGAACCGATATTTGCCACAGGCAAGTGTCAGAACGAGAGAATCCATAGGAGTCTGTTTTACAAATTCCGTATAATAATTTCTGCCCGGATGGGCACCATCACAACCGCCAACTAAGAAGATGTGTTTGATATCACCATTCTTGATGGCGGTTGTAAGTTTATCTGCATGGGAGAGGACTGCGCCATGAGCAAATCCTGTTGTCAGGATATGACCGCCATTGATACCGCTCATGCTGTGATCGTGTTCATAGCCGCCCAGCTTTAGGGCATGCTTGATGATCGGAGTAAAATCCTTCTTGCCATCCTTTGTTCCCTCGATATGCACCATTCCTTCATAGCCGACAACAGAGGTAGTGTAGATGCGATCCTCATAGCTGGGGCGTGGCGGCATCAGGCAGTTGGTTGTAAAGAGGACGGGTGCAGGGATATTATCAAATTCCGTCTGTTGGCTCTGCCATGCAGTTCCGAAGTTACCGGCAAGATGCTTATAGGCGGCTAATTTTGGATAGCCGTGAGCCGGAAGCATTTCGCAATGTGTATAGACATTGACACCGGTTCCTTCGGTCTGTTTTAAGAGCAGATCCAGATCGCGGAGATCATGACCGGATACAACGATGAAAGGTCCCTTTCGGATATCGGTGTGAACCTTTGTCGGCGTTGGTGTGCCGAAGGATTCGGTATTTGCCTTATCGAGCAGTTCCATGCACTGATAGTTCACTTTTCCAAATTCCATAATAAGCTCGATCCATTCTTCTACCGAGTGTTCGCGGTTCACTTCACACAAGCCCTTATAGAACCAGGTTGTTACATTATCATTTTGATAGCCGAGATTCATTGCATGATGCGCATACGCCGCCATTCCCTTTAAGCCGAACAATAACGTGGAGCGGAGTGACACGATATCGTCCGTACCATCCCACAGGCTGATTACCGGTATATCATGTGGATCTTTCAATCCACAAGTCAGAGGATTGATATTTGCTGTTGATAAATTCTTATCTGTATCTGAGAAGTTACTGTTTGTAGTTGGTGAATTCATATTTGTATCTGAGAAATTCATATTTGCAGTTGGTGAATTCATATCTGTAGTCGGGAAGTTCTTGTATGCGATATCTGATATGTGACATATGTCTGTAGGCATACAGCGCATGATATCCTTCTGGTTTTTCTGCACTTCGTTGATGTAATCTTTGATTGATTTATCATCAAAATTCACATTTGTAAGTGTTGTAAATAAACCATCGATCAGCAGACGGTCAGCGGATTTTCGGTTGTTCAGGTATCGGGACAGAAGTTTGGGATCTGTCTCTTTTTTCTGTTGTATGGATTTCTTTGTAAGCTCGGCTGCTTCGGCAAGTCGTATCAGTTCACAGATTAATTCGTCCTGCAGATTGGATGTCGAGGGCTGCTTACCGCAGACTCCGGTATTCACACAGGCTTTATTGCCAGCCGTCTGCTGGCACTGAAAACAAAACATATTTGACATGGGATAACCTCCTGATGGAATTTTATTGATGATTGCGGAAGTGCATATATACTGTGCTGGTAAGGCATGCTGTTCATGTATATGCACTGTATTAATACTGCAATTATCTTTTTAAACATATATATTATTGTCGTGTATTTCTGGAATTATACAGGCGAAACCTTTCATTCAGTGTAAGTGTTATTTGAGGAAGATATCTGATAGTATAAATATTGTCAGATATGGTGGGTATGAAATTAAGAAATAAATTATGATACCCACAGGAGCCGGGCAGCAGCGGGTATGAGAGAGCGAAGGAAACCATGATACCCCAAGAAGTCAAACAACAGCAATTAAGAAAGTACAAGGAGGCGGCAGCATGGATGCATTATTAGAGATAGAAGATTTGAAAAAATATTATGGAAAGGAACCGAACCAGACAAAGGCATTGAACGGAATCACATTTCAGGTGATGCCGGGCGAGTTTTTAGGAATTATGGGAAGCAGCGGTTCCGGTAAGTCAACGTTATTAAACTGTATCGCAACAGTGATCCAGCCGGACAGCGGCAAGATCCGGATGAAGGGTACAGAGATCCAGAGGTTGAAGGGCAAGAAGCTGGCAGGATACCGTGGCAAGGAGTTCAGACGTGTGCTCTTCCGATCTCCTGTTCCAGAATTTTGAACTGCTAGATAATCTGACCGGACGTGAGAACATCATGGTTCCATTGTCGATTCATAACATATCGGAGGCAGAGGGCGGAAAGCGTCTGGAGCAGTTAGCGAAATATCTGGAGATCACCGAGGTACTGGATAAGTTCCCATCGCAGATGTCAGGCGGACAGAAGCAGAGACTGGCAGCAGCCAGAGCACTGATCCTGAATCCGGGCATCATTCTGGCAGATGAACCAACCGGAGCGCTTGATTCCAGAAATGCTAAAGCCTTAATGGAGAAATTAGCCGGTCTGAACCGGGATGAGAAGGCAACTGTTTTGATGGTAACGCATGATTCCAATGCAGCAAGCTATTGCAAGCGTATCCTGTTCATTCAGGATGGCGTGATCTTCCATGAATTAAGACGGGATCTGCTCGCAGAGACACAGCAACAGTTCTATGAAAGAATCCTGCAGGTCATGGCACAGTTGGGAGGGGGCAGCGCAAATGTTCTTTAAACTGATCCGAAAAAACAGTAAACGAAACAGAAAAGAAAACGGTTTGTTTTTCTCTTCGTTAGTAATATCCATCGTGGCATTCTATATTATCCTGTCACTTTCTTCACAGGATGTTATGGTATTCCTTAAGAAAATGGAGAGTGATGCGGTAGATCGTCTGTTCCAGATCATACCTGCATTTTTTGTAATGACACTGGTGATCTTATTCTTCCTGATCTACTATGCAAGCAAATTCCAACTGGAACGAAGAAAACACGAATTTGGTGTTTACCTGATGATGGGAATGCGGAGAAGCAAACTTTTCGGGATGCTTCTTGCAGAAGATATAGGAAGCAGTCTGGCAGCACTTATAACAGGACTTCCGATCGCTGTTTTATTATCCGAACTGATCAGTCTGATCACAGCCAAATGTGTAGGACTTGGTATCGTCGGACATCAGGTAACATTTTCCATTCAGGCAATCATAATAACTGCTGTTGGATTTTTTGTGATCAAGCTGGTTGCATTCCTGATCTTAAGCGGGAAGATCGCAGGACAGGAGATCGGTGCATTATTAGTTGATACACCGGAGGGAACAAAGAAGCAGTTCCCGGCTGGTGTCTATGCGGTAAGCTTCGTCCTCGGTATTATCTGCCTGGCTGTGGCATACAGCATGGCGATCGGAGGAATATCATGGACGACACTTTGTAAGATGTCTGAGACAGTATTGATCGGTTTTGTCGGTATGCTGCTTTTATTCTATGGCATGCGGTTTTTTATCGACCGTCTGGTAAGACACAGCCATGGGGGAGCTGCCCTTCGGGTATTTAATTTCCGTCAGGTGCAGGAAAATGTCATAAGAAAATCCAGTACCTTATCGATCAGTTCCGTTCTGATCCTTGCAGCCCTCTGCTGTTTTGGAGCAGGAATTGTGATCGCATTTTCCTATGGAAATGAAAAGGGAAATATCCATATCATGGATTATACATTTGAAAATTACGAAGAAGATCAGAAACAGGGTGTGGAAAATGTAAAAAAGCTTCTGACAGACAACGGACTGGAACAGGATTTTTCCGATCTGTTTGAGGTGCGGGTCGGTCATCTTATTCCGGGTGCAAATGATGATTATGATGTATTTGATCTGTCATCCGTTATGAGCCGGGTAGAACAACTGCCGGATTCAGAGGATAAAGATATTCTGCTTAACAATCTGGAATATGTGTCATATCCATATCTGATCTCTTTGAGCGGATATAATCATGTACTCGAACTTGCAGGGAAAGAACCTCTTGCATTGTCAGACGATGAGGCGGCAGTATTTAAAAGTCTGGAATTTACATCGGATAGTATGAATCAGAATATAAATGATATTCTGGCAGACCGCCCGGAGGTGGCATATCTGGATCATAAGATGTATCTGACCGGTAAGATACAGAACACACCGCTTATTACCGACCGGGCAATTACATTATCCTTTGCCCTGATCGTGCCGGATGAAATATTTGACAAATATACATGGGACAGCACGATCTATCTGAATGGTGTGCTGGATCAGTCAAAGGTCAAGGGAGATAACCTGCTTCAGTCGGTCATGCAGATGAATGATAAACTTGCGCAGATCGATTTTGCAGCAAAAAATATTGAATATGAAAGTTATCTGAAAAATATGGGACGCCGGATGTTCTATATCGTAGCAGCAAGTTATATCACGATCTATCTGGCGATCATTTTCCTGATCATTGCAAATACTGTGATCGGGGTACAGTTCCTGATGGGACAGCAGAAATCCGGCCGCAGATATAAGACACTGATCCGGCTTGGAGCAACCTATGAACTGCTCTGCCGTTCCGCAAGAAAACAGATCAACTGGTACTTTGGTATGCCGGTTGTCGTTGCAGGCATCAGCAGTATCTTCGGTGTGCGCGCCGTCCTTACACTGGTTTCCGGTATGATCTCAAATAGTATCCGAGATGCCATGCTGCTTGCTGCAGCTATGATTTTGTTGCTCTGTGTGGTAGAATGCATTTATATGGCATTTGTAAAACGGTCAAGCAACCGGTATCTTCTGACACTGATGGTACCGGAACGTGAGGAGTAGATTCAGAGCAGATGAAGATCAATGGCGATGGCGTGAAACCTTGACTGATAGATGAGGAGTAGATATGAAGCATATAGCAGTGGTAGAAGATGAAGATATGATGCGGGAAGAACTGGAAGCTATATTGCAGAAGGCGGGCTATCAGACCAGCGGTATCACGGATTTTGAGAATGCGGCAGCAGCTATTCTTGCGGCATCCCCGGATCTGGTGCTGCTCGATCTGAATCTGCCGGGCATGGGTGGATTCCAGATCTGCCGGGAACTGAAGCAGAAAAGCTCCATACCGGTTCTGGTTCTGACGTCGAGGGATCAACTTCAGGATGAACTGCATGCCCTGGATCTGGGCGCAGATGAATTCCTGACGAAGCCGTGCAGAAAAGAACGTCTGCTCGCCAGAGTATCCAATGTGTTGAAACGGTACGAGGGAAGAAATAACCTTTTGGAAGGAAATGGATTTCTCCTTGACCGCCAGACCTATACTTTATACATTCATAACCAGTCTGTTATCCTGCCGCAGAATCAGGGAAAGATTCTTGAGATATTCTTAGAGCACGGATCGGATATTGTGACGAAAGAAGAGCTTTGTATCGCCTTATGGGGAACGGCAGAATTCATCGATGAAAATGCCTTACAGGTGAATCTTACAAGACTGAAAAAGACAATGGCAAATCTTGATATGCCACAGCAGATCATTCCTGTGCGTGGCGTCGGATATCGTTTTGTCGGACAGACATCGGAGAGGTAGAGATGGAACATATATCCATAAAGGAGATCGGACAGATCATAAAACAGAATAGATTCTGGCTGGGGATCATCGGACTGCTTGATCTGCTCAGTATCCTGCTGTTATGGCTGATCGATGCACAGGCATTTCAGGTGATCGCAATATCGGTAATTCTGTTCAGCCTGCTGGTATTTGTAACGGCTGTTCTTTATCTGGCAAAGAAAGAGAGAAAACGGAAGAAAGCATTTGATGAATTCCTTGCAGTGCCGGATTCCTATCATGAGGAACAACTGTTTCATGATGCGGAGAATCTGCAGGCAGAGATCAGAAGCTTCAGTCAGATATTACATGAACAGATGGATCAATGCGCACAGACGAAGTTACAGCTAAATGATTATGAGGAATATGTGGAAGCATGGGCGCATGAGGTAAAGACGCCGCTTGCCCTGTTGACATTTATGCTGGACAATCACAGAGACGAGCTGTCAGAAGATGTGGTATGCAAGCTTGACCGGATCAACTGTCAGATGCAGAGATATATCGACCAGATGTTATACTATGCCCGTTTAAAGGGGGCGAGAAAAGATTACAGGTTTGAGTCGGTCGATACGGAAACCTGTGTAAAAGAAGTGCTGGAGGATTTCACACCACTGTTAGAAGAACAGAAGATACAGGTTCAGCTTGATATAAAGGAGAACACATTATTTACCGATAAACGTGGCTTTGCTTTTATGCTTGGACAGTTTATCAGTAATTCAATCAAATACAGCAAAGGAAAGGATAAACAGCTCCGGATCTCCTGTATCAGAGAACATGAGAAGATTATTTTATCTGTCCGGGATAATGGCATGGGTATTAAAGCCTGCGATCTTCCGTATGTATTTGAGAAAGGCTTTACCGGAGATTCCGGTGACAGGCGGAAGAAAGCAACCGGGATGGGACTTTATCTTGCAAAAGAAATGGCACATGACCTAAATGTGGAACTGGATGTTTCCTCTGATGAAACTGCAGGCGGCTGTGAGATAAAAGTATATTTTCCGGTGGTAGAAGAATAAAAGTAAAGAAACCAAATGGGAATCCTGTAAGTTGGGATTTTCATTTGGTTTCCTTGCTTTTCTCTAAGATAATGTTCCGGTTTTGGAACATGACAGAGTTGGATTAATGTTCCTCTTCATTTGCTGTTGTATCATCATATATATCAGATGGTTCTAGTGCTTCTTCTGCTGAGGATGTTTCCAATTCTTCTATTACTGTGGTGTCATATGCAATTTGGCTTTCCTGAGCATGCAGATAGTCCAGATGAGCAAGAAACATCTTGAATCCGGTTACCAGTAAAATCGCAAGAATGCCTGTGATAACAAGTGATTTAATATAATGTGAAATATGTAATTCTTTTCGAATTGTATCAATGTCTTTTTCAGAAATATAATTGTTTACAAGTTCATGTGGGTCACCAAATTCAGTTACTAACGCCTCATAGGATATAGAAGATCTGGTCTGAGCCATTTCTTCTATATCCTGGCGTAAGTTGGTGATAAATTTACGTTCTGCTTTGTGCATGGTAGGCAACAGATGGCGCACTTTGCGCATATACCTGTTAATTTCCCCTTTTTTCTTCGTGTTCATCTGTTTGTTCATCTCCATTAAATCTTAAAATGTCCTGAATTGCCTGATTGGTCTGGTAGTAATCATGTAACAAAAGATCTAATCGTGTTTTCCCGCTATCCTCTAAGTGATAGTATATACGAATCATTCTTTTTCCCACTTGTTCCTTATGATCAGAGATATATCCGGCATCAATTAATTTGTATAATGCCGGGTATAATGAACCAATCGGAATATCAATGACGCCATTCGTTTCCTGTCTTATGATCTGTGTCAGCTCATATCCATAGTAATCCCGTAAGCTTAACAGATGTAAGACCATTAGTTCGACGGATCCACGTCGAAAGTTGCTTTTTCGATCCATTAGAACACCTCAATTTCAAGGTTTTAATATAACATATATCATTTATTTTGTAAATATACAGAAAAACTAAAATACTATTGACATATACACTTTGTGTTATTAATATATAGATAAAGCAAAACTGTATAGGGTATGAGGGGGAGATGACGATTAACCTTCTCGCTTCTTAATGTTACACGAATTATAAGTTGAAGTTTATGCTTGTATGTGGCTTTGACTGGTATCGTGGCAGCGTGGAAAACATGTAAAAAGTTTTTCATAGTTTATACAATCAGGAGGAGAATAAAATAATGATCAAAAAAAGAATTGGTAACAAAATAATTCTTGCTACAATTGCTGGTATGCTTGTTTTAACTGGTATGGGAATATCGGAGTCAGTATCAAGTGCAGCTAATACATCGGATACAAAATGGGAGGCCGTGCTAGATGAAAATTCTACGCAGGTAAAATATACCAATAAAAGGAGAAAGGATACTAATTCAAAAATTTATATCTACTGGAGTCTAACATATGGGTCTGGTCTTAGTGCAATTTCAGTAGGGGTTTATGGATGCACTGGCGATAGTGCAAAGAAATATCCTGCGGGTAGATTGGATGGAGACAGGAAACGTTTTTATGGTATAAATGGAATGGGAAAGTATGCAATGACTAACTATGTAAATGAATTAAAGTATTCTTATGCCAAGCTAGGTTTTAAGTCACTTTCGGGGTCAGGTGTAGCAAAAGGTGTATGGAGTCCAGATTGTGCTGGATCATATACAGTATTGAAATAGAAGAAAAATATTCTAAAATATATTTTCAACGAGAATTAAAAGGTGAAAAAGTTATGGACAGTTTGTAAAAGGATGTTAACTAGATTCCTATTTCAACTGGAAAAATTGTTGCTCATG
>OODO01001588.1_pt1 | contig 14614 bp, 9 predicted proteins | sample 1671261 | NCBI WGS metagenome assembly OODO01 (sample SAMN06348138, study PRJEB24527) | human gut metagenome | biome: human gut; feature: ankylosing spondylitis patient; material: feces | host: Homo sapiens | place: China | collected 2015-10 | reverse complement strand
GACACATGATAAGCGAAGTTTGCCGGAGCACCACCAATTTTCTTTCCTTCGGGCAACACATCCCAAAGTGCCTCGCCCATTCCTACGATTATATTATTCATGATCTACGGATTTTATTGTTTCCAAAGTTATAAAATTATTTTTTAATACGGAACGTATAGAACAAGAGATAAAGCACGCCCACTGTCATTACGGCTACTGCCCCACTCTGTCCCATGGCATCGGATGCTACTCCCATAGCCAACGGAAATACCGTGCCGCCGAACAGTCCCATAATCATCAGACCGGAAACTTCATTTTTCTTACCCGGCAGATAAAGCAATGCCTGCGAGAAGACTACGGAGAACACATTGGAATTGCCGAAACCAATCAGACCGATGCATACATAAATCATTGTCTTGTCATGGAATATAAACAAGCCTGCCATCGCTATCAGCATCATCACAACGCTAATGCCGAAGAAAGACTTCGGTGACATCTTACGTAAAATGAAAGAACCGAGGAAGCAGCCTGCCGTACGGAAGATGAAATAAAGGCTTGTTGCAAAAGCCGCATCATCAAGGCCCATGCCGAGACGTTCCATCAAAATCTTGGGGGCAGTGGTATTTGTTCCCACATCAATTCCAACGTGACACATGATGCCGATGAAAGAAAGCAGGATAAACGGTTTGCCAAGCAAAGCGAGACATTGTCCGAAAGTAGACGGTTTGCCTTCTTCTTTTTCCTCTTTAATCTGTGTGACATTGAGCAACAGGATAGCAATGACGGCTACAATCATGTAAATCGGGAACAGGATGCGCCAGCCCAAATCGAAAGTTGGGATGGCTTGTGTCGCTCCCCACATGGCAATGTAAGGAGCAAGAAAAGAGGCAATGGCTTTCACAAACTGGCCGAAAGTCAGGCTACTTGCCAAACGGTCGCCACGTACGATGTTAGAAAGCAACGGATTCAGGGAAGTCTGCATCAACGCATTTCCGATGCCCAGAAGGGAGAAAGAAATCAACATCAGCATATAGCTGTCTCCGAAAACCGGCAATAACAAAGAAGCAAAAGTCACAAGCAAACTAAGCAATACGGTTTTCTTCTGACCGATGCGGCTCATCAACATACCTGTGGGTACGGAGAAGATGAGGAACCAGAAGAATACCAGTGAAGGGAAGATATTCGCCTGCGAGTCCGACAGACCGAGGTCTGCCTTTACATAATTGGAGGCAATGCCTACCAGGTCAACAAATCCCATGGCAAAGAAGCAAAGCATCACCGGGATTAGTTTGGAAAGGGAAGAGTTTTTACTGTTTTCCATTGTTTTTTTTATCTAAATATGTTATCATCATTTGTTTATATCATAAATTTAGGCACGGATTAGGCGGATTACACGGCTTCTCGAATGATGGCTGTCAGATAGCAACCGTGTAATCCGCGTAATCCGTGCCTAATAATATAAAATTATATTTTGCATGAGTACTTATTCTATTTATATCATGCAGTTATATGATTCAATTTACAATCTGATGTTAGTCGTGTGGGTACTTACCGTTAGTTATCTGTTCGTCGCCTATATGAATCACGCTCTCCTTATTGCATCAATACCTCAAGCCTACGGTATCTTTATCTTAAACCTACGGCATAGTAACCTTGAAGCTACGGTATTACTAACTTACCACGGCCGTGGTAGGAATTCGTCATGGCTGTGGGAAGATCTTTCCACGGCCATGGTAGGAACTCGTCATGGCCGTGACGAATCAGTAATACCGTAGGTTTAACACAAGTATATCCCTACTATCCACCTACTATCCCTTAAGGAAAGATGTATTCATCCATAGGGAAACAAATAAAGAGCGCATAGGGCGAACAAGAGATATTTATGGCTTCAACTTATGAACCACAAACGAATCTACTTTATAAGCTCCTCCTTTACTGTAAAAGTTGATATGATTGTAAGGTTCCGAAGGGAATACCTGATTGGTCATCACAAAACGTCCACCATTTCCAAAGGCTTCCACACTGGATTTATCCACAAACAGACGGAGTTTCAATGCCTCTTTGCCGCCTTGTTCCTCGTTTCCACCTTGTTCAATTGCTGTCCAGGTCAACATCGGGAAATTCTCATTGAAGCTGACCTCTCCGCTCTTGCGACGATCCATTGAGAATTTCTTTTCTTTCATGTCATACTGCATATCCACTTCTTCGCCTTTGTCATTGTAGAGACGGAAGCCGATTACGTCTGCACGTTGATTTTCGATTGTCAATTCTATTTCGTATGCACCGTCATTGCCGGGAATCATTTCTTTGATTGTGCGTGTTCCGTTTACTTTGAACGAGCGTTTCTTGGAAGCATCACGCAAAGCCAGCAGTTCGGGAGAGGGAGCTGATTGGAGGTAAGTCTCACCATCTACGGTAAACAGGCTCAAGTCACGGGGAACGGAATTCGGGCTACGGTATTGGGAGGTAGGAACATCGTTTGCGTATTGCCAGTTGCTCATCCATGCGATAGCGATGCGACGGTTGTCGGGAGCATCGCTCCAAGTTACGGTGGCGTAATGGTCTTTTCCCCAGTCCATCCATTTGGTTTTGGAAGGGAATTCGTTTACAAACTCTTTTCCGTTGAAGGAGCCTACAAAATATTGAGTAGCACTTCCTCCGAAAGGACCTCCGGGATTCAAATTACAAAGCAGCACCCATTTCTTATCATTGGTACCTTCTACTGGAAGTTCAAACAAATCGGGACATTCCCAAACACCACCATGTGCACCTTGCCCTTCACCGAAACGACTTTCAAAGGTCCAATCTTTCAGATTAGGAGAAGAGAATATCTGCATCTCCTGCCCTACTGCTAATACCATGATCCAGCGTTTGGTGCCTTCGTACCAAAATACTTTCGGGTCGCGGAAGTCGCGGGCTTCAGATACTAATACGGGATTGTTTTCGTATTTGGTAAAGGTACGTCCGTTGTCGGTGCTGTAAGCAATACTTTGCACCTGACGGTCGCCGTTTTGTGTATAGATGGCGACGATGGCGCCTGCACCAAAGCCGGCGGTATTATGATGATCTATCACGGCGGAGCCACTGAAGATAGTGCCGAATGCATCCGGGGCGATTGCCACGGGGCGATGTTCCCAGTTTACGAGGTCTTTGCTGATTGCATGTCCCCAGTTCATATTTCCCCATTTTGAACCGTAAGGGTTGTATTGGTAGAAAAGGTGGTATTCGCCATCCTTGTATACCATTCCATTGGGGTCGTTCATCCAACCGTAAAGAGGTGAGAAGTGATAGGTGGGACGGAACTTTTCACGGTTGCTTGTATCGAACGTGTCGGACAATTTCATTTCCTTGCAGCAAGCGGTATTATCCGGCGAAAGATTGACACGGATCGGATCGTTGGAGTTCATCTTGAACTTGAAAGAGACCGTTTTGCCGGAAAAGTCGGAAAGGTCTACCGGAACAAAGTAATCGACTTTATGGATGGCCAGACGGACATCGAAGTTCTTTACCTCTTTATTATTAACAATCATGCTGATACGCACATCGGGCGATGCATCTTCTACGGGCAACAACAGATACTTCTGGTTAGTGTTGACACGTACGAGGCAATGTCCTTCTCCTAAATCTTTAATTAATAGAGGAGAGTTATCCGCACGGGCGGATAGAGAGATATTCATCACAATCATACAAAATAAAACCGCGAAGGTTTGAATTTGTTTGGAAGAGAGTCTTAAATTCATGCTTTATGGTATTAAGGTTGTTACAGTGCAAAGATAGGCGCTCCGGGATGAAACGCCTATCACTTTTGTTTCAAACACTGTAAAAGATGTTACTTTTCTATTAATAGGTGCTCACTTGAATATCTGAAACAGTGATTTCGCCTTTATAACAGCAGAGTGCCCACGGATTCTTCTGCATTTGATAGATGCGGTTCGTGAAAGATAACTGGTCGTTGATGTAAGTCACACAAACCGACTGGTCACTGTAAATCGTCACCCGGTATTCATGATCCGCCGGGATGTTGAATTTGTTATCAAACAAGTATTTGGCATTGTCACCGTCTTTCTCGAAGTTGGCTTTACCCTCGTCAGCGTTGACGTGGATGCTATACCATGATTTGGAGTCCGTTCCACGGACGAAAGAGATTCCAAAACGATCTGTATTCGAGGATGCTTTTACGGTAAAGGAAATCTTGTTGTGCACTTTCAACCGGTTGAAGATGACGGAAGCTCCTTCGGCCAACGTATAGGTTTTACCGCTTTCTGTTACGTTTCCGTCTTTAGCCATCACTTTTACCTCTTGTGCAGAAGTGTATTTACGGTCGATTGCATCGGGAACTCCAAGGGTCAACGTACCGTCTTCGTGCTGAATCAGACGTTGTGCCACCAAGTTGCCAGCCCATTCGGGTTCTACATCTCCTACGTTTCCATTATCATTGCCGGCACGGGTGGGACACCAGCCCCAAATATAACGGTTGGTTCCATCGGAAGCGGTCTTGCCTGCATAGAATGCACGGCTGTCCAACATACCTTCCCGATTGTCCGGCCATATTCCGGCATCATTGGCGGTGGTTGCTTTCAGTTCTTCAAGTGTTCTGCCTTTGAAGTATTGTACCTTGCGCATGAAGGAAGCTTGTTCCGAATAGACCAGATACCACCAGTCTCCCATCTTGAATACGTCCGGACATTCGTAGAAACGGTCCCACATCATGGTCATAAATGTGCCGGCAGACGCCCACTCTTTCAGGTCAGTAGAGGTGAATTCGGCAATGTGTCCTTTTCCGTTTTTACGGGTGGCAATCAGCATGTGATAAACGCCGTCTTCGGTCTGGAACAGGAACGGGTCGCGGAAGTCATTCTTGTCATAGCCGTACGTATCTCCTTTCAGATAGAAAGTGCGGTTCTTGGTCCATGTTTTAAAGTCGGGAGAGGTGGCTACCATGACTACCTGTGCATTCTGGTCGGAAGAAGGTTTGAATTTATTGCCGGTGTAGAAGGTATAATAGAGTTTATCAGTCGGATTGTAAATCGTACCTCCTGTACCGATGGCAGCATCCTGTTCGTCACGACCTCCACAGGGAATCAGTTCGCCGAGAGATTCATAAGTAGCACCGTCTTTGGTGGCCACCCCGAAAATGGGGTGGTAAGTAGCTTCGGGGTTCGGACGGTAATCTTGCAGGTACATCACTTTAAAGTCTTTGGCAACCGGATCATAAAATGGCATCGGGTCACCGACAAAGCCTACCTGCGGTTTATAGTACATCGAGAAGCCATGCTCGTCGGCCGATTGGAAGTAAGTGGCTGTACCGTCCCAGTCTCTTTGAGTCAATACGGGATCCATTTCATCACTGCAAGCGCTCATTGAGGCCAACAGCGTGGTGATTGCTATATGTAAGATCATATTTTTCATAATTATTGCTTATTCTTTTATTTACATAAGTAGTTGATTGCATTCAGAGTCATTTGCTCTACGTTGTAGTGGTAGTAGTCGGCAGAAGCGTCTACGCCTTTACCGTACCAGTCGTAACAACCGGAGCCGATACAGATCGTGCGTCCGCTGTTGGCGCGCGGCTCGAATTCGGCAATGACTACCGCACCGTCACCTCCACGTGCCAGGTCAATTCCTCCAGTCAGGTTACGCCATTCGTTCAAGTCGGCATAACCTCCCCAGTCTGTTCCGATATGCCATTGCGCTGTACTATTGGTTATCGCATAGCCGGCATCACAAGTATATACTGTCGATTTGTCGCCATCTTTCCATCTTAAATCCTGGAACAACGGATGCGATTCGCTACCGGTAATCGGGAAGCTCCACGGAGAAGACGTAATTTCGGGTGAGTCTTCGTTTCCTCCCCAACTGTTGTTGGGTACACGCTCGTCTTTTGCAATGCTAAGGTCCTTAATATAGAAAGTTGCATAGCGGGTCAGCAATAGGTTACCACCGTTTTGATAGTAGACTTTAAATTTCTCTACGGCAGCTTTCGCATCATCCGGCAAAGGAGGATTATCGCCATTGTCTGCATGGAAATGCCACCAGATTGCAGTATATTTACCTAAATCTACTTTTCCGTCTACTACATCTTTGAATGAGACGTATTCGGACATGGATATATTATCCATCATCCACTGGGCAGCGGCTTTTTCTTCAGGACTTGTCAGTTGACTCACAGAAGAAGCTGTGCCAATAAAGGCAGTCGGAATTACATTTCCTTGAGTAACTGTTACTACATAAGAAGTCACTGCCGAACGGTAAGTTGCTGTATAAGTGACAGGGTTGGTAAAGTCCTGAATGCTGCCGGATGCCGGAGTCACAGTGACTCCATCCGATCCAGTGAATGTACCTTTCAACTGGGTAATATCCACTGTCAGCGGAACAACTACAGAGATTGTTTTTGATAGCTGGTCTACTTTTCCGACATAAGTATCATTCAACTTAAAGGTCAGTATCTTTGCTTCGTCTCTCTTCACGGTAATCGTATAGTTCATCTGTACGTCGCCATTCTTCACGGTCAAAGATACGGGAAGAGAAAAGTCGATTGTTTCACCGACAGCGATGCTCGCCGTAGCACCTTCGGAAAGATTGATTTCACTGACGGCCATCCGGGTAACGTCATAGTCGTAAGGTACTCCCACTACGATTGTCTTATTCTGATAATCGATCGTCCCTGCGTATTCATCCAGTTTGATAGAGTTCACCCATACATCTCCGTCCAGACGAAGATTGGATTTGAAGTCATCGCTACATCCCGCAACTGTCAGACATGCTACAGTCACCAACAGGATGGTATAGAGTTGTTTTATGATTGATTTCATTTTATTCTTTGTTTTAAGATTGATGATTACCAACCGAAATTCTGTGTATAATTTCCGTTACTGGCACTGATCTGTTCGAATGGGATTGGAAGGTATTCGTTCTTATTTTCCGTGAAACCTGCATTCTTGTAAATAGAACAACGGGCTGCTTCGGTCACATAATAAGCATTGATAACGTCTTTGGCTTCTCCCCATCTTACGAGGTCAAAGAAACGTGAGCTTTCCATACCGAACTCTATACGGCGTTCCCATTTCAGCATTTTCATGGCTTCGTCCTGTGTATATGCTTTCAGTTCATAAGGAGTTACTTTAAAGTTTACTCCGTACTCTTCTTTGTAATTGAAGATCAGCATTGTACTTCCGGCTGCACGGCTGCGTACATCGTTGATGAGTGAAATGGCGTCGGCAATACGTCCGTCGTTCAACTGTATCAGGGCTTCGGCACGCATCAGCAATACGTCTGCATAACGAATAACGATATGATTCAGGGAACTTGCCCAATAAGAACCTTTCTTCAGGCAGTCACAGTCCGGGTCTACATTCTCTTTGAGCGAAACATAATATCCGTAAAGTCCCTTACTACGGCTCCAGTCATCATTCTTCTGAATCAAGTAGCCTTCGTTGTATTTATAAGGGAAGCCCGGCATACCTACCGTGTGGAATAAACGGGGGTCTACATTGTCCGTCGTAACCTCGTAGTTCTCATTATCGTAGGTATTGAACAACGGTTTTCCCTGCGAGTCGGTTTTGAAAGCATTCACCAGATTTTGGCTCGGTTTGTGGAAGTCACAGCAGCCTAGTATCTGCGGAGTTGTCAGTCCCATTCCCCAGTTCAGGTTACCGTTGTATGTTCCGTCGTTGATAGAATATTGAATCGCCCATACAGACTCTACGCCATTTTCATATTGAGGCAGGAAGTTCATGCTATAATCATTTTCCAATCCGTAACCGGCTTTGGCCATGATGAGAGGATCGGTATATTTCACTACCTGCTTCAGGTCTTCTTCGTCGATACCGGTAAGGTTGTTGTTCACTCCATCCTGACGGTAAGCCTTATATAGGTAAGTCTTTGCCAGGTAAGCAGCAGCCGCAGCCTGTGTAGGACATCCTTTTTCTATTTGCACTTCCAGCAGGTTGTCGTAGGCAAACTGAAAGTCGTCTGCTATCTTTTGCCATTGTTCGTTATTGGTATAGGTGGTATTCGAAAGCTTGTTGTAAGCATTCGGTTCCATGTTTTCATCGTCTACTATAACGATCTTCTTAAACAGTTGCTTCAACATGAAGTGAGCATGTCCGCGCAGGAACCTCATTTCAGCAATGCGCTGGTTCTTCAACGGATAAGTCTTTTCATCCATCAGATCGAGTGATTGCAAGGCTGTGTTGGCACGGGTGATGCATTGATACAGTCTTTTCCATATATCGTTGATGTTCCAGTCGGTAGTGTTGATACCTTTAGAAATCTCCAGCGCGTTGAACACACCGCCGTCTTCCGTACCGGAACCGCCCTTATAACAATCGTCGGAACGCACGTCATAATTCCAAAGCGAGAAGGAAGAGTTGATGTCGTCACCTGTTGCCCAAATGGCGTAGGCTGAAATCACGAGGTTGTCCACGTATTCGGGAGAAGCGATCTGATCGCCGGTCACAATACCCTGCGGAACCTGACGATCCAGAAAATCGTTGCAACTGCTTGTCAGCAAGGTAAATCCGATGGTTGCTATGTATAGTATCTTTTTCATGATAGTTCGTTTTATAAATGAAGTGAATTAAAATCCGATGTTAAGTCCGAAGGTGATATTCACAGGGATCGGATAAGAGAAGTTCGGATTTTCGGGGTCTTCTCCCGTAAAGTCTTTACTCTTGATCGTCAGCAGATTTTGTGCGCTGCAATAGAAACGTAAACGTTCCATTCTCAACTTCTTGGAGATTACTGCCGGAACTGTATAGCCTAATTGGATATTACGCAGTTTCAGGAAGGAACCGTTTTCAACAAAGTAAGTGGAAACACGCTGTTCATTGTTTGTATCGCTGCGGGTCAATGCCGGAATCGTAGAGTTCGGATTAGTAGGCGACCAGGCATTGAGCAGGCGGGTTCCTTTGTTCAGGAAGCCGACGTTGGATGCACTCCAGAAGTCACTTTTCTTCTTCACGTCACTGATGATATCTACTCCTTGAACGCCTTGCCAGAACATAGTCAGGTCGAAGTTCTTATATTCCAGGTAGATATTCAATCCGTAGCTGAAAGCAGGAGTCGGATCGTAAATCCATTCCTGGTCTTTTTCATCAATTACACCGTTATGGTCGATGTCGCGGTAGCGGATACGGCCTACGGCTGCACCTTCCTGCGTAGCGTGATTGTCCACTTCTTCTTGTGATTTGAAGATACCGTCGGCAATGTAGCCCACTTGTGAGTTGTATGTATGACCGACTACACTTTTTACTCCATTACCACCAAACTTTCCATTGGCAGCCACTGTCTCCGGCAGTTCAAGAATTTCATTCCGGTAAGTGGAGATGTTTCCGTTCAAGTCGTAAGTCAGTCCGAAGGCAGTCTTGTTGCGGTAGCCCAAGTTGAATTCAAAACCCTGGTTTTTCATTGCGCCCGAATTAATCCAACGGTTGCCACCTTCTCCCAATACTCCCACACCTGCCATTTCAGTCAGGATATCGGTTGTTTTCTTGTAGTAGTATTCCAATGAGCCGTACAGGGATTGTTTGAACAGACTGAAGTCGATACCGACGTTCGTCTGTGTGGTTGTCTCCCACTTGATATTGTCATTACCAATCTGGTTACGTTTGAATCCGGAAGGCAGAGTACCACCTCCGTTAGAACCTGTAATATCGTATGCCGTACCGTAGCTTTGACCGCCAAATGAATCTGTTGTTCCATAATTAGGAGCGTAGATAGTGTAACGGGCAAGGTTGGAGATTTCCTGATTACCGGTCTGTCCCCATGAAGCACGCAGTTTCAGATCGTCCAACCAAGTCAGTTCCTTCATAAAGCTCTCCTGTGTGATGCGCCATCCCAAAGAAACGGAAGGGAAAGTGGCATAACGATGGTTTTTACCGAAGCGGGAAGAACCGTCACGACGGAGCGTCAATGAAAGCAGATATTTGTCAGCATAAGAATAGTTCATTTTGCCGAAGAAAGAGACAAGCGAGTAACCTTCGCCGGCACCGTAAGCCTGTGCTGTGCCGCTACCTGCATCGGGCCACATATAGTCGGGAGTAAGGATAGAGAAATCTTCTTTGTAGCCGGAGAAATGACTGTCGTCTTCCCGGTTTAGCTCCATACCTGCCATAACGTCTCCACGATGTTTGCCTATTTCCAACTGGTAAGTGGCAATGGCATTCCACATCCATTTGGTCCAGTGTTCTTGTTTGGCTTCCACTGCACTCTTGCCGTTATTGGTCTGTGTTCCTTCCTGATAAGGATAGGTGAAGTAACGGGCTTGCTTGTTTGCGTAGTCCAGACCAAAAGTAGAACGAACATTGAATCCTTTGAAGAGACTTAGATTCACATAAGCATCACCGAACATACGCCAGTAAGTGTATCGGTTGTCTTTGTTGTATTCAAGTACCGCGCGAGGATTACGACGGTCCGGCCATCCGCCTACCGGTCCTCCCCATGAACCATCCGAAGCATAAACGGGGATAGCGGAAGGAATGTCCAAAGCAGTTTCAATAATTCCGCCGGGAGCTTGTACTTCCGAAGTACGGTTTAAGGTGAAATGCTGGCCGATAGTCAATATATCATCAATTAATTTATAATCGCTGTTCATACGGGCGGAGAAACGGTCGAAGTCCGTATCTTTAATTACACCCAGGTTTTTGTAATATCCCAGAGAAAAGAAAGAAGAACCTTTCTCCGAACCGTTGCTGACAGAGAGATTGTATTGCTGGATAACACCTGTACGGGTAATCTCATCAAACCAGTCGGTATCTGCCACAGGCATTGTATTCTTTGAGTCCAGGTATTTGGAAAGGCTCATACCATATAGTACCGGATTTCCGTTGGCATCGTAACCCCAATTGTAGTTATATCCCAAGGCATTGCCGTTCGGGTTCTCACCATCGTTTACATAGGCTTGCCACATGGCACGTCCGTACTGTTCCGTATTCAACACGTCCATCTTACTTTGATACATGGAAGCTGAAACCGAAGCATCAAAGTTGATTTTAATCTGGCCTTTCTTTCCTTGTTTGGTAGTAATGACGATAACGCCATTTGCAGCACGCGAACCGTAGATGGATGCTGAAGCAGCATCTTTCAGTACTTGAATGGATTCAATGTCGTTTCCGTTCAATTCGTGCATACCGGCTTTGGTAGGAACTCCATCGATAATATAAAGAGGATCGTTGTTGTTCAGCGTACCGATACCGCGAATACGTACGGTAGCCGATCCGCTCGGATTTCCATCCGCTGTAATGTTCATACCGGGCACGCGGCCTTGAAGTGCTTTCACCGGGTTGTTCTCCCCTTGCTTCTGGATTTCGTCTACTTTCACTACGGAAACAGCACCGGTCAGGTCGGCTTTACGTTGAGTGGTATAACCTGTTACAACCACTTCATCTACCATTTGAGTGTCTTCTTCCAATAATACATTAACGATAGCAGCTGATTTTACGGTCACCGGTTTATAACCAATATACGTAATCTTTAAAGTAGAGTTAGCCGGAACCGAAAGGGTGAAATTACCATCTAAATCAGTAATTGTTCCATTAGCAGTAGCTGTAGCTTCAACAACAGAGGCGCCGATGACCGGCTGTCCGTCCGTTTTAGAAGTAACGTTTCCTTTCACCGTAATGCTTTGCCCCCAAAGGACTGACATGAAAGTAAACAGGAAACAAACACTGCAAAGAAGTTTTTTGTTCTTCATAATACTGAGCATTAGTTTGATGTTATTAAATTAAAAGTACGAATTTTATCTATATCGATAATGCAAATTACGGTTGATTTATATCAAACGACTGAAAAAAATGTTTCAAAGGCTATAACATTTGTTGCATAGAACGCTATTTTATAGGGTTTTATACATGTTTTCTTCTTGCTATGAGAAAAATGAGGTTCATATTCTCTTATGTAGATTGAAAGTGGTATCTTTGTGTAGTGATATGAGCCCCAAAATAGAGAAGACTCTTCATTAAGATAACAACCAATTAAAGATTCTAAAAACAGAATTCATGACTAAACAACAAGCATTAAAGCTCTTTGAGGAAAAAAAAGTACGTACGGTATGGGATGATGAACAAGAGAAGTGGTATTTTTCGATAGTAGATGTGGTTAGCATTTTAACTGAAAGTACCGATGGACGTAAATATTGGAATAAGCTGAAACAGAGACTTAAAGAAGAAGGAAATGAAACGGTGACAAATTGTCACCAGTTGAAAATGCAGGCAGTTGATGGCAAGATGAACTTAAAGATTAACTCTAAAATAATCCAATAAATAAACGATATGAAAACAATTTCCAACAAACAACTCACGATTCAAGTATCTCCCCACGGAGCTGAACTCTGCAGCATCGTCGCCAATGGAAAAGAATATCTGTGGCAAGCCGATCCTGCTTTTTGGAAGCGACACTCTCCTGTCCTATTCCCGATTGTAGGGAGCGTATGGGAAAATGAGTATCGGAATGAAGGGATTCCTTATACGCTTACTCAACATGGTTTTGCCCGTGACATGGAATTTACTCTTATTTCTGAAAAAGAGGATGAAGTACGTTACCGCCTTGTCAGCAATGAAGAAACTTTGCATAAATACCCTTTTCCATTCTGTCTGGAAATAGGCTATCGCATCCAGGGAAAGAAAATTGAGGTTATGTGGGAAGTAAAGAATACTGGCGACAAGGAAATGTATTTTCAGATTGGTGCACATCCTGCTTTCTATTGGCCAGAATTCGATGCAAGCAATTCTGAAAGAGGGTTCTTCAGATTTGACAAGGAAAACGGTTTGAAATATATTCTCATTTCAGAAAAAGGATGCGCTGATCCTTCTACTGAATATTCTTTAGAGTTGACGGACGGATTATTACCACTGGACACGCATACTTTTGATAAAGATGCTTTGATACTGGAGAATGAACAGGTCCGTAAAGTTACCTTATATAATAAAGAGAAACTGGCTTATCTTAGTCTACATTTTAATGCTCCGGTAGTTGGACTCTGGTCTCCACCTGCAAAGAATGCTCCTTTCGTCTGCATCGAACCTTGGTACGGACGTTGCGACCGCGCACATTATACTGGTGAATATAAAGATAAGGACTGGATGCAGCACTTACAACCGGAAGAGATATTCCAAGGAGGATATACAATTGAAATTGATGAATAATTGATGAATAATTGATGAATAATTGATGAATAAAAGTAGCTGCCGGATTTCACATCTGACAGCTACCAAACACCTAATTCTAATCTACAAAACCTAACTTATAAATCTAACCTATGAATCCTTAAAAAGCAATCAATACTTGTTGCTTTCACTGAATCTATGTAAACACCTATTGTGTAACTTCTATTTCTATTATAAACCCAACCGATACGCCTTGAATGAATCTACTTGAAATGAACCTCCTTTGCTATAAAAACACATACGGTTGTATGGTTCCGATGGAAAGATAAGATTAGTCATTGCTACCTTTCCTCCATTCAGGAATATTTCTACAGAACATTTATCAACAAAGACATCCAACGTATATTTATTCTCTTTCTTTATCGGTGCCCAGGTAGCTAATGCGAAATCATCTATATAATTGATGGAAGTCGTCTTTCTGCGGTCGTGAACCTCTATTTCATGAGATACACTCTTCTTTCCGAAATCCACGATACCACTTTTCGTCCGGTCCATAACCAATCTCTTTTCCGGAAGATTGAAGTAGATATCCACCTTTTCCCCTTTATCATTAAAGAGGTTGAATCCCATTATCTCCGCTTCTCCGACGGTAATTTCCAATGCCAGTTCATAAGCACCATCATTATCAGCCAATAAAGAATCAATATGATAATCATTGGCAACCGTAAATGCCGGAATCTCTTTCTTTTCTTTTCGCAGAGTCTTTATCTCCGGTACCGGAACTGCTGAAAGATAAATTTCACCGTCTTGTGTATAAAGACTTAACTCACGCGGCAAAGCGTTAGCACTACGGAATTGCTTTGTCGGAACAATATTACAATATTGCCAGTTACTCATCCAAGGAACAGCAATCGTTCGTTCTCCAGTGTTTGAGAAACAAACGGTAGCATAGTGATCTTTGCCCCAATCCAACCATTTCGTGACATTCGGCTGACTGTCACAACTGAATTTCGTTCCATCAAAGTTTCCTGTAAAGTATTGGGTAGCACTTCCTCCGAAATAACATCCCGGATTGACGTTCACTATCAATGCCCATTTCTTACGGTTCAGATCTCCATCCACCGGAAGTTCCACCATGTCCGGACATTCAAATTGACAAGGCTGTACCCCGTATCCTTCTCCAAAACTACTCATATAGTTCCAGTCCTTCAGATTCTTAGAGTCATAGAAACGCATTTCTTTATCGGCGGAGACAATCATCACCCATTTATCTTCCGGTTCATACCGGAACACTTTCGGGTCACGGAAATCTCTCAAACCATCCGCAGGGCACAAGATGGGGTTCTTCTCATATTTAGTAAATGTCCGTCCATTATCCTTGCTAAAAGCAAGACATTGGATCTGCCCGTTTTTGTCACTGGCAGAAGTATAAAAAGCCAGGATATTCCCTGCTCCGTAACCGGCTACATTTTCCTGATCGACAATAGAGCTACCGGAAAAGATATGTCCCAATGTATCACGGGCAATAG
>OODO01001586.1_pt1 | contig 14640 bp, 19 predicted proteins | sample 1671261 | NCBI WGS metagenome assembly OODO01 (sample SAMN06348138, study PRJEB24527) | human gut metagenome | biome: human gut; feature: ankylosing spondylitis patient; material: feces | host: Homo sapiens | place: China | collected 2015-10 | reverse complement strand
TATCAACACAAGAGGGCCTTAAATCAAGCCCTCCTTCTATTATTCCTTATTTTGTCTCTTCCGTAACTTGCCGGCCTGCAACGCTTCGCGTCTGCTGACTTCCATCTTACGCACATGCTCCGGCCGGGGAACAACTTTGAGCTTCCCTTCCTTCTCTGTCTCACGCTTTAAACTCTGGATCGCTGCAATAAATATATCCACATTAGTCATTACTATCCCCTGAGATAAAAGCATTGCATACTTGTAGTCATTAATATACTCCATCGTTTCGATATCAATATCCAGCAGGAGCTTTCTCGTATCCCCGTTTTTCGCCATGTTTTTCTTGTAGAATTCAATTGCACAAATATAATCATTCTTTTTTAGAATCAAACGATTACAAAAATGGAAAGCCCTTCCAAAAGTATCTATAATTTGCTTTGCACCTCACAGAACGGGTACCTTTGCATCGCATAACGTATTAAAATCTAATCATGTATAAAAACATTGGTTTGCAAATTACACAACACTCCGGAATGAAAACTACTGGGGCGGACAATTTCTCTTTCCAAGCAGACTGAAGGGATTTAATACATTATGCAAATGCGTCCGCCCCACTTTTTTCACAATATCGTCAATATGAAACACTATCTCCTCATTATCGTATCGCTGTTCACGTTTTCAGTCTCTCACGCCCAGTTCTCGTCCGTCTCGACCAATATCGTCGGATGGGCTGCCGGGAATATAAACGCAGCCGTCGATCTGAACGTGAACTTGCACAATACGATCAACATTCCGGTCTCGGCCAATCCGTTCAAGTTCGGAGACACCCAGTGGAGCCATGTCGTCCTGCAACCGGGATGGCGGCACTGGTTCGTCGAGCGATACATCGGACAGTTCGTCTCCCCCTCGCTGTTTTATGCCAACTACACCATAGGTTACGACAAACGCACCTTCAAAGGCAATGCCTACGGCATCGGATGCTCTTGGGGTTACTCGAAACTCCTGAGTACCCGCTGGAACTTCATCGTCGAGATCGGGGCCGGTATCGTCTATACCCCCTACACCGAGAAGCTGCGGCCGAAGCACATCGGGGAGTTCGACGACGAGTATACCTATCGTCACCGCCGGTTCCTGCTCGTCCCGATCAAATGCAACCTGTCATTTTCCTACTTGTTCTAATTCACAGATCCCATGACAACGACTTTCGAAAACTCCAAAGGATATAAAGTACTGACATTATCGGCCGCCGAAATCAAAGTATGGGCTCGGGCCAAAGTCTGCGACCGCTGCGGTCGGAAGATCAGTTCAAGCGGGTTCTATGTGGGAGCCGTCAATCTCATGTATTGTCCCGACTGCTATGAAGAGTGGCATGAAACGGCTCCAGAGAAACAGGAACTTCAGGATCTCAGGGAGAGTAGGCATCTGGGCAAAGCCATCGTGCATATTGCCGAAGCACTATCGGACAAAAAATCAAAATGCAATTTATTATGAACCGTATCTATTTGCGCATATTCGGCCTGACAATTCTGTTGATCCAAATGGCATTGATCGGATATACAGCATTCACTGTAAAGGAATTACCACATCGTTATCAGCAAGAATTTGACAATGCAACGAAACGCCTGGCCATCGAGGAGTGGAGCAATCATAACGCCAAGAAACAAGATCAGCTATCTTCAGAAGATGCTATTCTGGCGAAAGCAAAAGATATTTCAATAGAATCAATAATAACAGCATACGATGCTGAAATCAGCAAATTGTTATCGAAGCAAATCGGTTTATTATTCCTTCTGATACTAACATCTATCGCCTCTTTTGTTCTACCACTTGAAGATTAATTTCAGAAATGAAACCGTATAGAACACTCGTTTACATAGTTCTGACCGTCCTGATGCTCTCTTGCGCCATGACGCACTCCTTGCAGCGCAGCACCCCGACGGCCGACATCCATCTGCCCAGCAATGGCCCCGTGGAGACACCCGAAGTAGAAGACGTCGAACGGGCTGTCACGCAAATGCGAAAAATCTCGATGAACGGCGGCCGTGACAGCGCCTATCTGGCCGAGGTCGAACGCGACTCCACGGGAGAAGTCACCATCAAAGGCGAGAACATTCAGACGGTCTACATCGTTGCCAAGTCGAAAACCGTAGCTGAACGCAACGGGGAGATTGCGATCGACTTCATCGTAGGCATACCCGCTGCTCTCCAGAGCAGCACGTGGGGGTTGTCGCTCACCCCGATCATAGAGAACAATGGGATGGAAGAGGCGCTGCAACCGCTCTCTATCCGGGGTGAGCTTTTTTCCGACATCCAGAAGCGCCAGTACTGGCAGATGAACAAGTACCTGAACCGCATGCTCGGCGACTCGACAGAGCTTACGACCACTACCGGTCTGGCCGCGAAGTACTACGAAGCCTACAACCGCTACATCGCCGGCGGCCAGAAGCGCCGGGCCGACAAACTGGAGTCCACCTACAAACAAACGATCTCGTTCCCCTACCTGAACGATCCGCGGCTTGACTCCGTACTGATCCGCAAAGGCGAGATACGCTACTATTACACCCAGACCTATCGGCCGACGAAGGATACGAAGCGCCTGCATCTCTTTTTCCGGGGCCGCGTCGACGCCATCGACCGCAGCCGCTACGACCTCTCGAACAGCGACACGCTTACCTACACCGTGACATCCATGCTCTCGCTCCTGGACAACGAGCCGCGCTACATGCTCAAGATCATCGACAAGTACGTCGAGGTACGCGACCGCAATTACGTTACCTTCCCTGTCGGCCGCGCCACGATCATCGACACGATGGGCCAGAACCGGGTGCAGCTCGCAAAGATCGAGCGCCTGATGGACACGCTTATCAACCAGTACGAATTCTTCGTCGATTCCATTACGATCACCGCGTCGTCCTCGCCCGACGGATCGGTGGCCACCAACAACCGCATTGCTGGCGAGCGTGCCCGGGCAATCAAGGAGCGCCTGGTGCGCAAGTTCGGCCACGAGGTCGATACGCTGATCCGAACCCGCTCCATCGGCGAGGACTGGACGCTGCTCAAGCGCCTGATCCGACACAACAGCGACGTACCCAACTGGGAAAAGATTACGGACATGATCGACCGGAGCAGGAACCTCGACGTGACGGAGCAGCAGATCCGCCCGCAGTTCCCCGGGGACTACGCCTTCATGAAGGAGATCCTCTATCCCCAGTTGCGGGCCGTGGACTTCCGCTACAACCTCCGCCGCGTCGATATGGTCAAGGATACCGTCGTGCTGACCGTACTCGATACGACCTACATGCGCGGCGTACAGCAGCTCCGCGACCGGGATTATGTCGGGGCGCTGCGCACCCTGAACGACTACAAGTGCCAGAACCTTGCGATCGTGCTGCTCTCGCTGAGTTACGACGAGGCGGCTTTCGAGATCCTGGAGCAGCTGCCGCCGGCCGAGAAGAACCCAAGAACCGATTACCTCTCGGCCATAGCCCTCTCGCGCATGAACCGGCCGCGTGAAGGGTTGGAGTATTACCTCAAGGCGATTCAGGCAGACCCGGTGCTGAAGTTCCGAGGTAACCTCGATCCCGAGATCCAAATTTTATACAAACAGAATAACGTAAAAGCATCCTGGTAAGATGGAACTACAAACCATACAAAATAAGATCTACGAGATCCGTGGACAGCAGGTGATGCTCGACTTCGACCTGGCTGCACTCTATCAGGTAGAGACGAAAGTTTTAAAACAGGCTGTCCGCCGAAATATCGAGCGGTTTCCGGAAGATTTTATGTTCGAGATTTCGAACGAAGAGTATAACTCCCTCAAAATCAGTTTAAGGTCACAAATTGTGACCTTAGAAATAGATGGTAGGGGCAAATACCCCAAATATCCGCCGTTCGCTTTTACCGAGATGGGCGTTGCCATGTTATCGAGTGTATTGCGCAGCGGGTCTGCGATACAAGTCAATATCGCCATCATGCGGGCATTCGTCGCCATGCGCAACTATCTCACGCAGGCATCGCAGCATTCGGCCGAGCTTGCGGAAATGCGCAGCCGTCTTCAGCTTATCGAACATGAAGTTCGGGAGAACCTGAAAGCCATGAACGACATGAGCGAAGACATCGGCAAAGACATCGACGCAATTTACGAGGCCATAGGGGCACTGTCCGTCAAGCTACCGCAAATTCGGCAGGAACCACAAAAAATCGGATTTAAGAAATAGCAGCATGAAACCTATCCAAATACTGTTCACAGGACTTTTGCTCGCGAGCCTTCTCCCCGGCTGCGAAATCCACGACGACATCGACGTCGATGTGAAGCGCAAGGCCATCGTATACCTGCGCTACAACTACAACGACGGGGAGCACGACACCATGGACGAGGTGCAGAGCCTGCGCCTGTTCTTCTTCGACCTGAAGACCGGCAGGCAGTACCGCGACACGACGCTTACGCGCGACGAGTTCCTGACCGATACCGGAGCCATGCAGACCTACATTTCCAATGGAGAATATGGGATTGTGACGCTTGCCAATGTAGGGCATGGCTCCTCGGTGTCGGCAGACAACATCCGGGACGCTGCGATCACCTTCCCGGATACGGGTGCCGACCCGCTTTTCTTCAACCGCATCCAGACGCCGATCCAAAAGGGCGACTCGCTGCGCTTCGACATCGACCTGTTCAAGTCCGTTTACAAGGTCAACGTCCGTGTCGAAGGGATGCAGAACATCAACAACCCCGAAGATTTCTATTTCGGGCTGAACAACTACGCCGCTCTGAGTTTTGACAACAAGCCCTGCGGCGGCTTCAGAATGTATCGTCCCCAACTGGCCCGCGACCCGGCGGCCGGCACCATGTCGGGATCGTTTTACACGCCCTACTTTCCTTCGGACTCGCCAATCTCAATCGGCATCTACACCGACGATCCCACCTCGATTTACGGGCATGAACTCTTTGTGGCCACGATACAACGCTACATAGAGATCGCCCCTAATCCGGGACACGACGTCGAGATAGACATCCGCATTCTCCTGAACGGAGCCAATGTGACGGTGATTATCTCCGACTGGGAAGGAACAGTCATTCAAGAAGAACATTTCGGAGCATAGGCTCGAAAATAACTTATTTTCTCACTTAATTTTTTAATCATCCTCTATGAAAAAATTTTTTATGAAACTGACCGCAATCGCGGTAATGCCGATGCTGCTTGCAGCCTGCACGAAAGACGAAGTTAATCCTACACCGACCAACGGTGGAAAGGAAGGCGAAATCGAACTTATCCTGAAAAATGAAAGTGTAGCTGACGGAACCCGCGCCTTTGGCTCCGGCACTACCGAAAGTTGGGAGAAGTCGATCTCCTCCGCCGTACTTATCGTCTACAACACCTCGGGCACGCAAATCCTGCGCCGCGTACTGACCGCCGCCGAAGTGAACGGCTCGACCACGACGCCGATCAAGTTCGTACTTCCGGGCGTGAGCGCCGATGCCTCGTGTGATTTCTATGTCGTTATTAACCGTAACATAGCGGATAACATCACCACCAAGGCCAAGCTGCTCGAAGAGTTGGAGAGCGACATCGCCTCCTACAACGGCACCTACGCAAACGTCACGACAAAGGCCATGCGCTCCGGAGGATTCGTAATGACCGGAGCTACAACCGCCAAAATCGCAGCAGGGACAACGTCCGTAACCATGACCGTGAAGCGCGTCGTGGCGAAGGTCGAGATTCAGACCACCATGACGGATGCGTTCCGGAGCAAATATGGCAACGGTTGTATCGAGATCAAGAAAATTACATTGAGCAAAGGAGCCGAGAAATCTTATCTGATTGACCAGACGGCGAACAAATATGCAACCGTAAGTTCTTCCTTCACCTCGGCACAGGACGCCTACTGCGACAAGACCGGAGCGTCGAAAACAAACGCCTACAAGTACAACAACCTTTTCTACATCAACGAGAAGGCCGCAGCCGCTACGGGATCGCGAATAAAAGTAGTCCTCAATGCCGTTTATGATGCTGACGGCAACCTCTCGACTACGACCGACCAGCTGGCCGTCACCTACGAAACGGAACTCACGGGAGCAACCGGCGGCAAGATCGCACGAAACGGCTCCTACAAAGTCAATGCGAAGCTCGACGGACTCACAGGACAGGACGTGACTTTGGCCGTGACCGTCGCAAACTGGGATGCCTTGTCCACGCAAGACGTGAACTTGGGGCAGTAAACCCTACCTTTTCCCCAATCATCCCCGGCTGCGGCCGGGGGTGATTCAAGTCGCCGTAGCTCAATCGGAAGAGCGCATGTCCGGTTTCTTTCATACGAATAGATTAGTAAATTGGATCCGGGCATGAGGTTGCGGGTTCGAGTCCCGCCGGCGACACAACTCCAAATATTTTGCGTCATGAAAACTTACAAGACAATTCTCATGCTGCTGCTGGCCGCAACGACGGCGTGCAGCAAAGACTCCGCAGAGCCGGATACTCCCGGCCCGAAACCCTCAATCAGCATGACACTCGATTACCAGAGCCGAGAATACGAGTTAGGCGAAGTAATCGAGGCAACACTGACAATCACCGAAAAGAATCCGGCAGCAGACTATTTCCTGTTGAACACCTCCTGCAACGGAGGTAAGGCCGTGGCAACAGTAGACGGCCATGAACTGCAATGGCAAGCCGAACAGCAGATTCCCTACGAGATCGTCAACGAGGAGTTCTCCTCGAAGGTGCTCCACCTGAAAATTACGCCCCAAGCCGGGGCGACGGCCAAACAGCCGTTCAACTTCGGTATCTATGCAATCTCGGCCGACGGGACAAAGGTCGAAAAAAGAATTTATGCAGTGAGTGTCAATACTGCGGAAATCATAACGAATGTCGAATGTATCACCCCGACAATCAATTTGGAACAGCAGTTTAAATTTATTTTAACAGCAACCAAAGAGAATTATGCCGGTGACTTTTTCGTACAACTGTCAACTGAAGGCAACGGATTTTTCATACTCGAAGACGGCATTGCCGGAAATCGTTTCTACTGTTCTGCAGACTCCCATAATATGCTCTCATACCAGCCCCATGAAACCGGCTTACACAAAATCCACTGCATAGTAAAGGACGACATCTGCGTTTCCGAGGTGGATATCGAAGTCGAAGTCAATGGGATTAACGGCAGCCTCACGAATCCGGAACCCGGCGTGTATATTTACTGCAATTCACTCTATTACCCAAGTTCGGCATGGAACCAAGAATGGGAAGAGCAAGCTGAAGGTGTCGCAATCATCACGGAGGAATGCAGGTTTCTGATGGCCCCGGATCCCGTTATCGGAGATTGGGGCGGTGGTGAGTTCACGAGTGTTTCTGATCTCACGGTCATGCAGGACTGGAGTGAAGCCAAATTCGATTATAACGGCCGAAAAAACACAGAGGCATTACTCAATGCCAAAGACGTTATGCGGAAAATCGAGTTCACCGAAAAATGTTACAACTACGATAAAGATAATCCGGGCAAGTGGTACCAGCCTGCTGCGGGACAAATGTATTTGATACGTCAAAATCTGGACGAAGTACAACGATGTCTGAGCTTGATAGGTGGCAGAAAACTAAAAGCCAACGAGCATTACATATCCTCCACTGCCGCAGATGGATTGCACCTTTGGGCAATCAGTCTCACACAATTCGAACGAATATATTTTTTCCTCTACGAACCCGACAACCGGACATATCCCGTCCGCGACTTGCAGACGGAAGAGCTGTGATAATTCAAACGACTACCCTATGAAACTTTTCAGAACGACACTCCTATACCTCTGGGCCATGGCCGACAGCATGCGGCTGGAGCGAGAGACAGACGAATAGATCTGAGTGTGAATTATGAAAACGGACAAACTGATCTTGGATGCCTGCTGCGGCCCGCGTATGATGTGGTTCGACAAGCGGAACCCGCAGGCTGTGTTCATGGATATTCGGGACGAAGAGCATATACTCTGCGATGGCCGGAGTTTGGAGGTGCATCCGGATGTAATCGGTGACTTTCGAAGTATACCGTTCGAAGATGCAACATTTCGGCTTGTTGTGTTCGATCCTCCGCACCTTGTCCGTCTTGGCGACAATAGCTACATGGCGCACAAATACGGCAAATTGTTATCCACATGGGAAACCGATCTAAAGCAGGGGTTCGACGAATGTATGCGAGTGTTGAAACCGGAAGGGGTTTTAATCTTCAAGTGGTGCGAAGAGCAAATACCCGCAAGCCGAATCATCGAAATTTTCGGAGTGGAGCCGCTGTTCGGCCACAAGAGCGGCAAGAACTCCAAAACGCAGTGGATGTGTTTTATGAAAATCAACAACCCATGACGCACGCTTTTCTACGAATATGAACAACTTACCGCCGTAATTTAAGTTCCACGCCCCAGCCGTCGGAGAGTATATTTTGAAGCTGATGAACGAACCGCACCTGACATACCCGCTCGCCAAGCCTGCCGATGGATATGTAAAACTTATCCACGGCTCGGTCGACATAAAGGTTATCGACGCCGTATTTGACCCAACGCACCGCATTTCGGCGCATCCCGAGCCGCTGGAGCATGTCGGTGGACAGGGGTATCGGGTCGATCCGGTCGGCGGGGATGTACGACACCTTGCCGGTGATCCGGTCGGTATGGGCGTTGATCCCCTTGGGGAATACGCTGGTCACGGCAATTACTTTCCCGGCGCACAGAACGTAATTGCCAATTCGCAAAGAGTCGGTTTTCATAGTCACAAACAAAACGAAATAAAACAGCAAAAATTATGACAGACCAAGTAACGAGCGTCGAGCAGTCGAAGCGGCTGATCGAGCTGGGAGTGCCCGCGGAGAAGGCGAGCATGGTATGGCATACGATGCCAGCAGTAATAGGGCGGAGTAAGTTACGAATAGCAGAAGAGGAGCATGTTGGATGGATGTGCAGAAATTTCCCCGGCCAGTACGCCCCCGCCTTCACGGTCGCCGACCAGCAGGAATTACTACCCGTGTTCATTGACGCAAAAGGTACATTTTACCTCAATATCTCCAAATGTTACGAGGGATGGTATGTAAGCTATGAAACTGAAAGCGGAGCAGAATTGATCTCCCACCGGGGGATAAAATTGGTCGATGTACTTATGGATGCTACCGAATGGCTTTTGTCTAACGGCTATAAACTGAACATATGAAAAGCGAAAAAGCAAGACAAGAACTGGAGGACGGTAGCTGGAAAGTAGAAGTCGATTGTGAGGGCGAAGAATTTGACCTGCCATATCATGCCGTGAGAGTAGATGTAGCCCAGTATGCGGTCGAGCATGCCGAGCAGGAGGCAGAGGAGCGGATGCGGAAGAAGGCAATCAAGGCGTTTTGCTATTTTGTTATGGAATATCATTGCAAAGAAGCTATATGCTCTAAACGAAATAAATGCGATGCAAGCTGTGTAATTGCTCAATATTTCATCCAAAAACTGACCGAGAATGAGAACGACGATTAAGGAAAGGGCAAAAGCATTTTGCGAAAAAAATATCTGTGTAGATTGTGGAGACCGCAAGGATTGCGACCGGGGATGTATGGGATGCTGTATTCCTACCTTCTCTGTCCTTGAATGGCTTATCCAGTTCGGAAAATCCGAGCGCGCGGAGCTGACGCGCTGGCACGACCCAAACATTACCCCGGATGACAATAAACCAGTGATAATATGCACTTCCCCGGGAATATATTACATAGCGGCTTACGACAAGCAATTTAACTACTGGTTCACGGGCAACGGCTCGTTTTACCGACACGAAATCCTCGGCTGGCGGGAGATTCATGAATAAGACGGAGATATGGAAACAGAGAAAACAGCGGCCGAAAGGCGAAAGGAATTGGCGACCCTCTTGTTTTGCCAAAGTTATCTATACTATCACGATATGCTGTCCTCGGCCGAATCTAAGAGGGTATGTAAAAGGATATCGGCCTTTCAGGATAAGCACCGAATCGCTATCACGCGGGAGCAGATCGACAGTGTGGAAATTAAATACCAAGATAAACTATGAAAAAACAAGAAAAAACAGGCACAACATGCGAGTATTGCAAACCTGGTATGTGGTGGATAGTTGACCAGGTATCCGAATGCGTTTTGCAAATTGACGGGCAAAGATTAAAGATCACGTACGACGCAGAATGTGACGATGATAGTTTTGCATCAGGAGTGCATATCAAATACTGCCCCATGTGCGGGAGGAAATTATGACACCGCAAGAACTGTACGACTGGGCGGTCGAGAACGGATACGAGGATTACAACATTAAGATTGAGTGGGATGATGAATATTCATACGGCTGGAGTGAGGTATCGAAAGTTGGCTTAATAGTCACCGAGCCGGACAAAACAATAACAATAAACATATGAAACGAGAACTTACACTGACCGACATGGACGGCCACACAGCCGTTCAGACCTGTAAAATATGCGGCTGCACCAAGGACGATCCCTGCTACCATGAAAAGCTGGGAATGTGCTGGTGGGTAAAGGCCGATCTGTGCTCACACTGCGCCATGATCCAGGCCGGAGAAATACCCGGAGACAGCGTTACCCATTGTGTGAATTCAAACCCTATTATACCATGAAAAAATATCGTGAAATAATCCTCCCACTTTTACTCTTCGCAGCCGCAGGCTGTGAGAAATCCGAGTATCGGATCACCGAGCCCCGGCCGACGCTCGAAGTGACGGCCTTGCAGGACTCTTACATCATCAACCAGCCGGCGTATCTCCAGCTCAAGGTCTCGCAGCAGGGGTACGACGGGGAATTTCAGCTCTCGGCCGTACTCAGCGAAGGAGCCTGCGAGCTCTCGATGCAGGGCAGCGACCTCCCGACCGACGGCACATGGGCGTCGATGTCCAACACTACGGAGATCCTGACGCTCACGCCGACGCTGGCCGGGCCGCTGCGCATATCCTTCGAGGTCAAAACCAAAGAGGGCGAGCAGTCCGGCCGCAGCTTCATAAACTTCAACGTTCAGAAGAGTCCCGCACTCGCACTGGAGGTCGAATACCCCGAAACGGCATCCATCACCGAGCGGATCGAGCTGACGATGCTCCTCACAAAATCCGGATGGACAGGGGCGATCCCCGTAACCTACACGCAACTGGCAGGCAGCGGCACGCTCCAGTACGGAGCCGTGGCCGTCACCCCCGCCGAAGCATTCTCCGTGCCGGCCAACATGGAACAGCCGCTTTATTACACCCCGGCCGAGCGGGGCATTCACCGTATCCAGCTCTCGGCGACGGACGGATACACGACCGAATTCAAGACCATCGAGATCATCGTAACAAACTGACAACATGAGAACGACTCTATTTTACGCATTGGCCTTATTCCTGCTGCCCGGCTGCTCCTCGTCGAAATACCAAATTGTCGAACCGCAGCCGCAGCTATCCCTGTCTACCGCCGCAGCGGTCTGTGAACTGGGAGAGAACGTGAGCATTACACTGGCTGTTGCCCAAGAAGGCGTAGACGGAAACTTCTCCCTCTCGGCGTTCATCCGCGAAGGGAAAGCCACGCTCACACTCGACGGGAGCGACATGGACACGTCGGGCCAATGGGTGCAGCTCTCGGCCAAGAATGCACGCCTTGTAATTACCCCAGCCCAAGCGGGAGATCTGCTCGTAAGTTTTCAGGCCAAGTCCCCTGAAGGCGAAGTCAGTGAACAGCAAGACCTGAAGGTGACGGTAACAGCGCCATCAGAAATCGCGGCCGAAGCTGTCTGCGAAGCGAAGATCGTAAACCCCGCGGCCGGGGCCAGGATTCCGGTGCAGCTCCACATTCAAGGTGTTCCGGGTGCAGACGGGAAATTCATCGTGACCCCAACCGTCGGTCTGGGCAAAGGCAGGATATTCCTGAACGGCTATGCTGTGAACGGTCAGGCTTGTCCCGTCGATGCGGATGCGACATTCGAGTATGCGCCCGAAGAGATCGGCGAGCAGATTCTCGAATTCGAGATCGCGGCAGGGAAGGCGTCGGCAAAAGCACGCGCATACATGGACGTCGTGAAGAATATCGTCGTGACAAGCTGCGTCGAAGGCTGTTTCACCATCGAGGGAGCCGGAGAGCACAATACTGAAGGTGAAAAGGTAACGCTCGCACTGGTGAACGAGGAGTTGTTCAACTTCGAACCGGCCGGCTGGTACGACCCATCCGGGCAGCTCCTGTCCGGCGAGGCGACCTATGCGCTCACACTCGCGCGCGACTGCATCACCGACATCGAGGTCAGACTCAAGCCCCGGACAGTGAACATAACCCGGCAGGGAATTGCCCGGATAGAATTTCAATATCTCGTCATGGAAGGCGGACGTCCTGTACCGAAGGTAGCCTACGATTACCGCACGCAGTATTCGGCCGACTACAAGGCTTCCGAGCCGATAAAGTTCTATTATGAGGAATACCGACTCGATAGGTCGAAGATCCCGCCCGTCGGACAGAGATCGACAGCAATGCCGACGATCACCAAAGGGGCGAGGAACTCGACCTACCTCTGGCGCTGCGACGAAAAATTCTCCGTCTCGATACGCCCCGGCGACAATCCGGGTTTCAAATTCCACTATAACGACAGATACATAGAGTCGCAAACGACGAAATACTACCTGCCTTCAGACATAACAATGACCAGATAACCACAGATCGGCGTAGTTCAAAAAAAACAGAACGGCGCATTCAGTCCATGACAGGGACGTGACTATGGGATTGTGCGGAACGGATGCGCAATGCGGGTGAAAGGCTCGCCGCCGATTAATTTATAACAGCAACACTATGGAACATTTTGCAAATATCGTCTTAACCTCGCTCCTGCTAACAGAATACAAGCAATATTTAGACATTGCACAAATGTTATTTATATAACATTTTAAAGGTAGCGGGCTGTTTTTTGCGGCTCCACACAAGAAATAAGTTGAAGGCTTACCTAAAACTATTTTTACACGAGAATACGTTCGCGGCAAGAATTTCGTTATATTTGCAAAAGGAAAAACTTTTCGAGTTATGACAACGGTACACATTGAGGATAGCACGCCGGAAGGGCGGTGGCTACTCGACCTTATCAAAGACCACAAGAGCGTGACGATCGAGCCGAAAAAGAAAGAGGCCAAGACCGTCGGTGCATGGGACGCAGCCCTTGCCGCGGGTGCCGTGCCCCTCGAAGAGTTCAACGCAAGATTCGACGCCCAAATCCAAGAAGCATACAAGCAATAATGCGCGAGGTTATTGTATCCCCCACAGTATTGGGCAAATTATCCGATTTGGTTTCCTATCTCAAGGATGATATTAAACTCTCTGAAGAAGCGGCGCAGGCTTATCGAGGTCGGTTCGTCCAATTTATCATGACATGCAGCGCCGAGATCAATCACCCTCTATGCCGATTCAAGCGGTGGTGCAAACTGGGCTACCGTTGTGCGGTATTCGAAAAACATTGGGTTTTAGCCTATCAAATACTTGACGAAGGCATCATCATTCAGGACATGTGCCATACTGCCATTTTGAAGGAGTAAGGAAGAGTTTCTCGAATAAATGAACCGGGCCAAAATCATCTCCCAAACTAATTTTTATCTTTGCATCGTAATCCCCTGAAGTCCCTGCTACGGCATACTTCAGGGTTTAGTTTTGCATGACATCCCCCGAGATTTAACTACTATTCCACGCCATTTTTGCCCCACACGGATAAGATTCGCCATCTGAAATCTTATTGACTTTTACCACAAACAAAGTAGATATTAAATCTGCACTCTTCAGATCAAATTTACTTTATCGACAAAAATCACTATCTTTGTGACGCCTTTAGGCATTGAGTGCGCCAGTGTTTTAACCGGGCGGTGGTCATAAGACCATTAAGAACAGTTGTTCTTCATCGGAAGGTTAAAACGAGATCCTCAAAAGTTTTTCGTATGAAACATTATCGAAAAGAGGGGTTGCGCAAAAGGAATGCAAATATTGTAGCGATGTTACAATTACTGATTGCGCTGCTGTCCGTGCTTTTAGATTTGCTGTTCCGATTCGTTTAAGCTTAATTGCTTTTATTAAGCCAGAATTTTGGTCTGCTGGACAGCTACGGGTTGGTCAGAATTTGAAATGGGGGATGGATTAACCATCCCCCTATTTTCTATCTTTACTTTTACAATTTCACATCTACTCTTTTACACAACGGATATTAAATCCATGCGAGAGATTTTCAATTGATTGATTAAGTATTTCAACACTATTACAACCGGCCGAACTCGCGCTAAAATTACTATTGCATCCGGAAGTCCACATAGCCCCCGTTATCGTGCCCATACTTATTCCGCCCGTTAATCCAGCACGACTACCTCCAGCCTGCAGATAGAATATTTTTGTTCTATCCGTCCCTCTTCCATCGTAATACAGGGCCCAACCCGAATTAAATTGACCATAGGTATAATACCCTGACGGTTGAGTTGTTGTTAACGATCCGTTCTTACTCGTAATTCGCAGTAGATCTTGTGGGGCAACTTTATATCCGGCAGGACACGGATCATACACGGTTTTAACCGGGGCTACGTTGTCGTCTATATTATCGCCCCATAATAGTTTGGTAGATTCACTCTTTGCCACCCAAAATGTGTTATAGCCAGTATAATATACCTGAGGATTCCTAATTGCATTTTCGACTGTAAGTCC
>OODO01001563.1_pt1 | contig 14778 bp, 18 predicted proteins | sample 1671261 | NCBI WGS metagenome assembly OODO01 (sample SAMN06348138, study PRJEB24527) | human gut metagenome | biome: human gut; feature: ankylosing spondylitis patient; material: feces | host: Homo sapiens | place: China | collected 2015-10 | reverse complement strand
TAGTTTACAGTTAATAGTTATAGTTTACGATTGATTTCGTGGTTATTTGCTGATAACTTGCAGATTTCTTTTGATTTTCTTGGTGGTTTCGAGGAAAAAGCGTAACTTTGCGGTTAGATATTAATAAAATGAATTATTATGGCACAGGTAGCAACAATGAATCAAGCTCAATTGCAAATCCTCGATATGCTGTCATTTATCAAGACTCCTGAGGCTTTGCGAGATTTGAATAAGGTAATCTCCGATTATTTTGTTCAGATGGCTGATGCTGAATTAGATAGAATGTGGAATGAAGGAACCCTGAATGAAGAACGTATCGAGAGTTTCCGGCATCTCCATGAACGTACTCCATACAATAAACCAATATTATAATCTTTAGGTTATGAATATTGTATTGGATACAAATAGTTTGATTATGTCAATCGCCCCTAGAAGTCCGTATCGTAAGGTGTGGAATGCTTTTCTTAGAGGCGATTATAACCTTTGTGTGTCCAATGAAATAATAGAGGATATTCAGAGGTTTTATCTCGTAATATATCCCCTCAAGTTTCTGAGGCCATAGTTTATGCTATATTGACTAGACCCAATGTAATTCGCAAAGATCCTCATTATACTTTTGCTTTAATTGAGGCAGATAAAGATGACAATAAGTTTGTAGATTGTGCCATTGCTGCAAATGCAAAGTGTATTGTTACAGAAGACAAGCACTTTAAGGTCCTGGAAAATATTCCTTTTCCTAAAGTGGAGGTTATAGGTATAGAGGATTTTAAATGTTATTTGGATAAGTGGATATAGGTTTATGTACTGGTTTTGGTATATCACCATTACATGTAAGGTGCTAGATAAAAATCCTGAGCGTTGGCTTTGTTATGTGTTGAAGCACATAGATTCTACGCCTGAGGATAAGTATTATACTCTTCTTCCTGAGTTCTGGGAAGATGAGGAACAATAAAAATGAATTTAATTTATGGGGTGATTGGAACGTATGCACTTTCGAATTGCTCTGGCTCTTCTTTGGCAAAGAAGTAGTTTTTTCGAAAAATCACCCCGTCCCTCTTTTTTGATAAAGCGAGCTGCACTCGGCAATTTGAAAGCGAGCTTTCATTGCACTCATTGGCATCGCTTTTTCCCCTTAAAGAGGGCTCCACCTCTCACCCCGACCCTCTCTCCTCAGGAGCGAGGGAGAAAACCGCCCTACTCGGTGCTCGGAACCGCTACGCTCTAAGGTTGGCGGACCATCAAAGGTCTTCGCCATGTTGTGCGGGATGGGACCGCCTGGGAATAGCAGTTTGTAGTTTACAGTTAATAGTTATAGTTTACGATTGATTTCGTGGTTATTTGCTGATAACTTGCAGATTTCTTGTTAATTGCTTGGTGGTTTCGAGAAAAAAGCGTAACTTTGGCGGCAAGTTATATAAATTAAATAATAGGAGATAGGATTATGGCATTAGCAATTAGTGGTATCCCAATGCTGACAGGTGATGAGGCTTTAGCTTTCAGAGAAAAAGCTGAAGAAACATTGAAGAAGCGTGGTAGCATAGATTTCTCAAAGCAACGTGCTGAGATGAAGGCTATTTTGGCTAAAGCTAAATTTTAAGTTAGTATTATGGGATTTTTAGCAGATAAAACGGTGTTTTCACCATTGACAAAAGAAATATTGGAAGAATCTATTTCATTTTCATGTGGCAATGAAGACTTGGATGGATTCTTCCATAATGATGCTGTGTCTTATGCCGACAACTTGTTTGGTAAATCCTGCTGTACTTATAGGAAGATTGGGAATTTCAACAAAATTTCAGCATCTTCATATCGGGACAGAAGTAATAGACTTTATTAAGTCCTGGTTTGTTGAGCCATATAATAAAACGGGATGTCTAATTGCAAAGAAATTCTTTGAATCTCTTTTTCAACAACAGTTTTTTCCTCTTCTTCTATTCCCCAATCTTTTACATTCTCTGGTATTGGGGGTTGTCCTTCCTTGATAAAGGTCTCCTTATTATCATGGCTTCCCAAAGGTCTTTTGCCTTCGGGAGAGTTCCGTTCCCTCACTGAGGGCAGAGGCAATCTGTCGTGCCTTCCAGTAGTATACACTTGTAGATTGGGACCTATATGATAGGGTGGCTTTTCAGATTGTATCTTCTGTGAAGCACCCTTTATTGATGAGAGAACTTTCTCAGCTCATGTCGATAGCGCAGTCATTCAAGGATTCTGCCCAGGTGGAGTTTCTTCAGGAATCTCAGGCTGGTGCAGAGCAGAGGCTTCTGCTTGTCATACTGGCGTATAGGGTAGATTCCAACTTAAAAGTGTGCCACCTCTAATAATTAAAAAGTATACCACCTAACCTGAGGATGAGATTGTTTTTGCATAGTTTTCTATGTTTTTGAATCTGTAAGTGATTATTCCCTATTTTTCTTTGTGGGTTCAAAGTTTTTTTGTACTTTTGCACTGCATTCCTTTTGCAGGCAGTGCATGATATGAGTATGTCAATTCATCAGTTTTATTGAATATGGATCGTTTTCGCATAGATACCCATGGAGATTTTCAGAAGCTTTATAGAAAATACTATAAGGCATTGATGCTCTATGCGCTCAAAATGACTCATGATGAGGAAACTGCGGAGGATATCGTGCAGAATGCTTTTCTCAAGCTTTGGGAGAAAAGGATTGACATGGAAAATGAAGTGATGGTTCGCTCTTTCCTCTATCTTTCGGTACGCCAGCGTTCGATAGACTGTTTTCGCCGTACGCAGGTGGAGGATAAATACCAGAAATATGTCTTGGGAGCGAGTGATGCGGTAGAAAAGGAATGGGATGACGAAGAGATATTCAGTAATGAACTCTATCGCCGTCTTTTCAAGGCTATTGATGAGTTGCCCCCACGCCAGCGTGAAATCTTCCTTGCCTATATGGAAGGTAAAAGCAATGCGGACATAGCCGAGGCCATGCATATCAAGGTTGATACCATCAGAGTTCAAAAAAAGCGTGCGCTCAAGACTTTGAGAGGTAAAATCAGCAGGGAGGAACTGATTTTGCTGTTATTGTTAACAATTTAACATCTTTTACGGATTTCTTGTAAACGTTTGTCTTGTTTCTTCGTAATTAAGATAACAAGACAAGATTATCGTATGGATATATATGACATCATTTCACGTTCCCTGTTACATCGTTTGGATGAAGGGGAGCAGCAACAGTTGGACCAGTGGTTGGCTGAGGACGAGGAGCATCTAAGGCTCTACCAGTCGTTTTTAGCCAAGAAAGATCTGGTAGAACAATATCACAAGTACCAGGCTTTTGATGAAGAGCAGGGTTGGAAGAAACTGGCTCCGTTATTGGACAAGCCTGCCAAGTTACACCTTATATATATATGGCGCAGGAATTTAAGAAAGATAGCTGCTGTTGCAGCAGTGGGAATGTTCCTGCTTTTGGGTGGTTATCACCTCTATACGCAGCCATCCCAAATTTCTCATGAGCCTGTCAAGGTAAATCAGGAGATGGTGGAAGCCATAGCCAAGGCAGAAAGTAGCAGTGTCAATGAGGCTACCATACAGGTGGGCAACCGGAAGCCGCAGCAGGTGAGGTCGCTTTCCTCCTGGCTCAAGACCCTGGCAAAGGCTGATGTGGATGATCATCTGCTCAGCACCATTACCACCCGTCATGACAAGGAATTCTGGACCACGTTGCCTGATGGAACACGTGTGCATCTGAACGGAAATTCCCGCATTTCCTATCCGTTGGCTTTCAGTGGAGGTACGCGTGAGGTGGCTCTTGTGGGAGAGGCTTATTTTATTGTGGCCAAAGACCGGGAGCATCCTTTCATCGTACATACAGCTCAGGGTGCTATCAAGGAGTATGGTACGGAGTTTAATGTCAATACCCAAGGTGAGCACACCAGTGTGGTTCTTGTAAACGGCAGCATCAGCGTGATTCCCAAATCCGGGAAAGAGCGTATGATGACTCCTGGCCTCCTGGCTGAAATGGGCTCTTCGGGTGTAAGCATGAGCAAGGTGGATGTGGCTCCATATATTGCCTGGAATACTGGTCAGTATAGCTTTGAAGACTCTTCACTGGAGGAAATCATGCAGGTTGTGGGCAAATGGTATGGCAGGAATGTCACCTTCGCTTCTGCTCCTTTGCGCAAGATACGCCTTACGGGTACTCTCAGCCGGTATGAGAGTATTGAAAGTACACTGGAGGTAATCTGTACGATTGCCCAGGTGAAGATGGAGCAGCAAGGCTATCAGATTGAAGTTCATTAATTATGGTTTAAAAAATAAGAGAGAATGAAAAAAACGTATTTTTCTACCATGGGTATGGCATTCATTTTGGGTGCTTTGCCTTGTTGGGCTTCTTCCTCTCCTCTGGAAGAGGTGGTCCAGCAGCGTGTGCTCAAGACCATTGTTACCCTGAAGCTTGACAAGGTGGGCGTCAAGGTCTTCTTCAGCGAGATGAAGAGGCAGACGGGCTTGATTTCGTGTGTTCTTCTGAATTGGCCAGACATTTGTCGCCAATCACTCTTCATGTGAGTGGTGCCGATGCAGCGCAGGTGTTGGATCAGGTATTAGGCAGCAGGGGTTGTCAGTGGAGCCGTAAGGGTAATATCATCATGGTCACCCGAAAGGAGTCTAAAGTACAGGGCTACCGTTTGCTCAAGGGTTATGTGAAGGATGAAGAGGGTGAAGCTGTGATTGGTGCCTTTGTCAAGGTGGAGGGTACCGATATCCAGACGGTTACTGATGCGGATGGATATTATCAGATCAAGGTGCCTGCCTCCCAAAGCAAGGTAACCTACGGTTATTTGGGTATGGACACGGCTTCCTATATGCTGGCCTCTGGGTCTTCCAATACCACTCATCATGTGAAGATGACCTCCAGCAATGAGTTGAAGGATGTGATGGTGACCGGTTATCAGACCATCTCGCGTGAGCGTGCTACTGGTTCCTATACCATTATCAGCAAGGAGGATCTGGAGAAGCGTCATTCTGCCAGTCTTGCCGATGCCCTGGATGGTCTGGTGACGGGTATGCAGAGTGAGGATGATGGAAGAGGTGGCAGGAAGTTTACCATCCGTGGTACCAGTACGATGAATGCCAACAAGACTCCGCTGGTGGTAGTGGACGGTTTCCCTATCATGGATAACAACGATGTAGACTACAAACTCTCCTCCAATCCTAATCTGACGGCGTTGGAACGCATCAACCCGGATGATGTGGAGAGCATCACGGTATTGAAAGATGCAGCCGCCGCCAGTATCTGGGGTGCACGAAGTGCCAATGGTGTGATTGTCATCACAACCAAAAAAGGAAAGAAGAAAAATACGGTAGAAGTTGAAGCTGGAACCCAGTTTACCATTGGAAGCAAGCAGAATGTGCAGCATCTGACCAATCTTGCTTCCAGCCGTGAGACCATCAATTATCAGAAGTGGGTATTCAACAATGATTTTCTGGGTGATGAATATACGCAGGTGATTGACAATCTGAACAACTGTGTATCTCCATCAGAGGTTCTTCTGTATCAGGGTTTGCGTTGGAATACGATGAGCCAGGCTGATATGAATGCCCGTTTGGAAGCACTGGCTCAGCTTGACAACAGAAAGCAGATCAAGAAATACCTGCTTCAGACTCCTGTCACTTCCAAGACGCATGCTTCCATTTCTGCCAACATGGGTGGATGGGATACCCGTGCTTCCCTGCAGTATGAGCATGAAGAGGGTGATTTCATCGGCCGCCATGACAATACCTGGAGAGCAGACTGGCAGAATTCATACAGGTTCAACAAGATGTTCTCCTTCAATCTGGGGTTGAATCTTGTGAGCAGCAACCGGCATTCTTCGCAGATTTCTTATAGCGACCTTTCCAGTATTGCTCCATATGAGATGCTGCTCAATGAGGATGGCTCCTATGCCACCAACTGGAGTGCAGATTGGAACAGTGATGTGCTTAATACCCTCTACGACTGGAGCGGTTTTTCCTACAGGAACATGAGATACAATCTGCTGGAGGAAGCTCGCAATCGCCGCAACCGCATCAGCAATATCCAGATGCGTACCCAGATGGGATTGCAGGTGAATCTGATGGAAGGATTACAGTTCAACAGCAAGTTCCAGTATGAGACAAGCCGTTATACAAGTACTTCTACGAGTTCAGAGGCTTCGTTTTATGTCAGAAATCGGGTCAACTACTATACTCCGGTAGATGAGAATCTGCTGGCTACAGGAGCATCTGCCCTTCCAATGGGAGCCATCGTCTCTGAAGGTAAGGGTAAGAACCACAGTGCTCTTTTCCGCAATGATATCTCATTAGACAGGGTGTTTGGTGAAAAGCATGCCGTTTCTGCTGTTTTGGGAAATGAAATCAGCAACTATTATTATACGGCGTGGACGCTTCCTACGCTTTATGGTGTTACTGCTACTTCTTCTGGCACACAGGGACAGCTGGGTTCGTTTGATACTTATGACCAGTCCACGGGAACCATAGGTGGTGTACCTTCAGAGGGTAGGGAGCATCTCACGGATACCTGGAATCACAACCGGTATGTTTCATTCTATGGCAATGCTTCCTACATGTATGATGAGCGCTACGGAGTGAGTGTGAGTGCCCGAAGTGATGCCAGCAACATGGTGACCTCCGAGGCCAGGTATCGCTGGAGTCCGCTCTGGTCTGTGGGTGGCATGTGGAATATATATAATGAAAAATGGTTGAAGAATCATCCGCTCATCAACCGTCTTACCCTGCGTCTTACCTATGGTCAGAACGGTAATGCACCAACCAGTTCTTCTGCCCGTACTACCATTAGTACGGAATCGGGGTATATTGATGAGTTTACCGGATTATATCCTGGATCGATTTCTGATTACGGCAATCCTACCCTCCGTTGGGAGAAGACTGCCATCACAAACGTAGGTTTGGATTTTGCGCTTTTCGGCAATCATCTTTATGGTTCTGTTGATTATTATCACAAGAAATCAACCGATGTTTTGGGTACGGTGAACATGGCAAGCGTGAATGGTACCTCCTACGGAACCTTCAACAATGCTGCCATCCGCAACGAGGGTATCGAGGTGTCGCTGGGTGCACAGGGTTCTATGGGTGACTTCAGCTTTGGCGGCAATATCAATTGGGCATACAACAAGAATGAGGTGACCAAGCTCTATATAGAGGCTTCTGATGTCTCAAGTTTCATGAACAACAGTTATATTCCGGGGTATCCGATGCTCTCTGTCTTCACCTTCAAGTATGGAGGGATGGAAAACGGCATGCCGACAATCCTGGATACTGACGGCAACAGCTATCCTATCAGTGACATGAGCGTATATTACATGGCACCGGAGAAGCTGATGCACTACCAGGGTACACAGGTTGCCCCTCATACCGTGAGCATGAATCTCAGTGTTTCATGGAAAGATTTGAGCGTGTCTGCTTTCTTAAATGGCAGGTTTGGTGGAAAGATGCTTATGCCATTCTTCAATTATACGACGCTTGACATCTCTGGCATGCGCACCAACGTCACTCAGCAGGTGAGTGACGTGATGGATCAAGATGGTCATGTCATCAGTAATCCTTCCCATATGTTGCCGCTTCCTACAGTGGATGCAGAGGGTAATGCATTGGGTAAGTACGACTACATGTATTGGAGTTTCTATTTCAATAATATGGACATCAATATTGAGAAGGCTGACTACATCTATCTGAGTGAGATAGATCTCAACTACAGTTTGCCGAAGTCGCTCTTCTCGGGCAAGAAGTGGATCAGGAGCATTGATGTGTTTGGAAAGTTGGAGAATGTTGGACTCATCTGGACTGCCAATTCCAAGCACTATCATCCTCAATATCTGCCAGGCAGCTGGGAACCTCAGCTCACCTTTACGCTCGGAGCGAATGTGAAATTCTAACAACTTCTCATGGAGTTATACTGTAAACATAGTAAAAAAGATAGGAATCATGAAGAAAATAATATATTTAGCAGCATTCTGTGCCTTCCTTCTTACCTCGTGCAACGACTATCTCGACACGGTTCAGAACAAGGGCAATGATGAGGTGTTGAGTAGTAGCAAGCAGGTAGAGGCTCTCTTTGGCAACAGTAGGACTTTCAACACGCCTGCGGGTCTCAATACGGCTGCATCAGATGATTATGGCATGACCATTGAATTGAACGACATGTTGGGATATGTAGATGAGAATTTGCTCAATGGAATGACATGGAACGTTCAGGATGTGGCTGCTTCCCAGTATGGTGACCAGACTTGGGAAGCAGAATACAATAAGATATTCACGGCCAACCTTGTCATCACCCAGATTGGTGAAATCAAGGATCTCACGGAGGCTAACCGCACGGAATATCTGGCGCAGGCTCATCTCATGAGAGCCACTGCCATGTGGAATCTCGCCAATACCTACTGCATGCCTTATTCCCGGGAGACAGCCAGTGAGCCTGGTCTGCCTCTCAAAACCTCTACCAGTTATGAGGAAAACGTAGCCCGTTCTACCTTGCAGCAGACTTATGATTTTATTCTGGCTGATTTAGAGGAGGCCTTGAAGACTACCAATACGGGTATTGCTGATAATAGAAGATGGGCAGTGAGCAAGCCGGCAGTGGAGGCGCTGATGGCCCGGTATTATCTCTTCACACAGGATTATGAGCAGGCTGCCAAATATGCCAGCGAAGCACTCAAGTGTGGTGATGCAGAGCTGGTTGACTACAATGATTTGCCATTCAGACCATCTGATGTCTCTCTGGAAGGAGAGGTAGAGACCGTCAACTACTCGTCTCTTTACCGTTATGGCGACAATCAGGTGGCCAATTTTAAGGAGAACTATCTCTCACAGTATTATACCGTAGAGCAAGTCTTGGTTCCATCTGAAAGTCTCATGCAGCTGTATGATCAGGCTACGGATTTGCGCTTTAGGCATTTTTTCAACAAATATGCGCTCTGGGAGCAGGGTATAGGTGGTTATGGTGAGGATATTGTCTATAACAAGTTCAAGGAGCGTATTCAGGCAGGGCCTACGGTAGCGGAAATGCTTCTCACGGAGGCAGAGGCACTGGCGCGCAGCGGAAAATGGCAGGAGGCTATGGTCTTAGTCAACAAGTTGCGCGTGGCCCGAATTGACCGGACAGCTGAGGATATTATGCTGGAGGCAGGAAGTCAGCAGGAGGCTGTAGAGAAGATCCTGGAGGAGCGTCATCGCGAGATGCCTTTCATCATGCGCTGGTTTGATATCCGCCGTCTGGCTTTCAATGAGACCAGTTATGATGATGTAACCGTAGAGCGTGACTTCTATCAGGTAAGCGACAATGCTGTCAACGATGATGTGGTTTCTCATTACGTATTGCCTGTGAAGTCGAAGCGTTATGCCCAGCCTATTGTTTATACCGAGATAGCTCGTAGCAATCATCAGATAGAGCAGAATGCATATGATGACAATAGTGTAGTTGTTACCTCACAGAGCCAGGATTCCGGTGAAGATGGGGATGATGGCTCCGAAGAAGGTGAGGAATATTAAAATTTTGGAATTATGAAAATCAATCAATATCTCTCTCTAGGCAGGTGTATAGGCATGGTGGTAGCTTTTATCACCATGCCGGCCTCTGCCGCTACTGGTCAGGGAATCAGTGAGAAGGAATATAAGCTGGATTCGTTGGAGACGCTTGTAGACAGTTTGATGCCAAAGGTGGATACTCAGGATGCAAAGGAACTTTTCCGGGTGTATTTTGCCACCATTGACAGGGCTGTGAAGCCGAAAGAGTGGGCAGACCGGATGAAAGCGGATGTTATGTCGAATATGTTTGATCAGTATTCTACGGATGACCAGGGGGAAATTTATAGTCTTTATCAGGAAAATTCCCTTCATGCTGCAGACAGTTTGCGCAGCAGGGTAAAGTGTCACTATGATGCGATGATCAAGAAGTATGGTCATCTTTTTCCCGGGAGGCCTGCTCCCAATCTTACGTTTACAGACACAGACGGGAAAGCTCTCAGCCTGCAATCCTTCAAGGGGCAGCTGCTTTTGGTGGATATCTGGGGCACGTGGTGTGCTCCTTGCATAGAAGAAATGCCTTATCTTGCCAAACTGCAGGATGAATATGCAGCGAGGAAAGATGTGCGTATCATGAGCATAGCCTGTGACAAGAAGGCAGAAAGGTGGAAGGCTTACCTGGCCAAGCATCCTACATCATGGCACCAGTATCTCGTCACTGATGCGGGCAACAAAATGCTGGATGAAGTGTATTTCTGTGAAGGAATTCCTCGCTTCATCATCATCGGGAGAGATGGTAACATCATATCTGCTGATGCTTTGCGCCCGTCGGAAAAGTCTTTCTCTGAATATTTCAGGAAAATCGTCAATCAATAAAGTACATCTGGTATGAAACAACGTTTATGTACTTTTTTAGTTTTGGCTAGTCTGGCTCTTGCTGCATCTGCCTCCATTCATCTGAAAGGTAAGGTCGTGAATTATTCCGGCGGTAATGTCATACTTATCCAGACTTCCGATACGGACATGCAGAATGATACGCTGCAGATAGCCGGGGATGGCAGTTTTGAAAAGGAAATCAAACTGCTTTCTCCTGGTATTGCCTATTTGGGAATAGAAGACAGGAAAGCCTTCAGAGCAGGATATCATCAGGTATATTGATGAAAATCTGGAATAGATAGGTGGCAAGGTTTGATGATATGTCAGATATTCTGATAATCAGCTGATTTATAGATAAGAAAGGTGAGCCTGGATTTTTGACGGGCTCACTTTTTTACAGCTGCAGTGCTTGAGAGAGATATGAGTTGATCGTCTACTGCCTTTGTCCTCTTTCTCTTTCAATAATGCCCTGCCTTTTTCTGTAACTATATTTTTGTCCAAGGTGTTTAGGGTGTATTGTTGCTCAACATAGCCTTCATCTCAGCGCGTTGCTTTGAGAAATCTATGCTACCACGCTTCTTTAATGTATCTTCAGCTTTTTCTCTGAAAGCTAAAGCTTCATCACCTGTCAGCATTGGGATACCACTAATTGCTAGAATCAATAGTTACGGCATCTTAAACTTTTAATTAAGATGATTGTTTCCTTGATTCCGCAATAACAATTCCACAAAATCTTACGATAAGGGCTTATCCTTGGAAGGCTCATCAATAAGCAATTAGTATCAAGAACTATCTTTCTCATTTGCCAGAAGTACGTAAATGTTCATTACCCCAGCTCTCGATGGTATCAAGAGTTATACTTCCATTATCGCACAACTCATCAATCCCCTCATCAACCTTCTTTGCAAAGTATTGAGAGAGAACATTTTCAAGATTATCTAATTCCTGTGGAGTCTTGATATAAGACATCATTTGAAGAATCTTCATCTGAGCAGGGTTAAAAACAGTCCGTTCCATCCTATTTTCAATTAAACGTTCGACATTCTAACCGCAAAAATATGCTTTTTCTACGAAACCACCAAGAAAATCGAAAGAAATCTGCAACTCATCAGCCAATTTCCCCAAAATCATCAGTAAACAGCAACCTATAAACTATTAGCAGTTTTATCATCCATCTAACTATTAATCTTTATTAATTATACATAGAGATATACCATATATATGAAATATATTATGTATCTTTGCACCAAAGTAGAACCATTTAAATAAATACACTTATGAGTACAGTTTCAGTAACACCTTCTAAAAGAAAGATCATTGACTTAAAAGATGATACTTTTAAGACTCTATCCATTATGGCTATTCAGAAGGGAACCAACCTCAAAAACTATATTGAGGATATACTCAATGGCATAGCCGAAGATTACGAAGACGCAAAGCTCTATGCTAAATTAAGAAAAGAGCAGCCAGAGGGTCTCATCCGTGCCAACAAAGAAGAACAAGAAGATTTTGAAAAGTGGTTAGGCGTATGAATGTCGAATTTTCCAAAGCCTTTGTCAAAGCTTCCAAACGTCTTTCAGGCAAGATGCTCGATTCTTTAAGACGTACGATAGTAGAAGTCAAAGCAGCCAAAGGTATTCAAGATATCTCTGACTGCAAGAAACTTGTTGGGTATCATTATATTATTCAGTCTCCAATGTATCTCCACCATTAGCATGGCGGTCCCATCAGCAAGTTGCCCCCCGGCGGTCCCATCCCGCAAAAACATGGCGCAGGGCTTTGATGCCCCGTTTTATGTTTAGATCTTGTCTCGTAATAATGCTTCTTTTGTGATAAATTTGAGTGGAATGGGAGATAGAAACTGTTAAATCTTGGAAAAACGGACAAAAAGATGCGTAAATACCTTGGAAAAACGGACAAATTATTGTATATTTGCCATGGAAAAGCGGACAAAATCACTTATCTCCCTATTTACATGCTGATGTTTATCAAGAAAGAACAGAAGCTGCCTACCAAATATTCCATTGATTTAAGCGGACTGGTTTAAAGGAGCTCACTATTAAAAGAGAGTCCGGTTTTCTAAAGGACTCTCTTTGGCTAGTTGGGAAGGGATGGAGTTCCATACCTGGTTGATTCTTACTACCTGCTCTTCTGGTGCAAAAATACTGAAAATTAATGAAATAGCAAAATATATCACATTTTTATGAGGGACTTTCTGAATGATTAACACACTTTTATGAGGGACTTTTGGGGCTACATATACTCTTTTATGAGGGACTTTCTGTTATGCTATCAGGTCATGCTTTTGGGCATCCAGCATGTGCTCAGGGATGTTACCAGGGTGCCGGCAGAAGTTCTGGAGAATCAAAAGATGGATGAGATTCTCTCGTTCTTTTTCTAATTTAAAAGATGGTGATGATTGTTTTGAAATGGCTCCTGGCTATGCTGCTTACATCGGTGCCCTTTGTATTCCACTATTGCATCAAGCCTAAGGCTGCCAGCTCTGATAAGTGGCGCAACTTCTATAGTTTCCTGTCTGCCCGAATGCCTTGGCTGAAAAGGAAGGCGCTTGCCGTCAAGGCATGGATCTCCTATGTATATCACAAGATGTATAGAAGTGACAACGGAAGAAAATTCTTTACATTGGTTCTTGTCATTTGTATGCTGGTGTTTCAGGTGGTGGACTTTCATGCAGCCAAGGAAGCCTGTTCGTTTCAGGTGGAATGGGCTGCCAGAGGGAAGGCTTTGAGCCTTACACCTTATGATATAGGATTGCCTGGCATTGATGGTGAGGTTGAACTGGGTCCCAAGGCGTTCATGGAGAACATCCTTTATCCGTTTCAGACCTCTCTCTGGGTTTACATGGTAGCTTTGATGATGACGTTGCTGCTGTTTTCCTATAGGCTTGCCGACAGGGTGTTGGCTGGAATTCATGGGAGCAGGTGCTTGCAAATTCTCCTTGCCTCTCTTGCTTTTGTGGTGGCAGTGGTTGATTGTGGACGTGCCTTCCTGATGGGTGAGTTGATCTTTATCCTACTCATGGCCGGTATGGTTTATCCGTTCAAGCAGCTTCCGCCTGTTCCCGGGATGAAAACCAGGTGGCGCAGCTTGGGTTCCTGGCCACGGGGAAGGAATGCAGCCTAGGAGCTTTTGAAAGAGCATCACAATCTTCATCTGTCTCTCAGGTAGATTATATAGTTGAATGGTTATATCTAAAAGAATATTCAAATGGTAAAAGAAAATAGTAGCAGTAGCGAATCGCTTCCGAAGGAGGAGAGATTCGTCATCAACATGTCGTCAGAGCTAATTGCTTATCTCTGTAACGACTATTCGTATCGCAATCCCAACAGATTCTCTCGCTTGAAGGCTTTGCAGGATTTGCTTATCCGTTTCCAAAAGGCTAAGCTCGCTTCCAAGGACATGGATGTCAACATCGCGCAGCTGGTGAAGGCATGGGGATGGAGTCGCCCGGCGGTGCTGGCCTTTGTTGACCAGCTTCAAAAGTATGAGATTCTGGAGGTGTGCAACATGGTAACCAGTAAGGTGGTGCATTTGAAGCCCAGCATCTTCAGCTCCGGGCTTTCTCCAACTCCTGGTGTATAGCCTCTCTTCAGTCCTCTTTTCTGGAAGATGGGCACGATGGATCAATCTGGTTTTCGGCTTCGGTCAGGTGGCCTGCCATATCAGGAAAACTGCTTCTATCGAAGGCTCGTTTTCCAGGGGCGCTTGCGCCGGAAACCGCACTTTTTTACATCAGGGGGGAGCCTAATCCCCGGTTTCATGGCTAACGCTTTGAAACACGGAGGCTTACCTGCCAATTTCTTGGCGACTTCGTGCGGCAAGCCGAGGTAAGCGATTAGGCTTAGGGAAAGTCCCTAAGAACCCTTCAGTCCCTGCTGACAAACAATGGAAGTTATGGCAAAACAAGTACTCGACATTAGAGCCGGAAAAGGCATGACAACCTCTCTGAGCAATGAGTTTCTTCGCAATGCTAATAGTGGCGAGAGGTTGAAGCGTTGGAGCGGCAACTATGATTCTACTCGCGAGCACCTGAATTTTGAGATTAAGAAAGGTGGGGTGATTTGTGAGGTGGACAAGAAGACATCTGTCCCCAAAAGAATCAGGATGCTGCTTGAGAAACGAAAGATTTGGGACCCGAACAGGGGTAGGGATCCGCCGTTTTTCCGTATGGTGGCCAATATCATTTTAGGGGGTTCCAGGGATCAGATGCATCGTCTGGCCTTTGGTGACCAGGTGGTGAACCTCAAAAAAGGGGCTGATAACTCTAATATTGTCCGGCATCCGGAGATAGAAGAATGGGCTAAGGACATGTATAAATTTGTATGTGAAAGGTTTGGTGAACAGAATATAGCATCCTTTATCGTGCATCTGGATGAAACCAATCCTCATGTGCATTGTACAATGCTTCC
>OODO01001550.1_pt1 | contig 14903 bp, 8 predicted proteins | sample 1671261 | NCBI WGS metagenome assembly OODO01 (sample SAMN06348138, study PRJEB24527) | human gut metagenome | biome: human gut; feature: ankylosing spondylitis patient; material: feces | host: Homo sapiens | place: China | collected 2015-10 | reverse complement strand
GGCAAAGAATATCAGTGATTATTTAAAATCACAACATACCGCCATATCAGTAAACCAAATACAAAGCTATACAGAATATTTAAACAATGCTTTCCTTATCCACCGAGTAGAGCGGTATGATTTAATTGGGAAACGCGTATTTGAGATAGGAGAGAAATATTATTTCGAAAATATGGGAATCCGGAACATTGTCATCGGATATCGCATTACAGACAAAGCCAAAATATTGGAAAATCTAGTGTATAACCACCTTTTATACAAAGGTTACGATATTAAGGTTGGCTATTACGGAGATAAGGAAATTGACTTTGTCGGAGAAAAGAATGGAGAAAAACTATATATACAGGTCGCTTTAAAAATAGATAGCGACAAGACAGCAGAAAGAGAATTTGGAAACCTGCTAAAGATACAGGACAACTATCCCAAAATAGTGGTAACAGAAGATACATTCAGCGGAAATAGCTACGAGGGTATACGCCATTGTTCTATACGCCAGTTCTTAATGGAGTAAACCATACAATATACGAAAAATAAATGCAGTACACCATCGGGTTGCCACGAGCAATCAAATCGCCTTTGGTGTGCTGCATTTACATTTGAATCAAGTCATCTATAATACCATGGATTCTGCTGCAAGACGGGCGGCAATGTCCATTGTTAGTTAGTAATAGACAGATCGGTTACCTTATACGGATGCTTTACTGCTGCATGGGCAGCTTTCTGAGCAACAGCTTTTCGTGCCTCATCCAGCCCTTCCGGGGTATAAGGATTCCCGACTACATTGTGTTTGAAGATGCGTTCGAACCAGGTACAGGCAGCGGTATAACGTCCAATCTTCACATCCAGATGATAGCCGTCCCGATTCAGGTGGTCGCCGATGAAAGAGGTGCGCGCATTTTGTATGGCAGTGCCCGAAGGGATGACAATCTTTATCTTATTCGCCTTAGCCGCTTTCTTCACTGCATCGGCAATAGCCTGATACATGGTGAGTTGATTGCAGTTGTAGTTTTTAAATCCACTATGCCTGGAAGTAGATGCATACGCCCAGGTTTGGTGCAGCATCAGCTTTGTTTTCTTTGGAAGGCGTGCTTTTACATATTCTATGAGCTCGGGAAGAGAAGCTTCATACGTCTCATACATTCCCGAAAAAGGACTTGCCTGTTGCAGGCTGACGTAATCCCAGTCTTCATCTGCAAGCACCGTTTCCAAAGACATCTTACCCTTTTCCCGTTTTTTTCCATCTGTACCGATTTTCCGGTAGGCATAGGCAGGAGCATTGTCACGGGCATTTTTCACATGACGTTCCAGGGAACAGCCGCCAATAAACATATTGCCGATTATGGTTGAAATGCCTTCGGCTTCGGCAAGTTCATGCAGATATTGCTCCACGGCATCTTGGGAGAAGCTGTTGCCGATGGCAAGTATCCTGACCGTTTTTTGCTGCGCATACACTCCTCCGGCAAGAAGGAGCAGTATGCACATACAAATCACTACAATCTTATATTGCTTCATCACATTCAAATATAACTAAACTTATCGGTTATTTCTCTTTTTCATGTAATAATCTCTCATCAGATACCACGCTTTCTTACGCATACCTTGGTCGGATATGAGCCCTTTGCGGTTCCAGCCATCCTGATTGGTGGGGTGGAAACGGAATGGGGAACGGAAGTCGAACAGAATCCAGGGAGATACGCCACGCAGGTTCGGGATATTGTCGAACATACGGATATTGTCTCTGTACAAGCGTGCCTGGTATTCTTCACTCCAAGAGCTGACTACGTTCTCATCACCGGACTGACCGTACAATGCTTCGCCGCCAAATTCCGAGATAATCAACGGTTTGTCCGTCACTACTTCCCATATAGCGTCTTTCGGTTCCACAGGCCACGGATGATACCAGCCCATATATTTATTGATAGCTACGACGTCCAGTTGGGAAGTAAAAGAATCTTCCATTACAAAACGCTGTTTTTCGCTATTGAAGTGCACAAGGTCGAAAGCGGCAACATACAGGCGGGTAGTGTCCAGTTGCTTTCCCGTTTCGAGCAGGGAAGTAAGGAATTCATTCCGTTCTTTGGAAGGCTGTGTTTCATTGGCGACACCCCAATAACCTACCGCGCAGCGGTTCTGATCACGCTTAATCATTTCAGAAAGCATCCTCTGCGCTTTCTTACGGGTATCATTGTCTGTAAAGTCAATGCCTTGCCAAATGGGAATCTCCTGCCAGAGAAGGAAGCCCATCTTTTCCGCCAGGCGTACCGTGTACTCATTCTGCGGATAATGAGCCAGGCGAATCATGTTCACGCCAAGCGCTTTCGCTTCATTCAGCAACATGGCTGCATCGGCTTCCGAGAAAGCACGCCCCATACGTTGCGGGATTTCTTCGTGAAAAGAGATACAGCACATAAATGTCGGCTTCCCGTTCAGGTAAATATCAGTTCCTTTCACGGTGATATTGCGGAAGCCGATTTGCTCTTCCACACGGTCGGCACTTGAAGATACAGTCACGCCATAGAGTTTCGGTTCTTCCGGCGACCAGCGTTGCAGCCTCTTCGCATTCAATACGGTTTCCGCCTTTCCTTCTGCGTCGGTGGTGAGCTCCGCGTTGATTTTGAGTTCGGGGATGGCAACTGTTACTTTCTCACCAGCCTTTTTATCAGAAAGACGCACGCGGGCGATGATGCGGTCTGGAGTGTTTTTATCCAATTGGATGAAATAATCTTTTATAAATGTCCGGGGAGTTTTCACCAACAGCACATCTCTTGTGATGCCGCCATAGTTCCACCAATCGAATGCCATAGCGGGAATGGCGTCTTTGGTACGGCGGTTGTTCACTTCTACCGCCAAGAAGTTGTCACCGTCTTTCAACAGGTCTGTCACTTCCACTTGGAAAGGAGTAAAACCGCCTTCGTGCTCTGCTATCTCTTTTCCGTTCAGGTAGACTTTGCTACGATAGCTGACAGCACCGAAATAAAGGAACTGGCGTTTGTCTGCCAAGCGTTTGGCATCAAAGTGACGGGCATACCATACAGTGCCTTCGTAATACTTCAATTCGGGTGATTGAGAGTTCCAGTCTCCCGGAACATTAAGACGCAACCCGCCTTCAAACGCATATTCGTAGAAATCAATATTTCCTTCCGGTTGCCGGTTTTCATAGATTTTCATCCGTTGTCCCTGGTCGTACAGGTCGATGATGGCATTCCATTTACCATTCAGCGAATGGATGTTGCGACCATATACATTCGTTATCAGCTCCTGTGCCGCAACGCTTCCGGCAAAAGCGATTAGCAACAATAGACATAGACTTAATTTCTCACCTGTTTTCATTTAAGTATGTTGTTATAATTAGTGTATATAATAAGTTCAGGCACGGATTACACGGCTTTTAGAATAGAATAGGTAAAACAACAGTGTTAATCCGTGTAATCCGTGCCTATTTCGATTTATTTTTTAGGAAATTCATTACCCAGTTCCAGGCTGCGCTCCACTGTTCGGCATAGGCATAGTGAGCGGTCGTTTCAGCTACAAACAGTTCTTTTGGAGCATTAATCACGTTATAAGTGGAGTAAGTGGTGGTAGGCGGACAAACTCTGTCATTATATCCGAAGATATAAAATCCCGGCACTTTAACCTGACGGGCAAAGTTGACTACATCAAAATACTGAATGGTTTTAATCTTTTCCGGTGTCCGGTTCTTCTCATCCTTAAACAGATGCGGCCAACCGCCTGCACGACCGTGGGCATAACCCGCCATATCACACAAAGCAGGATAGAAAGAAACCAATCCCTTGACACGAGCATCCAGTCCGGCAATTACAATGGAAAGCGCACCGCCCTGGCTTCCTCCAAAAGTCGCCAGATTACCGTTAAATTCGGGAAGTGTGTAAATGAAATCAATGGCTCTCACACAGCCTGTATAAACCCGTTTGTAATAGTACTTGTCCCGATTGTCCATATTGAACGAGTGGTAATTCTTCAAAGCACCGTTATAAAGCCGGTGATACACATCTCCCGTCAGGTTGACCGGAATGCCGTGGATACCGATTTCCAGAATAATAAAACCTTTTCCGGCACGTTCGGCTTCTCCGTTATAGGCACGGATGCCTGCGCCCGGCACTTTCAGAATCGCCGGATATTCCCCGGAAGCCTTCGGAACACAAAGGATGCCGTACATACGGGACGCATAGTCATTGTTCGCAAAGGAGACATGATATACGTTCACCTTATCCGTGCACCTTTCTGGCAGTAAAGTCATTATCGGTTCCAGTGCCCACTTTTCAGCGGCTTCTTTGGTACTTTTCCAAAATTCCAGAAAGTCGACGGGCAACGGAGTGGTCGGTTGCAATTTTTCAGGAGAAAAGCCGACGGTAGCCACGCCTTCATACTCACGCCCTTGGCAAGTGACAAAAGCACGGCAACGCAGGAACCCTTCTTTTTTCATAGTCCCTGCGTTAATTTCAAGCTTTTCATTCTTCAAAGGCTGTTTGCCTGTCTGATGAGGTTTCATCATGTCTTCCGAAATCTCATAACGTACTTCCAGATTATCCTGTGGGATATTGCATTTCAATACCACTACTTTGAATTTCACTTTTTCTCCCGGTTTATACAGCCAATTGGTGTGGTCTGGAGTGACCTGCACTTGAACCAGTCTTTCCTGCGGCTGTCCCCATGCAACTATCTGCATGGAGACAAATGCTATCAGGAGAAGAAGAAAACGTACACTTTTTACCATAGTTCCCTATTTTATTTCATTTGTCGTTGTTATATTAATATCCCATTTATCAGCTATTAATACTCATTGTCTCAAACTATTAATACCCATTATCTCAACTATTAATACCTATCCGCTCAGCTATTAATACCTGACAACTCAACTATTAACATCCAACAGCAGAGGTATTAATGCTTCTCTCCACCTACCATACTACTCTGCGAATCAGAAGTTAACACATCACTCGTTATTAGCGTAGAATGCAGATAGCCGCCTTTTTATGGTTTTACTTCGTATTGATAGAGTGCGAAAGAGTTCTTGTCATTTAGCTCGAAACTTACTCTACCCTGTGCGCCGACTTTTGCAGCAAACTTCTTGCCACTTCCCATCACAGGGATAAAATCCACTTTCTTGCCTTCAGGAAGCCAGGTGTCAATAGTCCCCCTAGCTTGCTCGTTGTCTTCACGGTAAACAACAAGATAACCTTGCGTGCCGGAGACGGTCGATTGGAATCCGGTCCACGAGCGTCCCGAGGGTTCTTCACCAATAGGCAGTATGACGCCTTGATGAAACCGGAGTTGCAAGGGTTGGTATTTCTTGAGCAGAGATGCCGTAATATAAGCCTCTTCGGGCAAGTTCGAAGCCTCCATCCAAGCCAACGGCTGTGCCGCCAAGGTGATAGCAAAGAGGTAATCGAAACTGTAACGGGCGGGGGCAAAAGGATCGGCAGCGTCATACTTGTCGGCATTACGCCATTTATTAAGAAACTCTATCTGCATCTTCTCCGCCGGTACATAGCGAGACAGCATCCAGAGGTTGCGCAAGGTGCGATAAGGGTAATAGTTGCCCCAATCGGTATAGCGGTTTTCCAGGAAGATGTTGCCGTACTCGTTCATATAGTGATACCCGCCGCGACGACCGGCAGTGGCATCGAGGTTGAAAATCACTTCATAGTTGGTTTGCTCCAACACGGTATCAAACAGTCGGCGCAGATTCTGTTCGGCTGTCTTGGTAGGTATCTGCAGGCCGTCTATCTTGAAACAGCAGATGCCGTACTTCTTATAAAGTCCGATAATGGCTTGCGCATCTTTTTGCCAATCGGCAAAATCATTCTGTATGCTGGGGTTGAACCATAATCCGATGCGAATACCCAATTTCTTGCCTTTCTCTACAATAGGTTTCAGACCATGAGGGAATTTCGTGGGGTTGGGCGTCCAGTAACCGGTATTCTTCCAAATATCCTTAAAACTACCTCCGGCGGTCTTTGAGTTAGGGCTTTTTCCGCTCTGCCAGCCATCGTCCAGTTGAAAGAGGGTGATGCCCATGCGTGCGGCACGGTCTAGTTCTGCCAGACAGAAAGCCTCATCTATTTTGGCATCCTGGCTACGGTCGCCCCAGGTATTGAGCATAATCATCTCATCCTGTGCGGCGGTATGATGACGCAGTTGTTTCTGATAGAGGCGCAAGGCAGTAAGCGCTTCTTGCTCGCCGCCGGTATAGATGCCGGTAACGCATCCATAAACGCGGGTCCAGCTATCCGGCTTTACATCATGAGACGCAATGCCCAGCCCCACTACCATAAAATCGCTAAAGTCCGCCACGAAGTCAGAACCCGGATAATGTAATTGGGTACTGCTGCTAGGAGCCTCTTTCAAAAAAAAGAAGCCTTGACGCGTAACTACGTCATGAGCAAAAAGCAAATTACCACGATACGTATTGCGACGGTAAGGAAGCCAGGTACGCCCGGTCACCAGATTGTCGTTCCAATCGGTGTAGTCGAAAAACTCTATTGTGCGGGCACTCCAATGATTGCCGGATAGTTGCAGCCTGTCGAGCGTGGGAGTTTTCACCCCCGTAGCCATATCGGCCGTGTGCTCTATATTTTTGCGGTCAGCGTTAGAGCGGTTATCCTCCTTATTCTGATAAAGTTCCACTTGTCCTTTCAGATAGGTGTCGCAAGCAATGGCGGGACAGTCTGCATAAATGCGATAACGACGCTCTATATTCAGCGAACCGATAGTGCAAGCCACGGTAGCCTGCAGATAACTGGCGTGGATGCCGTTCGTCGGTATCTCGTTCACGGTGAATGTGGCGTCCGTAGGGATACCTTTCACAATCGAGAAATCGGGTTGTTTGCCCTGTGCCGGAATGGTTTTTCCGTGTTGCTTGTCAGTAAGGCTGATGGTAACAGGCGCACCGTTATTCCACAGCATGGCGCGTTCCATATAGTTATTGCCTATACGTAGCGTGTCACCTTTCAGAAAAGCGTAATACTGTTGTCCTCCCCAAAGCGGCAAGGTACATATTGCCGATAGAAATATCGTAATAATATTTTTTTTGCTCATAGTTTGTCTACGGTTTGATGTAAGCTCCCGGAACTTCCAACAATTTGTTGGGTTCGTTGAAGCGTTGGTTATCGGGCACATCGCGTTTGCCCAGCCCCGCTTGCATAAGTTGCTTCAATTCGGGCAGGTGATGATGATAGATGTCGCGTGGCTCTACACGATGTTTGTGGCAAAGTCCGGCTGCCATACCTACTACTTCACCCATCATGCCGGTAGTACGCATCACACGTACCGTACCCAAGGCTACATGGGTGCAGCTCATATTGCGGCCTGCCATAAAGAGGTTGTCCACATTACGCGAATAGAGACAGCGATAGGGAACGGCATAAGGATGAATCCAACGATGCACCGTAGCCGACTTGAATTCATTGCCGGGAAAACGTACACTGTTCACGCTGTCGGGGAAGTGAAGGTCGATGCTCCAAGTTGTGGTAAACGAAGCATCCTCGTGCGCCACATTCTTGTCTATATCGTCCTGTGACAGTACGTAGTCGCCCAAGAGACGGCGTGATTCACGTTTGCCTGAAACATACGCCACCCAGTCGAGGGAACGGTTGGCATACTTCTTATGGTCTTTATAGTGATTCTTCAGATAGCTCCAGTTGGAATATATCACCAAAAGTCCATAGTCGCGTACACGTTCAGCTTCGCTAACTTGATTACGGTTCATACCCGTTTCCCATTTCCACTCGCCCATGGTTACAGGCTCACAGTTTTCAGCGTCAAAGCGCACGCCATATTCAAAATGAGGGAATGAGGTTTTCTTCTTCATATCCTTACTATACCATTGTATAGAAGCCCCCATCACCAATGAGTCGGGTTGCTCGGGAGCAAGGCTCTCGCCATATTCATCGCGACCTTCACGCCCCATAGCCCAATCGGCACCGGCTAAATAGCCTATGGTAGCATCACCTGTGCAGTCGCTAAAGAGAGGAGCGGTAAGTTCAGTTTGTTCGCCCGTCTCGATGTGCTGGATAGTGACTGACGCAATGCGGTCTCCTTGCATCTTCACGGCTACTGCACGCTGAGAAGCATAAAGGGTAATGTTCTTTTCGGCATCTATAAAGTCTTCCTTCTTCCGGTCTTCATAGTAGTCGCCCGGTTGGGCATTGCCGGAACGCTCATGGCCAAACTCACGTATCATACGACCCAATCCCTGATTAGGTCCCATTTCGATGATACCACCGAGATGTACACGAATCTCCGACGAGTTATTGCCGCCCAATACAGGACGGTCATTCACTAGTGCTACCTTACAACCTAATCGGGCAGCAGATGCGGCAGCACACATTCCGGCTATTCCCCCTCCTACTACCACAAAGTCGTATTGATGAGCGGGCACCGTCTGTTGTTGTCGCAGGCGGGTACGAAGTGCGGCTGTCTCTGCCGCATCCCAGGTAGCGGGCTGCGTGTTCGCATCGGTCGTAAGGTAAATGGCATCGCAACGACCATCGAAACCGGTGAGGTCTTTCAGCGCAAGGGTGGTAGTCCCTGCTTTCAATACTGTCTTTCCGGCAAATTGCCATTGCCAGGAATTACCTGTATGTCCTAATGTAGCTTTCAGCAATTTGCCGCCTAAAGCCAGGCGGAACTTTCCGGGGCCCTCGGCATCGGTCCAAGGTGAAGTCCAGTTGTAAGTACGGGCATATACGTAGTAAGTGCCCGCCTGGGGAATGTTGATTTCTGCCGTAGCATCCGCCACTGGGATGCCCATGCCATGTGCCATGAGATAGGGCGAACCCATTTGATCCATGAACTGCTGGTCGAGCACCCAGCCGCCTCGCTGGCTGAAGCTTTCTGCTTCGATGAGCAGTTCTTCGGCTACAGCCACAAGGCTACAGACTACGGCTATGCATGTCAATAAAATTTTTTTCATCACAGTACAGCGTTTTTATGATTATTGTCTACTATCTTCACAGAGGGAACAGATTATCTCGCCATTTTGTAAATTTCATTGCCTGCCATCAAAAAAGCACCAACTCCATAAACCTCCGTCATGTCACGAGTCACTTTCTTCGGGTCAGCACCGATTTGCTGCACATAACCCAATTTCCCATTCGGTTCCACAGCCGAGACTAATGCATTCCAGCCTTTTATCATTACAGGAAGATAAATTTCCTTATCCAATAAACCTTCGTTTATTCCATAAGCAATGGAATAGACAATGAAAGTAGTGCAACTCGTTTCAGGTGATGGATAAGAGGCAGGATCCAAAAGACTGGCATGCCAGAAACCGTCCGGATGTTGTAATCCGGCAATACGTGTAGCCAATTTTACAAATAATTCCTCATAGAATTTGCGGTTCTTATCTTTCTTGGGCAGTTCCTTTAATATTTCAACCAGACCACCAAGCACCCAACCGTTGCCACGTCCCCAAAAGACTTTCTTACCATTGGCTTCGCGCTTATCAAAATAACGCCAGTCACGGTAGAACAAATTTTCTTCTTTATCGAACAAGTAATCATAAGTCGCTTTATACTCACGATTCATAAATTTGATATACTTTTTCTCTCCGGTCAGCATATACAGTTTGGCATATACAGGGGGAGCCATAAAGAGAGCGTCACACCAAGTCCAACGTTCCAAGGTCTTTAAGTCTCCCTCCACCAGCTTGAAACTGCCTTCGGACGGATGATTGACAATCCATTCCGTACGGGCGAGCGTAGGGATAATCATTGCTTCGTCTTTGTACTTGCGGTATAAATCCAGAAAGGACTGTGATACAGCGATGTCATCAGCATGGTAAAACCGTTTATCCGGCTGCCAGCAATTCCGTCGGCCTATACGGGTAAGCCACTTATAATATGTATCATCATTATCTTCTTTTTCAGCTAATTCCGCCCAATCCACCATGCCGACATAAAGAGCGCCTTGCGGCCAGTTCAAGTCGTCATGTTCAGGAGCAGGGTGTGGATTGGCAATCTGCCAATCCGCCACCTTTCGCATGATAGACTTTATTTCTGCTTTTTGAAAAGGAATCTCTGTTGCCATTATAAAAACGGAACATAACAGAGACGCTCCCAATAAAAGTGTTTTTTTCATTATATATTTATTTGTTTATCATTCGGTCATTACAGTTCAACTGTAGCCTTTAAAGGCAATTGACTGGAAGCAGGACCGACTAAGATCTCAAAGTCTCCTTTTTCCACTACAAAGCGGTGTTGATTCATATCGTAAAAAGAGAATGCATCCTCATCCAGCACAACAGAAACCCGCTTCTTCTCCCCTTTCTTCAAGAATACCTTTTCATATCCTTTCAGTTCTTTCAACGGACGGGGAACAGAAGACTGTACATCATGCACATACACCTGTGCCACTTCCGAAGCATCCATCTTACCTGTATTCTCTATATCAAAGCTAACGGTAACCTGATGCTCACCCGTTTTCTTCGCAGCCATATTACTATAAACGAAAGTAGTATAGGACAAACCGTAGCCAAACGGATAGAAAGGTTCTTTTCCCGAACGGTCGTATCCACGATAACCGACAAAGACACCTTCGGAATAGTCTACACGCTTAATCTCCGCCTTTAAGTTCTCGTAATAACTGCCGTGCACCGGATTATCTTCCCATTTCCGCTCGATAGAAATCGGTAGCTTTCCGCTTGGAGAAATCTTACCGGTCAGGATTTCAGCTATCGCCTGGCCGCCTTCCTGCCCCGGATACCAGGCCATAAGAATCGCTTTTGCGGCATCATACCAGTTGGTGAAATCCACACCGCCACCGGCATTCAGTACAACCACAACATTGGGATGCATAGACGCAATCTTCTTGATAAACAATTCCTGATAGCGAAGCAAGGCAAACGGACGGTCAAAGCCTTCGCCTTCGGTATTACTATTGAAACCTGTGCAGAACACAACATTATCCACCTTTGCCAATCCTTGACGAAGTTTCGCCTCATTAAGGCTATAAGCATTAAAACGAATGATGGCCGAAGAAATATTATCAAAGAATTCAATCCGGAAACGGTACTCCTTACCACCCTCAACCGGCAGTTCCACTTCACGGCTAGAGTAGGAATGATTTCCCCAATCTCCTGTAATATGCTTGTCATTCACAAACAGACGATAACCGTCATCACCACCGATATGAAGTTTCAACTGACCGTCAGTTTGTGGCATGTAGCAGGCTGTCCAACGGACAGAGAATCCATCTGTCGGAAAGCCGTCCAAAGGTGCCCCATATCCCCAGTCATAATCAACAGAGGATTCCGTGCGTATTACTTCAGGCTGTCCCGAAAGGGTCTTGTTTTTAAAGTATTCAGCCTTGAAGCCTTTCATCTGACGATTAGCATCAGTATAAAACTCATGGACAATATCTTCATAAATCACATCATCCGTCAATAGTAACAGATTATTTTTCTTCAATTCTTTCAAGCCTTGAGCCACTGAGACGGTAGAAAAAGGAGTGACAAACCCACTGCCACCACCGGTAGGAATCAAATTTGCATTAGGCCCCATCACGGCTGTCTTCCCTTTCAGCGGGAGCAAGTTTCCTTCATTCTTCAACAGGACTACACCCTCGCGCGCCAGTTCTAAAGCTGTCTGGCGGGAGAAAGGATTATCCTCTGCGATGTTGCTGTCTTTCTGTTCCTTATCCAGCATACCATAAGCAATCAGAGTTTGCAGGATGTGTTGTACTTTCAGGTTGATGGTTTCTTCTGTCACTGTGCCAGTCTTGATAGCAGGCAACAGATTCTCCAAATTCATAAAACGTCCTTTCGGCATTTCGAGGTCAAGTCCGGCGTTAGCAGCGCCTACGGCGGAATATACAGAAGTCCAGTCCGACATCAGAATACCTTTGAAGCCCCAAAGATTGCGCAAGACATCAATATTCAGCCATTTATGTTCGGTGGCATGGACACCGTTCAACAGATTGTAGCTGTTCATTACGGCACCGACATTGGCTTCCTGTACAGCTTTCCGGAAAGCCGGGAAATAGATTTCCTGCAAAGTACGCTCGTCTATGTCAGAGCTGGCATGGTGGCGGCTCCATTCCTGGTTGTTGGCAGCAAAGTGTTTGATGGTGGCAATGACTCCTTCCGATTGCACGCCGAGGATATATTGTTTCGCCGTTTCACCTGTCAAGTAAGGGTCTTCACCGAAGTATTCAAAGTTACGGCCGCACAATGGAGCACGATAGATATTCACGCCCGGCCCCAACAGGATATTAACTCCTCTTGCCTTGGCATCCTGTCCCAAGCCTTGCCCTAACTTATAAAGTAATTCCCGGTTCCAAGTAGAAGCGGAAAGTATTCCGGAAGGATATAAAGTGCTCTTGGGAGCATGATTACGAATTCCCTGCGGCCCGTCAGCCAACTTGATTTCAGGTATTCCCAAACGGGGAATGGCACGCAGAGAAAAACTGGTATATCCGGAGATATACTCTATTTTCTCTTGCAAAGTCATTTTTGATACAATGTCCTTCGCACGTTGTTCGGCTTGGGGAGTGATTGTTTGTGCACAGGTTAATATGCTCCATGCAAGCATACATAAACCTATGCCTCCTATTTTCTTTTTCATGGTGATTCTGTGTTAATATAATATGTGTAAAAAACCAACTTAGCTATCAGCTCTTCACACACTTTTGTTCTTTACATTTTTAGTCTATCAGTTCTATTTTAACGGTCTGTCCTTGTACCAGAATATGATATTCGCCGGCTTCAAGGAAGCGTTTACCATCCTCATTGACAAAACCGAAATCACGTTCCAGATCGATGTCGAAACGGAAAGTCTTCGTTTCGCCGGCTTTGATAAGTTGTTTCTCAAAGTGTTTCAGTTCTTTCACCGGACGGGTGATAGAGCAATAAGGATCGGAGATAAACCAATGAACAGTCTCTGCTCCGTCGCGAGAACCGGTGTTGGTGACGGTCACTTCTGCTGACAGTTTATCGCCACGCTTCACTTTAGTAGCAGAAGGGGTAACAGTGCCATACTTAAATTCGGTATAACTTAATCCATGCCCGAACGGATATAACGGATCGCTTGTTATATCTTTATAAAATCCCTGATGTCCGCGTCCGCTCTTGCGGCGATTATAATAAATAGGAATTTGTCCTGTGGAATAAGGGAACGTCATGGCTAGTTTACCGGAAGGGTTGATACGTCCTGATAAAATACCTGCCATTGAACGTGCACCATTTATTCCCGGTTGCCATATCTCCAATATAGCATCACAAAGAGGTTCCATGCGATTTAACTCCAAGGGACGTCCATTAGAAAGTACCAATATAACAGGTTTACCAGCCTCCTTTAGTTCTTTCACCAATTCTTCCTGAATCTGTGGCAAAGCAATCGTAGAACGGGAAGCATTCTCACCACTCCAGGTAAGCATCTCGCCCAAACAAACAATGACTACATCAGACCAACGAGCAACGTCCAATGCGCCAGCAAAACCTGAACGGTCATTGCCCTGCGGTTTGCATCCCATTGCATAACGTAATTCGGCGTCTCCTCCAAACTCGGCAGTCAACCCATCATAGAGCATTTCCACATCCGTATCTTTTCCATGTCCGCACCAGGAACCCAATAAGTCCCAACCATTTTTTGCCATTGGACCTACTACGGCAATCTTTTTTTTGTTTGTAAGTGGTAATATCTGATTGTCATTTTTCAACAGCACCATTGATTCTGCTGCCAGTTGAGCGGCCACAGCCATACTTTGCGGACGGAAAAAACGATCCTTCTCATTAGTAACCGGAGTATAAGGACGTTCGAACAAACCCAGACGGAATTTTACACGCAATACCCGACGAACTGATTCGTCAACTTGTGCCATTGTTACCTTACCTTCCTCTACAAGCTCTTTCAGATGACGATCGTAGGCATGAGACATCATATCCATTTCAAGCCCCGCATTAAAAGCATACCGAGCAGCATCTTTCTTTGTAGCGGCTAATCCCTGATTCTTTAACTGTTCCACAGCCCCCCAGTCAGACACAATGAACCCGTCATGTTTCCAGCGTTTCTTTAATATCTCGGTCATGATATAAGGATTAGCTGACCCGGGTACTCCACTGATGTCATTGAAAGAACTCATCAAAGTGACCGCACCAGCTTTCACTCCCATCTCATAGGGCAGCAGATAAGTATCCCAAAGAGTTTGAGCTGAAATTTCGGTATAAACATAATCTCGCCCAGCCTCCGAAGCACCATAACCTACATAGTGTTTCAGACAAGCAGCCATACGGTTCTCTGCTGACATATCATCTCCCTGATACCCACGCACCGAAGCAGCGGCAAACACTCCATTTGTATAAGGATCTTCACCATATCCTTCGGCTACACGTCCCCATCGAGGATCACGTGCCACGTCGATCATGGGAGAAAAAGTCCAATCAACCCCAGACATGCGGGCTTCTTGTGCAGATACCGCACATGCCTGTTCTACCAATCCCGGATTCCATGAACATGCCTGCCCCAACGAAATAGGATATATGGTGCGAAATCCATGAATAGCATCGTAGCCAAAAATGATGGGAATACCCAAACGAGATTCTTCCATCGCTTTTTTCTGCATACTATTACGCAACTCTGGATTTATATCAAAGTAAATCAAAGAACCAATCTCTGACGGTACTTTTTTCACTTCTTCGCCAACATTATTCACATTGTTATTTCGTCCCAATGTATATTGGTTTAGCTGCAAAATCTTTTCCTCCAATGTCATACGCGATATTAAATCATCAATACGTTTTTCAATTGGAGCTTTGGCATCCTTATACAAAGGAATACTTTTTTTATCTTTTGCCGAAAGGGCATATGTTACTTCCAACAAGCATAAACCGAAAATTAATACTTTTCTTTTCATTATGGTTTCATCGATTAGTTATCATTTTTATT
>OODO01001545.1_pt1 | contig 14934 bp, 7 predicted proteins | sample 1671261 | NCBI WGS metagenome assembly OODO01 (sample SAMN06348138, study PRJEB24527) | human gut metagenome | biome: human gut; feature: ankylosing spondylitis patient; material: feces | host: Homo sapiens | place: China | collected 2015-10 | reverse complement strand
CCCGCGCCGTCGCCCTTCATGACGATGTTGTCCAGACAGATGAAATGGAGCCTGCCCAGATCGAACGAATAGTTCGTGGGACCAATATTCTCCTCGTAGGGACGTATGGCCTCGCCGTCCGTCGGCGCTTTGGTATCATGGTCGTGATTACCGATGACGCCGAACATCGGGAACGAGAGCGTCTTGACCCCCGATCGATAGATCTCCCACATGTTTGCATCCTCGTGGATCAGATCGCCCAATCCGATGCCATAGACCGGACGGTCGGTCATCGTCGCACACAACTTGTTCATATCGCGGCACATGTCCTCGAACATGTCGATGGAGTGATAGGCGAACTTGTCATAACCTCTGTCTCGGGCGCGTATCTGCGGGTCGCCTACCATGAAGACCGTAAAGCGGTCGCTATTGCCGCGCCGGCTGCGCAGTCGGAATTCGGTGCTGAACGAGGTCGAACCCTCTGGAATGCGGTCGAAGAACTGCGGCAGCCCCTCCTTGGATTCGATTTCGTAACCCGACGGAACGGTAACCGTCACGAAACGCCGTTTCGACAGGTCGCTGCTGAGCCAAAAATGACCGTTGCGGTCGGTCTGGGTCGTTTGCAGGCCGTCGCTTACGACAATTCCTTCGAGCGGGGTTCCGTAATCGTCGAAGACGGTTCCCTTGACGTTACAGCCCTCCTTGTCGGGGATGCTGAACGGATCTTTCGAACCCAGTTCGTTATTACCGTCGGTACATGCCGCAAGCAGCAGCAGGGTAACGAGCGTATGGAAGAATCGTTTCATCTCACAATCGTTTCATTGTGGGGCAGGGAGGCATCACCCTCGCCTGCCCCTGTGCCTAACGGCGTGAAGTCCCTACTCCTCGCCGTTCCAGTAATAGCAGCCGCCGACCGTTGCGGTCTTCCCGCTGCCGATAATGCCCTTCGCATAGCTATCGGCGTCGAGCGTCAGGATCAACTCTTGCGGTTTCTCGCTGGCACCCAGATAGAACGATCCTCCGACGCCGCAGTTCGTAACGGTAGTCGTTCCGGCGTCTATGCCCACGATCATACCCATACCGAAGAGGTTGTCAGGCGTGACAGATGCATCCTCCGTACCTAAAACCGTACTGTTTCGAATAAGCGTGGCGTAGGCCTTGCAATCCGAAACGGACGACACACCCACAACGTATGCCGCAATGCCGCTGACCCCGATCAACGAGGGGCTCGACGCATTGTGGCCATAGATATTCTTGGCTTTGACCGTACAGCCCGCAATCGTCGAGTTCGCCAGCGTTCCGGCGATACCGCCTGCGAAGTGGGGGCCGCTTCCCTCGATTCCGCCCGTGAAACCGCAGTCGGAGATATCCGAGAAACGGGCATAGCCCACGATGCCCGCAGCCCCCGAGCGCTTGCTTTCGACCATGCCCGAGCACGAGCAGCCCGTAATCGCGATGCGGTTGACCTCATCGGCGCCCAATGCACAGCCCACGATGCCACCGCCGTTGGCAGCCGACAACGGATCGTCCCACGTATTGTTGTACTGATAGTGGCGCACATCGGCCGTCACATGACACTTCTCGATAAGGGCCGCAGTCCCTTTGACAGCACCGACGATACCGCCCGTTGCCGTGAAGATCCCGTTCTCCTTGGCATTGGCATTGTTCACGTTGATATAGGCCGCACCCTCGCAGTTCCGCACCTCAACGGGGTGTTCCGTATAGCCGAGAATCCCGCCCGTGAACGACGGCAGAACTTTGAATGCGTTATCGGTGGTTGCGAAGCCTATTTCGGCGCGATTGGCGCAATCCTCATAGATGTGGGGTCCGTCGTCGGTCGGCCGGTAGTTGATTCCGACAATCCCTCCCACGAAAATCTTGCACATGCCTTTGGTCAGCAGTTGGTTGTTATTCAATCTCAGGCTGCCTTCATTGACACACGACGAAGCGCCGCACTCCACCGAACCGGCGATGCCGCCGACGGCGTAGTAACTGAACTTCGATTGCAGATCGACCGTCATATCGCCGGCATTGGTCAGATTCGAGAGTACGGTTCCGGGATAGGCGAACCCGACGATACCGCCAAGACGCAAATACGCCCCTTCGATGCTTTCGATACCGCTGACCGTGACGCCGCCGCGGTTGGTCGTCGCCGCATCGGCAACCGTCTGTGCCTTGCCGAACGAACCGTAAACGCCGCCGACCGTGGCGAGCGTAACCGCACCGCCGATACGGACCTCTCCTTCGTTCGCGTTGCCCGAGAGCGACTCGGCAGCATTTCGTACGAATCCGCAAATGCCGCCGGCATTGACGGTACGCGGATCGGAAGCCTGATCGACCGTACCCCTGTTCGTGCAGTCGACGATGCTGCCCTCGCATTGGCCGATCACGCCGCCCAGATGCTCCTGATCGACGACAGCGGCGTTTTCGGAGTTGAACTTGCGCTCATACTTGGTAGTAACCGTGGCTTCGGTCTCGTTGGTGCAGCCGCTGATGCGCTGGCCGCCGAAAACCGTTCCGGCTACACCGCCGATACGCGTCTCCCAGTAGTACGACGTCGAGCTGACGTCGCCATGGTTGGTACAACCCGAGATCGAACCGCTGTTCTGCCCCGACACGCCGCCGACGAAATTCGAACGGTTGGCCTGGACTTTGTTCACAGCCGTGCTGTTGGAGACGACCGTGCCCTTGTTGATGCAGTCCCTGATTACACAGGTGCCGTTCGATGAACGGCCCACGACGCCGCCGACGCAGAGAGTCTTGACGTCCGAAGAGTTGGTAACCGTACCGTTGTTGGTATTCGAGTGAACTTCGGCGGTATCCCCCGCATCATCGCTGCGATCGAACGTACCGAGAACTCCGCCGGCGCATACGACCTTCCCGGACGCCTGAGCGGCAGCCGACACATCGCCGTTGTTCACGCAGCCGCTGATACGTCCCGTGCGGTAGATACGACCTACCAGTCCACCGACATAGATGTCGAAGCCGCTCGTACCCGCATAAGATACTTTGGCATTGTTCACGCAATCCTCGACCACACCGCGCCCCATGCCGACTAATGCACCGAGACTTATTTTGTCGTCGGGCGACAGGGTATTCGCAAACTCGCACGAAGCGTCGATCGTGACATTCTTGATCACCGATTCGCCGAGCGTGAAGTTGAAGAGAGGCCATGCCGATTTGAGGTTCTTGATCGAGAATCCGCGCCCGTCGAACGTGCCGTTGAACGCATTGTTAAGATCCCCGACTCCGATACCTTTCCAGTCCGAAACCTCAGCCATATCGATGTCTCCCGCCAGATAGTACGAACCACCGAGGATGCCGTTGCGGACATTTTCGGCGAGTGCGAGCATGTCGGCGGCACTGCGAATCTCAGTCTCGGCCACCGTTTCGGTCGGAGCGAACGCCACGGCAGGCATCGCCAGCATCTTGCCGGCAGAGACGACCTGCTCCTTGTCACTCCTCATACGCATGAGGTGACCTTCGGGATCGACGATCTCGACCGTGAAACCCGCAGCGAAGGTCTGCGCCGGAACCGCCACGACGAACGCTTCGGCATCGGCATCGAGGGTTATCCCTTCGCCGCACGCGAGTATCACGCTCTGGCGGGACTCCTCGACCTCCGCATCGGGGATCACCAGTGCCGACGCGGTATAATCGATATCGAACTCGCCGCACAGGGGCTCGTGCGAATTGCCGTAGAACCGGATGCGATCCACGGCATCGCAGCCCTCGGTACCCTTCGTCAACCGGATCTTGACGAAACCGCATGCGTTTTTCAGCACGACCGACGGCGTCTGGCCGCGTCCCACCAACACGGCCGCCCCTTCGGCAAACGACGCTCCGTTGCGGTTCTGCACCGCAGGCAGTACGACCTTGCCATCGACATACGCCGAGGCGGGATAGATCACGTCATAGGGAGGATTAACAGTCCCGTTCACAAAGAACGCCGCGGAAGCCGTACCTTCCTCGACATTCGAGAGCGCGTCGCTCTGACGACCGTTGACGGCGATGCAGTCGCCGTTGGACCAGTAGACCTTGTACAGGCCCGTATTTCCGTCTTTGTCACCGAGATGAGTACGTGTACCTTCGAGGGCGGCGGTCAGTTCGGTCGTTCCGCGGGCATTCGTAACATCTTCCGAAATATCGGTGGTGCACGAACCCATCGTCACGGCCGCCAAGCCCAATACCGCAAAAATCTTTTTCATGACACTCAGTTCATTTGTAGTTCGACTTCCGATTACCATTCGCTCTCTATCTCTTCGATCTCCTGCAACTCCTCGGGCGAAAGTTCCCACTCTCCTTCGCTCGCGGCGAATCCAGCCTCGATGGACACCGACCACCATTCGATTTCGGGAGAATGGTATCCCTTCTTGATTTTGTTCATCATATAAAGTTTTGGTTAGTAGAATCTGTTTCTTGCATTTCCAGCATCCGTTTACTCCTGTCCGTTCCAGTAGTAACACCCGCTCGGCGTGACATTGCCGTCGCCGACGATGCAATTGCCGAAATTGTCAGACGTAACCGTCATGATCACATTCTGAACCTTGCCTGCCGACCCCGTATTGAGCGTTCCGCCCACACCGCAGTCGCTGATGGTCGAACCTGCCGTCGAAATGCCCGCGATCAGTCCCATACCCACATGCATCTGTTCGTTGGCAGTCGAACCTACATTCTGGATCAAGGTGGCGAAAGCCTTGCACCTCGAAACCGATGACTTGCCGTATAGGTATCCGACGATTCCCGCTGCCGGAAAATGGTTGATGCTGTTGAAGCCCAAACTACTGTGACTGTAAATATCCGGCGATTTCACGATGCAGTCGGTCACCGAGGCATCACTCAGGCAGCCTGCTATACCCGCCGCAAAGTGGGGACCGCTGCCAACCACGCTGCCGGTGAAACGGCAATCCGACACGGCCGCATACTTGGCGAAACCGACGATGCCCGCTGCAGTCGAACGCTTGTTTTCAAGCGCACCCGAGTTCGAGCAGTTCGAAATCTTCACGATGTTCGACTGGCTTTCGCCTACGGCACAGCCGACGATACCGCCGCAGTGGCACATCTTAAACGGATCCATATCGATGTTGCGGTTGTAGGCATAGTTGCGGATATCGACCGAGACGATGCAATCGGCCACCTCAGCTACCGTCTCGACAATGGCGCCGACGATGCCACCTGCTGCCGAAAACAGGCCGTCGTATTTGTTATTGGCGCCCGAGGAGTTCACATAACCGTTGTTTTCACAGCCTTTCACCGCTACGGGCATCTCGGTATAGCCCAGAATGCCTCCCGTGAATGCGGGAAGGATGTTGAAGTCGTTCGATTTGGTGCTGATTCCCACCTCGCCGTCGTTCACGCAGCCCGAGTAGGTGTTGAGGTCGCCGGCTACATTGCGGCCGGCGATACCGCCGAAGCAGATCCTGCTCGACGTGTTTTTGAGCAGGATGCCGTTATTGATCATCAGGGTTCCCGAGTTTTTCGAGTCGGAGATTCCGCACTCGGTCGAACCCGCGATGCCGCCGATGGCGAACGCGGTGAAGTTCGCTACCAGATCGGCTGTGACGGCGCCCGTATTGGTGAGCGACGACAACGGTGATTCGGAATCGATATAGCCGGCGACTCCGCCGAGATTCAGGGTAGTCGAATTGTCGGCAGCCGTCTCGACATTAAGAACCGTAATAGGGTCGCTGTTCGAACTGTTCTTGTCGGAGTCGCTCTGCACGGCACCGAACCGACCGTAAAGACCGCCGACCGATGCGTATCTCACACCCTTGACGGCCGACGTGGCGTCGCCCTGCAAATCGAGTTTAGCGACATTGACATTGTTTTCGGCCTCGCCCTCGGCAAAATCGCCCGCGATACCGCCCATATAGAGATATTGCTGGTTCGATGACGAAATCATTGAGCCGCGATTGGTACAACTCTTGATACTGCCCGACGCCTGATAACCGACCACACCGCCGGTATACTCATTGTAAACGGCATCACCGCTACGATAGAGCGTAGTGGACACGGGCTGTGCATTCACGCAGTCCGATACCGCCGCCGTAGAGTATCCTGCTACGCCGCCGCAATAGACCGTACGCGAAGCGTCGGTGCTGACGATCAACATTTTTTCACCAGTCGAACAGCCGCTCACCACTCCCGCAGCTTCGCCTGCGATGCCGCCGATGCGCAATGCCGACGAGACCTCCGAAATACGGGCATAAACGTTCATGCTGCCATCGTTCGAGCATGAAACGATCGACGAACTCTCGCCGTGACTCTTGCCCGCAATGCCACCGGTATTGAGGCTCGCATTCGAGACGACGCTCTCGGCCACAGTGAACGAAGCCTTGTTCTTGCAGTTGCGCACGGTGCCGTTGTCGCACAGGCCGACAATGCCACCGAAACCTGTTTCGGCCGAGGCGTCCAGATTTTCGACCGCTACGGCAGCCCGGTTCTCGCAGTTTTCGATCACGCCGTACGATACGCCGGCGATCACACCGAACCAGCTTTCGGAAGTTACGCTGCCCGAGAAGGTCATCGAGCAATCCTCGTCGACGATGATGTCCTGAACCGTGGCGCCGGCACCTACATGTCCGAAGAGCGACGCATCGCCTTTCCACGCCTTGACAAGCCAGCCGTTACCGCGGAACACACCATCGAACGGACGTGCGGCGGTGCCGATCGGCGTCCAGGTCTCGACTTCGCTCATATTGATGTCCGAGAGCACGTTCACGAGCACGCCGCCTTCGTTTTCAGTGGTCCAGTAGGAGATATCTTCGCCGGCGTTCCATGCCTCGGCGAACATCTTGAATCCGGGTCCCGTAACGATGCCGCCTGCGGGCACGAAGTCCTGCGTGATGGCTGGCAACGCGATGGACCGGCCGCTGTCCTTGACCGTGAACTCGACAACGCATTCGCGTCCGGCCTTCGTGTCACTGAGGTTTTTGCCTATCCAGAATTCGAAAACCGAGTTGAGGCCATCCTCTGCCGGCGTTTCGGTACACTGAACCCAGTAGGGAACCTCGACCTTCTCGATGATACCGAACGGAGCCGTGACCTCGAACGAGACATTGCCCTCGGCTGCCACGGCGATCTTGCCGTCGTCAGTCATGTTCACTTCGCTGCCAAATTGGAAAACAGTGAACTCGCCGTTATAGCCTTCCGTCGGAATCAGCTGCACGGCTCCGTAACGCGACTGCTCGCCGGGATTGGCGTCGATGCTGACGTGCATGACGGTCATAGTCTGGCCGAACTCGTCGACTGTCGGGGTACCGACCTTCTCGGCCTCGATCCAGTCGGGGGCTTCGATCGTCCACTCCGAAGTGGTACGCACCTCGACGTCGTATGAAAGCGCCTCATTGGACCCCAGAATCTTATAGACATCGCTCATGACGAAGACATTGCCCGCCTGATCGATCTCGACCTTCCTGGTGTAGCGCCCCGCTGTGACGGTCAGCACGGCATTGCGCTTGTCGAACGAGTCATTGGATTCCACCACGAGTTCGACTTCGTCGCTGCCCGTATGGATCAGGTCGGAATCGACCTTGCACCACTCGCTGTCGGACGAAACCTGCCAGTGGATCGTCTGCACATTGAGATTAACCGTCAATTTCACCGTCTGACTCGCGCTGGTAATGCCGCGTGTTATGTCCCACGCGGGTACGATCTCTATATCGAGCGATGAAGGGCCGTTCTCGATGTTGTCCGTCGAACATGACATGACCGCCAACACTACTGCTGTCAATATCAAAATATATTTTTTCATAGCTGCAATCGATTATTCTTTCTTTCTCTTCTGGTTGTGGTCAGCCCACCAAACCTCGGTTTTCATGTTGTTCACCCCGCCCAGCCAGCCGTTGACGGCCTCGTCGTAGTTGACGGGATTGCGGAACTCTTCGTCGGCAGGATAGAGCAGGCGAGTCGGCAGCACGCCGTCGTTGCCCGCAAGCGACTTGACCGGCATCTCGGGATATCCCGTACGGCGGTAGTCGCACCATGCCTCGATACCGACCAGAACGGTCGATATCCATTTCTGGGTCATGATACGTTCGAGTGCGGCATCGTCCCTGAGTCCGTCGAGCGATACCAAAGGATTCGAAAGGAACGACGATACGATCGACTCGGAGGCATCGGGATTCCATTCGTAGATCGACTCGGCGACGGCTCGGTCGTAGTAGCTCTTGGCCGTTCCCGATATCCACTTGCGATGCGCCGCCTCCGCCCAGATGAACCATATTTCCGAGAAGCACATGATCGAGAAGTGGTCGCGATTCTGGATCAGGCCGCGGTTGTAGTGGGCCACGATATCCACATAGGGGACCAGTTCCTGATAGGTAACCTGCGTGGGCGCACCCACGCGTTTGTTGTCGAAATAGAAGCTCAGACGCGGGTCGGACAAGATCACGTTTTCATCGGAGTCGAGCACGTACATCTCGTTCATCAGCCGTTCGCAGATCATATTGCTGTTCCAGCTGCCGGCACGCCACGAGAAGAACGGCGTCTGCTGGGCGGCCACCGCATCGTTGAAAGGCACATCGGCAGCGTCTTCGCGGCTCTCGAAAACAGGATAGTCCGCCGGATAGGAGAAAATCTGGTTGAGTTTCGACACGGCGAAGAGGCTCTCGGTCTCGACATCGACCTCGTCTTTGAGCGCCGCACGCATCAACAGACGCAGATAGATCGAGTTACCCAGCTTGCGCCATTTCTTGATGTCTCCCTTGTACATGTAGTCCTCCGAAGCGTCGAAGTTCTCCTTCGACTGCGCCAGCAGCGTATTGGCCTCCTCGAGCAGCCGGAACATATCGCGGTAGATCTCCTTTTGGCTGTCGTAGCGGGGCGTGAATTCCGTACCGCCCGAAGTATATCCCTGCAACGCCTCGAAATAGGGCACATCGCCGTAGGCGTCGGTCAGAGTGGACATGGCGATGACCTTGATGATGGAGGCGACGGCCAGCGCCGCATCGTTCTTGTCCTTCTTGGCTTGCTCGAGCATTGCCTGCGCATTGCCGCCGACCGAATAGAAATCGTTCCAATAGCCCGCCGCAACGCTGTTTTGAATGCGATAGTTACTGATTTTGTCGGCATTCTGCTGGTGGCCGACCGTATACTGCATGAGTTGCGAGGTCAGTGTGAACGACCGGTTGATCATGCGGTACTCGTAGTTAAAGACGGTCGGCTGCACGAACGTAGTGGCCGTCGTATTCTGCACGGCGTTTCGGTTTATGTTCATCTCTTCGAAACGCGAACACGAGGTTGTGACGGTCACCGATGCAACCAGTGCGGCTATCGAATATTTTATCTGTTTTGTTCTCATAATCATCACGCTGCTCTGTTAGAAAGTTATCCTTACGTTGCCGCCGAACGTCGCTGTTCCGGGCATCTGCAACATCTCGAATCCGGGAACTACCGACGCACCGCGCATGAAGGCGCCCTCGGGATCCCACCCCGGGAACTTCGACCAACAATAGAGGTTACGGCCGTAGACGGAGAGCGACAGTCCCTTGATGAACTTGCTCCTTGCCAACAGCTGGCGCGGAAACTCGTATGCGATGCGAATCTCGCGCAGTTTGAGGAATTCGGTGCTGACAAAGTTCTGCTCGCAGTTCTGGAAAGCATATGCCAGACCGTAGTACTCGACGATGTCGGCTGTCTTGTGGGTATTGCGAATGAAGTTGCCGTCGGGCAACTGGTTCACTCCGTCGAGAACCAGTCCGTCGTAACGTCCGGCGAGCGTAAAGCTGCCTTTGCCCCGTGTACCGAGAACGGCGTTGGTATAAGAGTAGACGTTTCCGCCGTGCTGGCCGTCGAAAGCAACCGACACGGTCAATCCCTTCCACTTGACACTCGTGCCGAAACCGCCCTTCCAGTCGGGCGTACACTCGCCGATGTACTGCAATTCATCGCTGTACTGGGGATAACCGTTCTCATCGACGATGATCTGTCCCGATACGTTCGTGATGCTGCCGTCCTTCTCGACGATGTACGCTCCTTCGGGAGCGCGTTTGTACCCCAGTCCGTACATCGCCGAGAGCGAACCGCCCTTGTAGGCGGTCATGTAAGCGTGCGACGAGTAGGAAGCCACGATCCACGAATCGACGCCTTCGCCCAGATCGACTACCTCGTTGCGGTTCTTCGACCAGTTGACATACGCCTTCCACTGCACGTCGCGTGTCTTGATGAGCGTACCGTTGATCTGAAGCTCCCAGCCGTAGTTACGAATGGTTCCGGCATTGGCGAAACGCTTGGTCACACCCGAAGCCGAGCTGACCGGCATGTTCACGATGAGGTCTTTCGAGGTGTTGTTGTAATACGCCAGATCGACACCCAATCGGTTGCGGAACATGCGCAGGTCGAGACCCACCTCCCACGACGATACGATCTCGGGACGGAGGTTGGCATTGTTCATCGTGCCCGGTATCTGATAATTGCCGGCGAAATCCGACGACGAAAGATAGTCGGTCGTACGGTAGGGTTGGGTGTCGTGTCCCACTTGTGCGAAGCTGCCGCGCAGTTTCACCAAATTGACGACGTTGCGCGCCGCACCGAAGTCGATGAGTTCGTTGAGCAGTACGCTCGCCGATACCGACGGATAGAAATAGGAATTGTTGTTCACGGGCAGCGTACTCGACCAGTCGTTACGACCCGTAATGTCCAGGAACACGGCATCGCGCCACGAGATTTGAATCAGACCGTAGAGGCTGTTGGTCTGGCGTTCGTAGTCATAGTTGTTCGGCTTGACGCGCTCTACGGAGTTTGCCAGCGAGTAAACGCCGGGTTGTTTGAGCTGCTCGGCCGTTTGGGTCGTTTCGCGGAACATGCGGTTGATGATGCTGCCGCCGAAATTGAGCTTCATGTCGAATCCGGCGCCCAACTTGCGGTCGTACTTGAGCAGAAAGTCCGTGCTCAATTGCAACGAACTGACATTTCCCTCACGATACATGCCGTAACGCTGCGAATAGGAGCTTTTGGGCTGGCGCATGGTGCGGTGGTCGCGCGAAAAATCGATACCGCCGCGCAGCATCAGGTCGAGACCTTTGTAGAGATGCAGGTCGAGCGACGTGTTTCCGAAGATGCGGTCGCGGTCGAGCGTATTGAGGCATTCGTAGGCCACGAAATAGGGATTGTTCTTGGCGCCCGTCAGGTTGGCATTCTGTTGCACGCCCGGATCGATCCAGTAATCGCGTGCCCAGTCCATGTTGATGTTGGGCGCCATGCACCACAGCGAGTACATGACCGACGCTTGGCCGTAACCCATTTGCGGCAGGTTGTCGCAATCGCGGCGATAGTAAGTGATCGACGTATTCATCGACAGCCAATTGTTGACCTTGTTATGCGAATTGAGCTTTATCGATTGTCGCATGGCGGGTGAGTTGGGTGTAATCGACTCGCTGCGCGTGTCGGATATCGAGAGCCGCATCGAGTTATTGCGGTTGAGCTTGGCCGACAGCGACAGCGAGTTGGTCGTTGTCCAACCCGTTTTGAAATAGTCCTTGAACCAGTTGCCGTAGCTGACGAACGGCGTCTTGACGCGCAGACCGTTCTGATCGAGGCCGATACCGCGCTTCTCATCGTAGAACTGGTAGTAAGGCGTACCGTCCATCTTGGGACCCCACGATGTAGCGTCGGTGGTCGTAACCTCGTTGCCGTCGACCGGCTCGCCGTAATGGAACGTATCGTGTCCTTTGGTACCGCCCTGGCCATAGACGTACTGCAAATCAGGCGACGTATTGACGACCTCGGCGACGAAATCCGACGAGAAGGTCACGCTGACGTTGCCGTCCTCCTTGTCACCCGACTTGGTGGTGATGACTATAGCACCGTTGGCGGCCTCCGAACCGTAGAGAGCCGTGGCCGCAGGGCCCTTCAACACCGTGATGTTGTCAATATCGTCGGGGTTGATGTCGCCCGTACCGTTGCCGTAGTCGATGGCATACGCCGACTCGCCCATGCCCGACGAGGTGTTGAACATCGGCACGCCGTCGATGACGAACAGCGCTCCGTTGTTGCTCAGGTCGAGCGATGACTCGCCGCGAAGCGTGACGCGCATCGAACCGCCCGCGCCGGCACCTGTCTGCTGCAATGTCAGTCCGGAACCTGTCCCGTCAAACCCGAGAGCCAGTTGGTGGATGTCGCGGATGATGCGAGGACGTCACCGTCGACCTTGGAGGCGGCGTAGCCGAGCGATTTCTCGTCGCGTTTGAGGCCCAAAGCCGTGACGACGACCCCGTCGATGGCCTGCGCCTCGTCCACGAGTGTGATGTCGATGGTCGATTTGCTGCCCACGAAGACCTCCTGCGTCTTATAGCCGAGAAAGCTGAACGACAGCTCGTCGTTGGGACGCGCCTTGAGTGCATAGGAGCCGTCGGTACCCGTCACCGTGCCCGTGAGCATGCCCTTGACGATAACACCCACACCGGACATCGGTTTGCCAGCCTCGTCGCGGACGATACCCGTTACGGTTACCGTCTTGTCCGACGATGCGGAGGGTTGCGAACGCTGTGCGGAGGGTGCCGGAGCAGCCGTACCGGACCCGGACTTCGTCGCCGAAGGTTTTGGCGGGAGTTGCGGTTTCGACAGGGCGTCGAAGGCGAAAGCCGTGTCGGCCGTCGCCAAAGCCAACGTTGCCAACACGCCGGCTGTAAAGCGACGGAATGAGGAGCAGCGTTTTCGTAAAGTCGAGTGCAGAGCCTGACTTACTCGGACTAAGCCAAGGCGAGAAAACGACCGCCCAAAAATCGAATGATTTTTCGACTTGTCTAAATTTGCCATTCAATCAATTATTTCGGTTAATATTTAAGTTGGAAATTTTCAGATATGCGAGCGCTTCGACACGCATAGCGCGAGGATGAACGAAAGGGCCGAGGCTGCGATCCAGAAGAGGGCTGCGGCCTCGAAATCGTAGCGAGCAACGCCGTCGACGACCGTTTTTCCCTCGTTGATGAGCCACCCGCTCACGATGTCCTGCAACCCCGCGCCGATGTAGCTGGCCATGCCGACGATGCCCAGGGCCGCGCCGGTTGCCTCGCGGGGTACGATGTCGATGGCCATCAAACCTCCGAGGAAGCAGATCAGCACGCCGATGGCCATACCGAAGAGCACCATGCTCAGCATGTTGACGAGTATGCCGTCGCCCGAATAGAGGAACAGACACAGCGCGACGGTATTCAGCACGCCGAAACCGAAGGCCAGCACATTGCGGCGTCCGTGAAACAGCGTATCGGACAACCAGCCCGAAAAGACCGTCCCGACGATGCCCAGCAGCGCGTTGACCGAAATGACCTGTGTGGCCAGAGCCAGCGAGTAGCCCTTGACCTCCTGCAAGAACAGCACGCCCCAACCGTTGACGGCATAGCGCGAGACATACATGAAGGCGCTCGACAGGGCCAGCACCCAGACGAAGGGATTGCGGATGACCGAACGCTGCAAGTCGGAGGTCGAACCGTGGTCATGGCTCTGTCCGGGCGACTCCTCGCCGGTCAGCACCTCGATCGGAGGCAATCCTTTGGATTCAGGGGTGTCGTGAAGCAGGAAGACGATCACCGCTACGCCCAACACGCCCGCCACCGACGAGCCGACGAAGCCCCATTGCCAGCCGAAGATGCCGACGACGGCCCCGACAAAGAGGAACGACAGGAATTCGCCGAGGTTGTGGCTGGCGCTGAAAAAACCGTAGTAAGTGCCGCGTTTGCTCAGGGGATACCACCTCGACAGCGCGATGATCGCAGGCGGTGCGCCCATCGATTGCGCCCAGCCGTTGAGCCCCCACATTACGGCGAAGGCGACGAAGACGACGGCCGTGGGGATGACCGACTGGGCGAGGCCCAGTACGCCCATCAGCGCGTTTGCCGAGGCCGAAACGACGAGACCCGTGGCCATGAAGCGTTTGATGTTGCAGTAATCGGCGATGAATCCGTTGACGAACTTGCCGACGGCATAGGCAAATAGGAGCGCCGACCCGATGACGCCCAGTTGTGAGGCATCGAGCGAACCGCTGTCGAGTATCGGCTTTTTCATGACGTTGAGACTCGTTCGGCAAACGTAGTATAGACTGTATCCGAGTGTCGCGGCGGTAAATGCTTGCAGCCGGAGACGGCGGTAGTATCTGTCGCACGCAGTGTCGTCCAGCTCCCGCTTGGGAGCCGGACGACTGATGCGATAAAATTCCTTGATCCGATTCATGAATTCCGAAGTCCGTTAATCGAAAAGACCGTTCAGCAAACGGGCGAGCCGGTATCCGGCTTTTCGGATTTGACTTTCGACCAGAGGCAGGGCCTTGTTCAGAAAGTCCTGTCCCAGTCGGGCGTCGGGTTTGGCCCATTCGAACTGCACTTCGCAGCATACGGCGGCATCGTGCAGCCAGTCGCGGGGCGTTCCGGCAGCGATGGCCTGTTTGTCGCTTTTCGGAAGACGGTCCAGTTCATCGGCCCATTCGCTGACCGACCAGATACGCGAGACGGTGATGATCTCGTTGTCCCAGACGCTGTGGACGTAGAACTTGTGCGCTTTGCGATATTTGTCTTCGAAAAGTACGTCGTATTTCATGTCGTGGGTCGCATACTTGATGTGCGCGGGGCAGTGCATGTCGCCCAGACAGTGGACGATGACCTGAATGCAGGCCAGCCGCGTGGAGTCGTTCATCTCGTGCATGCGGTTTTTCAGCTGGTCGGCAGCCCGCTCGACGTAATAGAGGCAGTTGGCCAGATATTTGTCGCCGGGCAGCCGGTTACCGCGGATTACCTCGCCGCTTTCGTCCACCGAGAAGGTGTGGGGCAGCATGTGCATGCAGGGACCGTTGGTGGGCGTATAGCCCAGATCGACGAGCATTTGGGGCTTGTAATCGTCCATCCACGAAGCGTAATAGACGATCGAGCGGCCGTCGAGCAGTTTGTCCAGATTGGCTTTGGCCTTTTTCGTCAGGTGTTGCTCGGCCAGACGGGCGACGGCGGCGTGTCCCAGCCTGCCCCATGC
>OODO01001540.1_pt1 | contig 14981 bp, 17 predicted proteins | sample 1671261 | NCBI WGS metagenome assembly OODO01 (sample SAMN06348138, study PRJEB24527) | human gut metagenome | biome: human gut; feature: ankylosing spondylitis patient; material: feces | host: Homo sapiens | place: China | collected 2015-10 | reverse complement strand
TGGCGGATGCAATGCTGCAGAATGAGCCGACTGTCAATGCAGAGCCAAAGACGCCTGCACCTGCTCCCCAAAAGGAGCTGACGCTGGGAGAAGTCCGAGCAGTCCTCGGTGAAAAGAGTCGAGCCGGATTCACGGCCGAGATCCAGGCGCTCCTTAAAAAGTACGGCGCTCCGAAGCTCTCCGGCATCGACCCCAAGCACTATGCGGCGCTGCTCAAGGATGTGGAGGTGCTGCAGGATGCCCCCTGATCGGTACGCAGTCCTCTCGGCATCCTCCTCCCATCGCTGGCTCCACTGTAATCCATCCGCAAGGTTGGAATTGGAGTTCGAGGACAGAGAAACAGAAGCCGCAGCCGAAGGCACCGCCGCTCACGCGCTGGCAGAGCACAAGCTCCGCAAAGCGCTGAAGATGCGCTCCACCCGCCCGGTCAGCAAGTACGACTCCGATGAAATGGAACTGTATACGGACGGCTACATGGAATTCGTTCTGGAAGCCATCGAGGAAGCCCGGCAGGATTGCCCGGACCCCAAGGTGCTCATTGAGCAGCGGCTGGACTTCTCCTGCTATGTGCCGGACGGCTTCGGAACCGGCGACTGCCTCATCGTGGCGGACAAGCTGCTCCACATTATTGACCTCAAATACGGCCAGGGCGTGTTGGTGAATGGCGAGGAAAATCCACAGATGATGCTGTACGCCCTCGGCGCACTCCGCATCTTCGATTGTCTCTACGACATTGAGACGGTTTCCATGACCATCTACCAGCCACGCCGGGAGAATGTCAGCACCTGGGTTATTTCCGTTGCCGACCTTCGGAACTGGGCGGAAAAGACGCTGAAACCCAAGGCAGAGCTTGCCTTCAAAGGCGAAGGCGAATACTGCCCCGGTACGTGGTGCCAGTTCTGCAAGGCGGCGGTCAAGTGCCGCGCCAGAGCCGATGCCAAGCTCCAACTTGCCAAATACGAGTTTGCCCAGCCGCCTCTGCTCTCCGATGCGGAGATCAGCGACATTCTCGGCAAGCTGGATGACCTCACCAAATGGGCAAATGAGCTCATGGCCTACGCCCAGGACGCAGCGGTCAACCACGGAAAACAGTGGCCCGGTTACAAGCTGGTGGAGAGCCGCACCAATCGCAAGTACACCGACGAGGATGCCGTTGTCGCTGCTGCCCGTGCGGCCGGGTATACCGACATCTTCAAGAAGTCCCTCATTCCCATCACCGAGATGGAGAAGCTCATGGGCAAAAAGACCTTTGCCGAGGTGCTCGGCGGTCTGGTCGTCAAGCCCAAAGGAAAGCCGACGCTCGTTCCCGCATCCGACAGGCGTTCGGCTATCACGACTACGGGTGCAAAACAAGACTTTACCGACTATAAAGGAGAACTGTAATTATGGCTAACAAGATGAATTCGACCAAAGTTGTGACCGGCGTTGTCCGCCTGTCCTACGCAAACGTGTGGGAGCCTGCCTCTATTAACGGCAGCAACCCCAAGTATTCCGTATCCCTCATTATCCCGAAATCCGACAAGCAGACCCTCGATGCCATCAACGCCGCCGTGGACGCTGCCATCAAGGAAGGCGTCGCCAAGTTCGGCGGAAAGATCCCCAACAAGGCGGCTCTGAAGCTCCCGCTCCGTGACGGCGATACCGAGCGTGACGATGAAGCCTACAAGAACAGTTTCTTCGTAAACGCCAACAGCACCACCGCTCCCCAGATCGTGGACCGCAGCGTCCAGCCAATCCTCGACCGCTCCGAGGTGTATTCCGGCTGCTACGCCAGGGTGTCCGTCAATTTCTACGCCTTCAATTCCAACGGCAACCGCGGCATCGCCTGTGGCCTGGGCAACATTCAGAAGGTTCGTGACGGGGAATCGCTCGGCGGCAAGTCCTCTGCGGCTGACGATTTTTCGACCGATCTGGACGATGACTTCCTGTCGTGATGAAGAATCTGTCCATAGATATTGAGAGCTATAGCAGCGTAAACCTCGCCAAAAGCGGGGTTTATCGCTATGCCGAAGCCCCGGACTTCGAGGTCTTGCTCTTCGGCTACTCGGCTGACGGTGCTCCGGTGAAGGTCGTGGATCTGACTGCCGGAGAAACGCTTCCCGCCGATGTCCGCTCCGCGCTGACCGATCCCACCGTGATCAAATGGGCATTCAACGCACAATTCGAGCGCGTGTGTCTGTCCCGCTATCTCGGGTCCCCGACCGGACAATATCTTGACCCGTCCTCCTGGCACTGCACGATGGTCTGGGCAGCGACGCTGGGACTTCCGCTTTCCTTGGAAGGTGTAGGTGCCGTCCTGGGTTTGGAAAAGCAAAAGCTCAAGGAAGGCAAAGACCTCATCCGGTATTTCTGCACCCCAGCCAAGGCGCGGGATGGCAGCCTTATCCGGCACGATCCAACAGATGCGCCGGAAAAATGGTCGCTGTTCAAAACCTACAACCTCCGGGATGTGGAAACGGAAATGTCCATCCAACAGAAGCTCTCCAAGTTCCCGGTCACAGAGTCCGAGTGGCGCAACTACACCCTCGACCAGCAGATCAACGACCGTGGCATCATGCTCGACCGAACCCTCGTCACCCAGGCGATCCGCTACGATGAACGCTTCAAGCGGACGCACATGGAGCAGGCCCGATCCGTGACCGGCTTGGATAACCCCAACAGTCCGGTGCAGCTCAAGGCATGGCTTGCCGAAAAAGGCGTGGAGGCAGATTCGCTCTCCAAAGCTGCCGTGGCAGAAATGCTTGAAAAAGCGGACGGAGAAATCGAACTTGCCCTCTCCCTGCGGCAGGAGCTTGCCAAGAGCAGCGTCAAGAAATACACCGCCATGCAGGCGGTGGTCGGCTCAGATGACCGTGCCAGAGGGCTGATTCAATTCTATGGTGCCAACCGCACCGGCCGTTATGCCGGTCGGCTCATCCAGGTGCAGAATCTGCCCCAGAACCATCTGCCGGATCTGGACATCGCACGGGCACTAGTCCGCAGCGGCAATACGGATGCCGTGGAAATGCTCTATGACTCCGTGCCGCTGGTACTGTCCGAGCTTATCCGCACCGCCTTTGTGCCGAAACCCGGCTGCCGTTTTTATGTGGCAGACTTCTCCGCCATCGAGGCGAGGGTCATCGCATGGATCGCTGGGGAACATTGGCGGCAGGAGGTTTTTGCAAAGGGCGGCGACATTTACTGCGCTTCCGCTTCGCAGATGTTCCATGTCCCCGTGGAAAAGCACGGTGTGAACGGACATCTGCGGCAGAAAGGCAAAATCGCCGAACTGGCTCTGGGCTATGGCGGCTCCGTGGGTGCGCTGAAAGCAATGGGCGCACTGAACTACGGCTTACAGGAAGAAGAACTGAAACCGCTGGTGGATGCCTGGCGTCTGTCCAACCCCCATATTACAAAGTTCTGGTGGGATGTGGACAAAGCAGCTTCCACCTGCGTCCGAGAGCGAACTGCCACAGAAACACACGGAATTCGCTTCTATTATCAGAGCGGCATGATGTTTGTGGTGCTGCCCTCCGGCAGACGGCTCGTGTATGTGAAGCCGAAGATGGGGCTGAACCGCTTCGGTAATGAGACCGTGACCTATGAAGGCGTGGGCGAACAGAAAAAGTGGCTGCGCTTGGAAAGCTACGGTCCCAAGTTCGTGGAGAACATCGTCCAGGCGACTGCGCGGGACATCCTCGCGGAAGCCATGCTTCGTCTGAATGCTGCCGGGTACCGCATCGTCATGCACGTTCATGATGAGGCAGTCATCGAAGCGCTGCCGGATACTTCTTTGGAGGATATTTGCTCCGTCATGGGGCAAACGCCCACTTGGGCATCGGGACTGCTGCTCCGGGCAGACGGCTATGTCTGCGATTTTTACAAGAAAGACTGAGGTGACCCAAATGGGAGTCAATAAATTCAACTCTGAAGGGTACTACGACCCTACCGCCTATGAAGCGCTGACCAAGATTGAGCAGGAAGCCAAGGCGCTCCGTGCCTTCCGTCCCGTGGTGTATATCTGCTCTCCGCTTGCCGGGGATATGGCGAAGAACCAGGAGAACGCCCGTACTTACTGCCGCTTCGCTGTGGACGCCGGGTGCATCCCCATTGCCCCACACATCTACTTCCCCCAATTCATGAATGACAATGACCGAAAAGAGCGTGACCTGGCGCTGTTCATGGACATCGTCCTGCTCTCTAAGTGCGCCGAACTGTGGGTATTCGGAGAGAGAATCAGCAGCGGTATGAGCATTGAGATTGAGAAGGCAAAACGAAAAGGTCAGCTTATCCGCTACTTTACCGAAAACTGTGAGGAGGTACGCAGATGAAGATCGCAGTCGGCAACAGCCGCATAGATAAAAAGTGGAAGAACCAGGACATTTCCTGGGCGGATCTCTGTGCCCGCTGCGGCAGCACTATCCGCACCACGGAAACGGTTGAAGAATACCGCAAGCTGAAAAAGGGTCAGCAGGACGGCATCAAGGATGTGGGCGGGTTTGTGGGCGGTCACCTTCGGGAAGGCAGGCGCAAAAACGGCATGGTGCTGTGCCGCTCGTTGCTCACCTTGGATATGGACTACGGCACCCCGGACATTTGGGATGAAATCACGCTGTTCCACGACTTCAAGTGCTGCGTCTATTCCACCCATAAACACACGCCGGAGCATCCCCGCCTCCGTCTGCTCATTCCGCTGAAACGGGAGATCAGCGAGGAAGAATATCCGGCAGTCGCACGAATGGTGGCAAAGGGGATCGGCATCGACCTCTTTGATGATACCACCTATGAGGCGTCCCGGCTCATGTACTGGCCTTCCACCTCCGCCAACGGCGAGTTTTTCTACAAGGTGCAGGACGGCGCAGAGCTTGACCCGGATGAATACCTTTCCCGTTACGATGATTGGCACGACGCCTCCACCTGGCCGGTATCCAGCCGCCAGTCCGAGGTGGTGCAGCACAGCATCGCCCAGCAGGCCGACCCGCTGACAAAGCCGGGTGTGGTGGGCGCTTTCTGCCGTGCCTATACCATGGAGGAAGCCATCGACACCTTCCTCTCGGACGTGTATGCACCGTCTGCCATGAACGGCCGCTACGACTATATCCCTGCCGATTCCTCTGCCGGTGTCATCGTCTATGACGGCAAGTTCGCATACAGCCACCATGCCACAGACCCGGTCTGCGGTCGGCTGCTGAACGCTTTTGACCTGGTGCGCCTGCATCGTTTCCGTGACCTGGACGATAAATGCGCCCCGGACACCGCGCCCAGCAAGCTGCCGTCCTTCCAGGCTATGTCAGACTTTGCCATCAAGGACGAGAAGGTCAAGGCGGTCTTTGCCGAGGAACGCAAAGTCCAGGCAAATGAAGAGTTCTCCGACGAGGACTGGCAGAAAGCTCTGGAGCTGGACAAGACCGGCAAGGTGAAAAACACGCTGCAAAACCTTACCGTGATCCTTACGAACGACCCGCTTCTGAAACCGCTGGTGTTCAATCAGCTTTTGGACGGCATGGAGATCAAGGGCGATGTGCCCTGGCGGCACCCCTCGAAATTCTGGCGGGATGCGGATGATGCCCAGCTTATCAGCTATGTGGATTCCCACTACGGCACCTTTTCTGCAAGAAACTATGACATTGCCGTGGCGAAGGTCACGGACGACCGCTCCTACCATCCCATTCGAGAGTTCATTGAGAATTTGCCGGAGTGGGACAAAGTTCCCCGTGTGGACACGCTGCTCATCGACTACCTCGGCGCAGACGATAACGAGTATGTCCGAGCTGTCACCCGGAAGATCCTCTGCGCTGCCATCAAGCGTGTGCTGTATCCCGGCTGCAAATTTGACTCCATGCTGGTACTGAACGGCCCCCAGGGTGTGGGCAAAAGCACCCTCATTGCCAAGCTGGCCGGAGAGTGGTTCTCCGACAGTCTGAACCTTGGCGACACCAAGGATAAGACCGCCGCCGAGAAACTGCAGGGGTATTGGATCTTGGAGATCGGCGAACTGGCGGGTCTCAAAAAGGCCGAGGTGGAGACGCTGCGTTCCTTCCTCTCCCGGCAGAACGACATTTACCGTGCGGCTTTCGGCAAGAGAGCAACGCCGCATTTGCGCCAGTGCGTGTTCTTCGGCACTACTAATGCAGAGTCCGGCTATCTTCGGGATACCACCGGAAACCGCCGTTTCTGGCCGGTCAAAACGCCCGGTACGGGCATCAAGCACTCCTGGGATCTGACACCGGAACTTATCTGCCAGATCTGGGCGGAAACGCTGGTGTATGTGAAGCAGGGCGAGAAGCTCTATCTAAGTGCCGAATTGGAAGCTCTGTCGAAAGCCGAGCAGCGAGAGGCGATGGAGTCTGACGAGCGTGAAGGGCTTGTCCGTCTGTATCTCGACACGCTGCTCCCAGAGGATTGGGACGGCATGGACATCTTTGAGCGCCGCAACTTCCTCACCGGCAGCGATTTCGGCGACATCCAAAAACATGGTACGGTCAAGCGCACCCAGGTGTCCAACATGGAGATCTGGTGCGAGTGCTTCGGCAAAGAGCGCGCCAATATCCGCAGGACGGACAGCAACGAACTGACTGCCATCCTTGCCCGTCTGGGCTGGAAGCGGCTGGACAACAAAATGCGCATCCCGCTCTATGGGCCCCAGTATGTATTCGTTCCCAAGGAGTGTTCCAGATGAAAAAGACTGTACCGACCATCCTTCGGAACGAGTTCCGATGGAAAGCGCACCTTTTCGGCACGTTCGAGAGAACACCTCATGGGAACGGCGGCGGCCCCATAAGCAGCAAAGAAAATCGGTAGTCTTGTTCCTTTGTTCTTGACCTTTCTTATATATCGAAAGAAAAAGGAATAAAGAGCAGTAAACACGCGATACACGCACTTGCGCGTGTATAGGGCTTTTCGGGTTTTAAGAACATGGGAGGTCACGATGCGTGAGAAAACGATAGAAACAAAATTGGTGCAGGCTGTCCGCGCAAAAGGCGGTCTCGCACCGAAGTTCACAAGCCCCGGTTTTGATGGAGTGCCGGACCGCCTGATACTTCTCCCCGGCGGCAAAGTTGCCTTCATTGAGTTGAAAGCGCCGGGCAAAACGCCCCGCCCTCTGCAGGGAAGGCGAAAAAGACAGTTAGAAGCACTCGGCTTTTCGGTGTACTGCATCGACAGGCCCGAACAGATAGAAACAGTACTACAGGAGATTGGAGGTGATGCCCGATGAAGTTCATACCACACGATTACCAGCAGTTCTGCATTGACTACCTTGAGAGCCATCCCATTGCTGCGATATTTCTTGATATGGGCTTAGGTTGAGCAAAACAGCAATCACGCTTTCCGCCATCTTCGACCTCTGCCTGGACAGCTTTCTGATCCGCAAGGTGCTGGTCATCGCACCGCTGCGTGTCGCCAGAGATACATGGCCTGCGGAGATCCACAAGTGGGATCATCTGCATGGGCTGACCTACTCGGTGGCGGTCGGCACGGAAACCGAGCGCAAGGCGGCACTCCGGCAGCGGGTCAGCGTGTACATCATCAATCGGGAGAATGTCCAGTGGCTCATTGAGGAGAGCGGCATTCCCTTTGACTACGACATGGTGGTCATCGATGAGCTGTCCTCCTTTAAGAGCTACCAGGCAAAGCGATTCCGTAGTCTGCTGAAAGTCCGCCCCGGTGTCAAACGCATCGTGGGGCTGACCGGCACACCCAGCAGCAACGGTCTTATGGATCTGTGGGCGGAGTTCCGCATTCTCGATATGGGCAAGCGGCTCGGTCGGTTCATCACCCATTACCGCAACACCTTCTTCCGCCCGGACAAGCGCAATGGTCAGGTAGTATTCAGCTACAAGCCGCTGCCCGGTGCGGAGGAACAGATCTACGAAGCCATCTCCGACATCACCATCTCCATGAAGGCGGCAGACCAGTTGCAAATGCCGGAATGTGTGATGAACGAGGTAACGGTCACGCTTTCCGAGAAAGAGCGAAAAGCCTACGACGCCATGCGCTCGGAGCTGGTCATTTCCCTCGGCGATGCGGAGATTGATGCTGGGAACGCCGCAGCCCTCTCCAATAAGCTCTCCCAGATGGCAAACGGAGCCGTCTACGGAGAGGACAAGCGTGTGTTTCAGATACACGACCGCAAGCTGGATATGCTGGAGGATCTCATCGAAGCCGCAAACGGGAAACCCGTCCTTGTGGCGTACTGGTTCAAGCACGACTTGGAGCGCGTCTCCGAGCGGCTGCATAAACGGCACATCCCGTTCAGCCTGCTGGACGATTCCGACAGCATCCGCAGATGGAACAGCGGTGAGCTGCCCGTGGCACTCATCCATCCGGCTTCTGCCGGTCATGGACTGAACCTGCAGGCAGGCGGCTCGACCCTCATCTGGTTCGGGCTGACCTGGTCGCTGGAACTCTACCAGCAGACCAACGCCCGACTGTGGCGGCAGGGACAGACCGCCGATACCGTGGTCATCCACCACATCATCGCAAAAGACACCATCGACGAGCGCATCATGACCGCGCTCCGCAAAAAAGAAAAGACCCAGACCGCGCTCATTGATGCGGTCAAGGCCAACTTGGAGGGATAATATGACGGCAAAAGAATATCTTAATCAGGCTTACCGTCTGGATCAGCGCATCAACAGCAAAATCGAACAGGTTGCTTCGCTGAATGAACTGGCGACGAAATGCACATCCTCCCTGACCGGTATGCCGAAAGCGCCCAATCAGGCGACCTCGACCATGGCGGAAGCCGTCACAAAGATCGTCGATCTGCAGGCGGAGATCAACCGGGACATCGACACGCTGGTCGATTTGAAGCGCGAGATCGTATCGGTCATCAAGCAGGTGGAGAATCTGGAATATCAGACGCTGCTGGAAAAACGGTATCTGTGCTTTCTCACCTGGGAGCAGATCGCTGTCGATATGGGATACGACCTTCGCTGGCTCTATCGCCTCCAGCGGCGGGCGCTTTCCGAAGTTCGGGTGCCAAGTTCCGCAACACGCCATGAAAAGCCATTATAAAACACAAGACTCCTGTGGTATCCTTAGAATCGAAATCAGAAGCAGAACAGCCATTGCGGAGAAATTTCGCAATGGCTGTTTCTATATCAGGAGGCGGGACCGATGCCCAGAAAACCGCTGCGCCCCTGCTCTCACCCCGGCTGCCCCAACCTCTGTGAAGGACAGTTTTGTGAACAGCACCGTGTGGAAGAACGCCGAAAGTACGACAAATACGAGCGCAGCCCCGATGTCAACTGCAAGTACGGCAGAGCGTGGAAACGCATCCGTGACCGCTATGCGGCGGAGCATCCCCTCTGTGAGATGTGTCTAAAGGAAGGTCGGCTGACCCCGGTACAGGAAGTTCACCACATCCTGCCTGTTTCCAAAGGCGGCACCCACGCAAGGGACAACCTGATGAGTCTCTGTCAGTCCTGCCACACAAAGATCCACCACAATCTCGGGGACAGATAAATAGAAAAAGGGCACCTTTAAGAGGTGCCCTTGGCTTTATTCAGCTTTTACTCGTCATCGTCGTCATCTTTGTCATCATCGGCTGAAACATCTACGGTTTCTTCAAACTGAAATCTCCCAGGAATGTGTCCACTGTCACCTTCCCGTTGCGTCTTTTCTGATGTGTCGATGTCCCAACCTCCACCTTTGTAATAGCCATAAGGATACTGTTCAGAGTAATTTCTGCTCATAATGGTTCTCCTTTCATAACATCAGACACTTAAAACTGCTTAATGTACTTTACAGTATCCATGATAGGCGCATGAAAAAGGAAAGTCAATGCCAGAAAGAGAAAAGTAACAACTATGCCGTGCGTGTACGCCAACGGGCGGGGGGGAATGAAATCTCTGGGACCTTTGAGGTCGGGCAACGGCCCGGGGCTTCGTGCGCGAAAAAGGCTATTCAAACAAGGGATTAACCGATCAACATATTTTTTACAGAAAGCGTGAGATTTTTTGGCGAAAGACGGAACGGTCCGGGGCGGCCCCAGGCGCGGGACGGGACCCAAACCGAAGCCCCTGTCCGAAAAAATACAGAGTGGTCAACCGGCGCGGTATATGCCGAACGAACTGCCGGAACTGGATCTCTCCGAACTGGAGGCGGTCGATCTGCCGGAGGGCGCTGCACTGGAAGGTGCGGATATGCCGAAGCCAGGCGAGTATCTTTCCGCAAAGCAAAAAAACGGTGTGCCGCTTGGCGCAGCGGAAATTTACAAAGAGACATGGCTGTGGCTGAAACAGCGCGGATGCGAGAACCTCGTCAACAAGCGGCTCATCGAGTCCTTCGCACAGGCATTTGCGCGGCACATCCAGTGCGAGGAGGCCATCAGCACCTACGGTCTGCTTGGCAAGCACCCCACCACAGGCGGCGTGATGGAGTCGCCGTTCGTTAAGATGTCCATGCTGTTCCAAAAGAATGCGAACCTTGCATGGTACGAAATTTATTCCATCGTGAAAGAAAACTGCACTGCGGATTACTCCGGAGCAAGCACGCAGGATGACCTCATGGAGCGCCTGCTCCGTTCGAGAAAGGGATAACATCATGTTTGAGAAAGTAAATCCGTGCCACCCGGATAAGGTAGCAGACAGGATCGCCGGTGCGCTGGTGGATCTGTCGTATGCAAAAGCAGATAATCCCCGCATCGCTGTGGAGGTCCTCATCGGTCATGGCGTGTGCCACATCATTGCGGAAACCTCCGTCACGCTGGATAAGACAGGTGTGACTTCCGCCGTTCACCGCATTGCCGGAAATCTTGCTGTGAACTATGTGGAAGTGCCGCAGGACGGTCACCTTGCCGACAACCAGGCAGACGGCGTTCGCTGCGGCGACAACGGCATCTTCAAGGGGATGCCCATGACTGAGGAGCAGAAGACGCTCTCTCAAATCGCACGGGACGTTTTCTCTGTGTATCCCTATGACGGCAAGTACATTCTGGACGGTGACCGGCTCATTCTCTGTCAGAGCAATGTCGAGACGCAGCATCTGCGTGAGATTTATCCCGATGCGGAGATCAACCCGCTCGGCGACTGGACGGGCGGCACCGATGTGGACACCGGCGCTACCAACCGCAAACTCGGCTCGGATATGGCCGACTCGGTGACGGGCGGCGGTCTGCACGGAAAGGATCTGTCCAAAGCAGATGTGTCCGTTAACATCTACGCTTTCCTCAAAGCGCAGGAAACCGGCAAGCCCGTGACACTCTGCTGCGCCATCGGTGACAATACCGTTGATGGAAAGCCCTACACCGAAATCGTGGAGACTGCCCGGAGCTACATCCGCTTCAGCGGCGGCTTCGAGAAGTTTGCGGAATGGGGGCTGGTCTGATGAAAACAACGACTGAAATGCAGCTCGTCCCAATCACGAAGCTCGTACCCTATGTCAACAACGCCCGGACGCACAGCCCAGAGCAGATCAATAAGCTCCGCTCCTCGCTGCGGGAGTTCGGCTTTATCAATCCCGTCATCATCGACCGTGACTATGGCGTGATTGCCGGTCACGGTCGTATTCTTGCCGCCAAGGAGGAAGGCATCTCTGAGGTGCCGTGCGTCTTTGCCGACCACCTTACCGAAGCTCAGAAGAAAGCCTATATCATCGCCGACAACCGCATGGCGATGGACGCAGGCTGGGATGAAGAACTTCTGCGTGTGGAGATCGAGTCTTTGCAGGCGGCAGACTTCGACCCGCTCCTCACCGGCTTTGACGAGAAGGAGTTGTCGAAGCTCTTTGACGACGGTATCGAAGCCGAAGATGATGATTTTGATGTGGATGCCGAGCTGCAAAAGCCGACCTTCTCGAAGTCCGGCGACATCTGGACGCTGGGACGGCATCGGCTCATCTGCGGCGACAGTACCAAGGAGGAAACCTACACCTCCCTCATGGACGGGCGCAAGGCGAACCTCGTTATTACCGACCCGCCCTACAATGTGAACTATGAGGGCAGTGCCGGAAAAATCAAAAACGACAACATGGCATCGGAGAAGTTTTTCGACTTTCTGTTCGATGCCTTTTCCAATATGGAGAAGGTCATGGCGGACGATGCCTCCATCTATGTGTTCCACGCCGACACCGAGGGGCTGAACTTCCGAAAGGCATTTGATGCCGCTGGTTTCTATCTCTCCGGCTGCTGTATCTGGAAGAAGCAGTCCCTGGTGCTGGGGCGCTCTCCGTATCAGTGGCAGCACGAGCCGTGCCTCTATGGTTGGAAGAAGAAAGGCAAGCACCAGTGGTACACCGGACGAAAAGAGTCCACCATCTGGGAGTTCGACAAGCCCAAGAAAAACGGCGACCACCCCACCATGAAGCCCATTCCGCTCCTGACCTATCCCATTCAGAACAGCTCTATGGCAAACTCCGTGGTTCTCGACCCCTTCGGCGGCTCCGGCTCCACGCTCATTACCTGTGAGCAGACCGACCGCATCTGCTGCACCATTGAACTGGACGAGAAATTCTGCGATGTCATTGTCCGCAGATACATCGAGCAGGTCGGCACGGATGAAAAGGTCAGCGTACAGCGGGACGGTCGCACCCTTTCCTTCGAGGAGGTTGCCGGTTCGGAGAATACCGTGCAGGAAGGCGGTCAGCAATGAACACAGAACTCAAAGAGAAAGAGCACATCGCCATGGAACGTCTGAAAGCCTTTGAACCGGAGGACGGTTATTTCCTGGCATACAGCGGCGGCAAGGACAGCGATTGCATCAAGATCCTCGCCCAGCTTGCCGGAGTCAAGTTCGAGGCAGTCCACAATCTGACCACCGTGGATGCTCCGGAAACGGTGCGGTATATAAAATCTCAGCTGGATGTGCGTATTGACCGACCCTACGACCGGGATGGCAAGCCTGTGACCATGTGGAACCTCATCGTCCGCAAAGGTACACCGCCGCTGCGCACTTCCCGGTACTGCTGCAGCGAACTGAAAGAACCGGGCGGCACGGGCAAGATCGTGGTGACTGGTGTCCGTTGGGCAGAAAGCACCCGCCGAAAGCAGTCCGCCGATGTGGTCAAGTTCATCGGCAAGCCGAAAGGCACGCAGAAAATCGCCGAGGAGCTTGGTGCGGATTACCGCACTACACGCCAGGGCGGCATCGTCCTCAATGACGATAATGACATCAACCGCCGCATGGTCGAGCATTGCTACCGCACCCGGAAAACGATGGTCAATCCCATTGTGGATTGGACGGATGAAGATGTGTGGGCATTTCTCAGCCACTATGGCTGCAAAAGCAACCCGCTCTATGAGTGCGGCTTCAAGCGCATCGGCTGCATCGGCTGCCCCATGGCAAGCAGGCAGCTGCGGCTGGAGGAGTTCCGGCGTTATCCCGGCTACCAGAAAGCCTACATCCACGCCTTTGACAAAATGCTCGAAAAGAGAGCAGCCGAGGGAAAGCCGACCACTGAGAAATGGTCGGACGGACAGGCGGTTTTCGACTGGTGGCTGAGCGGCTGATAAGGAGTGAACACATGACGAATAAGACTTTGACCCTCGGAAGCCTGTTTGACGGCTCCGGGGGCTTTCCGTTGGGCGGGCTGCTTGCGGGCATCACCCCCGTGTGGGCATCGGAGGGCGAGCCGTTTCCCATCCGGGTGACCACCAGGCGTCTGCCTTTTATGAAGCACTACGGGGATATTTCTCAAATGGATGGCGGGAAAATCGAACCGGTGGACATCATCACCTTTGGCTCACCCTGCACTGATATGTCCATCGCCGGCCGCAGAGCTGGCTTGGATGGGCGGCAGTCCAGTCTATTTTATGAAGCCATCCGAATCATCAAAGAAATGAGGTGCGCCACCGATGGCAAATATCCAAGATGGATCTGTTGGGAGAATGTCCCTGGGTCCTACTCGTCTAACAAAGGAAAAGACTTACAATCTGTCCTCGAAGCGGTCATCGGCATCGTCGAGCCGGAGACCGAGGTGCCTATGCCTGAAAAGGCACGATGGCCCTACGCCGACCTTTACATGGGAGACGGATGGAGCGTTGCGTACCGAACTCTTGATGCACAATATTGGGGAGTTCCCCAGCGAAGACGCCGCATCTACCTTGTCGCAGATCTTGCAGGCAGAAGTGCCGGAAAAATACTATTTGAGTCAGAAGGCTTGTCTGGGTATTCTGCGGAGGGCTTCCGCTCGTGGCAAAGAACTGCCTGCCGTCTTGAAAGCGGCGCTGGAGCGTCAGGCATCTGCCTGAACGACCAGGGTGGCAACCGCATGGAGGTGTCAGAGGACGTTGCGGCAACGCTCCGGGCCGAACCCCACGGACATCCGCCCTGCGTGGTCGATGAAACCATTCCGCTTGAACATCACCCCATTGACAGCAGAATTACCATGACGGATAACGGCAAAGTGCAGACGCTGACTTCTCGCATGGGAACCGGCGGTAACAATGTGCCGCTTGTCATGAAGATCCGCTCCGGCTGCGAAGGCGGCGGTAAGGGTCCGCTCGTGCAGACAGACAAGTCGGCAACGCTCTCCTGTAATAACGACCAGACTGTGTTCGTTCCCTTCGGCATCAGTTCCTATCAATCCCATGCTATGCTGTCAGACAATCCTCACAGCGGCATCTACGAAGCGGAAACTGCACGGACGCTTGATGGCAACGGTGGTAACCCCTCCTGCAATCAGGGCGGCATTGCCGTTGTCGCTTTCACGCAAAACCAGCGGGATGAGGTGCGTGACCTCGGTGATCACTCCGCCGTGGTATGCGCCAGTGCCGGAACGAAACAGCAGACCTTTGTGCTGCAAGGCTCCATGATCGGCCGCTCGGAGAAAAACGGGCCGCAAGGCAGCGGCGTAAACGAGGATGTCTGCTTCACATTGGATACGGCGGACCGGTTATCTGGATATCCAGATAACCGGTCTAATCCCGAGGATTGAGTTATCCTGAGGGAGTCGGTCACTATACTGCTTTTTGCCCGAGATAAGGCGTTTTTTCTGGGCATTTCACTATCAAACCTCCGAATAATAAATTTGCGGCGGCCGGAGGAAACCAACCGGTCGCC